>Ga0181581_10002004_pt1 | contig 15878 bp, 21 predicted proteins | sample 071ome_22_FD_132433 | JGI IMG/M metagenome (GOLD analysis project Ga0181581, IMG submission 132433) | Coastal salt marsh microbial communities from the Groves Creek Marsh, Skidaway Island, Georgia - 071404AT metaG (megahit assembly) | ecosystem: Environmental > Aquatic > Marine > Intertidal... | reverse complement strand
GTATAGGTAACTGATGCGCCATCTTTGCTCCCATAGGAGCAGTTGTATAACTCACCAACGAAATTAATAAAACGGCTGGTAAATAGACATACCCATAGAGATACTCAGTGTTTGATTGATAGCTCCAACCATTAATTATATATCCAATGGTACCTGCAATTGCGATAGGAAAGCCTACTGCCGCAGATGTACCAATCGCCTGTTTCAGATTGATGTTATGCCAAGTCAAATAAGGCACAGTTAACGTGCCTCCACCGATTGCTACTAATGCGGAGATTGCGCCTATCCCTCCCCCTGCAAAACAGAGCGGCAAAGTGTCCGGAAGCTTACGTTCTGGCTTAACTTGAAAGTTTAAAAACATTTGAATCGATACATAAGCCATAAAAACACTAAAAAATATAGCGAGAACCTCAGCTTGCATAACACTCACCCAATATGTAGCAAAAACAGTTCCAAACAACACCCCCGGAGTAATTTTTTTTACCAGTTCCCATATCACGCCTTGATGTTGATGGTGCGCGATCATGCTTGCTGCCGAGGTCACAATGATTGAGGCCATGGAAGTGCCTAATGCAATATGCATTACGTCTGCTAATGGGACATTGTGTGATAATAACAATGAAGTTAGCACTGGCACCATGATGCCACCACCACCAATTCCTAATAGACCCGCCATAAATCCGACTACAGCACCTAATAACATAAAAGCCAAAATTGTCTGTAGTGTGAGCTCGATCATTATTCTTATGTCAGTGAAATTCTATGTTTGACTCAGCGCTTCAAATATTTGAAAGCCTGCGATGTAGGTGCCCGCAACCGAACCTAGAGTGCTTAATAAAAAAATTAATAATAAACGAGCGACACGATTTTTTCTCCATCCAGATAAACTGGTAGTGTCCTTACGTACATTCTCAAAATCTTTTACTGTCGGCTTACGCAAATACAATTCCATAGCGGCAGTCACCATTCCAGCTCCAATAGTTGGATTCAATGAAGTTAACGGTGCGGCAACAAATGCTGTCAACACTGTGAATATATGTCCTCCTGCTAATGCTGCACCCATTGCTGATAAACCACCATTAATTAACACCCAGTCAAGAACCAAGTTCCAACCCAAAGTAGTACTCTGGCTGAATCCTAACGCAAAACCTGAAAGGACCAACAATACGATGAACCAGGAAACTATTTTTCCAACAGGCTTGCTTTTAGGGACATACATAAGTTCTTCTAAACACTGACTAGTGTCATCAATACCTTTACAAAGTTGATCCTTGATACCTGCAAGGTGCCCAGCACCGATCACTACAAGAATTTTTTTATTTGTAATATTTTCACACAAAGCGACAATCTTAGCCGCCATATAGGCATCTCGCTCAGATATTAGTGGTAAATATAAGTCATAAGCACTGTCTGCAAATTGTGAAAAAGTACTATCCAACATATCACCAGATTTCAATTTTTCTATTTGTTCTTCGGAAACTTTCTCGTTTGTGAGAACACTGGCAACGAGACCAGAGACAACTGTCATCTTTCGCCACCATGGAATATTGCTGTAAATCCGCTTAAGAGTGATGCCAATATCACGATCAATTAATTCTAGTTGCAAAGCCTGTTGTTGGGATAACTCAATTGCGGTCATCATTTCCTCACCTGGTCGAATATCAAATTGCTCTGACAATCTTTGTTGATATGCTCCAAGCGCTAAACTAGCAGCAACCATGCTAGCTTTTTTGGATTTAATCACTTCGAATAAATCCATCTCAGACATAAGGTTAGGCTGTGTTAGCGATTTATATCGCGCAGCGCATAATTCTATTGCAACCACATCAAAGCCATGATGATTGATTAAATCAGCTACCGTCTTTGCACTACTTTTTGATACATGGGCAGTACCTAATAAAATGACCTCATTATAATTTACGTTCAATACCGCATGCGGCTGACTGATTTCTTCCATGATATTATAATTTTGTTTGTGAATTTGTGCCACACACAGAACAGTCTGGATCTTTACTCAATGATATAGAACGCCACTCCATACTCATTGCATCTAACAATAATAAGCGCCCCTCAAGACTTTCACCTATTTGCGTTAATAATTTGACACACTCGGTTGCCATGGTGCCAGCAATCATAGCAACGACTGAAGGAAGAACCCCATTCTCACTACAATTGAGATTTTCATCTACTGCATCGGCATACAGACAGCCATAGCATGGAGTGGTTGCACTTCTGAAATCGAAACAACTTACCTGACCCTCAAAACGGATCACTGCTCCTGAAATCAAGGGAGTACGAGTCTCCATGCATAATTGATTATGTCGATAACGTGCCTGAAAGTTATCAGTTCCCTCAATCACTACATCCGCATGTGAAATTAAATTGTATAAGACCTCGTCGTCAGGAATATGATCGACCATAGACACGACACATTGTGAATTAATTTGCCGAATTTGTTGTCCAGCTACCTGTGCTTTATTTTTACCAATATCGTGCTCCCTAAATAGAAGCTGTCTATGTAAGTTGCTCAACTCAACCACATCAGGATCAACAATTGCAATCTCACCGATACCACTACTAGCCAAATACATTAAAGTTGGACAGCCCAACCCTCCTGCTCCTAAAACAAGTACTTTTGCTTGCATTAATTTCTCTTGCCCAGCCACATCAATCTGCGGCAACATAAGCTGTCGGCTATATCGTATTAACTGTTGATCACTAAAATCTACACTCATAATGAAAAAGTATTTAATCGTTAATTGGTGAGCTTTAGAAGCAAATGAAATTTAACGTTTTCGATTATTAAATCTCTCTAACTGTTCCGGGGTTGCTTCTAATTGATACTTTTCTTTCCACTGCGAGTATGGCATGCCATAGACCATTTCACGTGCTTGTTCATGATCAATCTGTATACCTCTTTCTTCACCTGCAGCAACATACCACTTAGACAAACAATTTCTACAGAAATTAGCTAAATTCATCAAATCAATATTCTGCACATCAGTTCTGTCTTGCAAATGTTCAACTAAGCGTCGAAAAACTGCTGCTTCGATTTCAATTTGTGCTTTATCATCAATATTCATGATGGAAATTTCTCCTTAATAATGTAACGTTGAGTCAATATATGACAATTCTAACCCTACTATGGAAAAATACGAAAATACTACCGGCCTAATACTAGCGGGTGGACGTGCGCAACGAATGAATGGCAAAGATAAAGGCCTTGTTCAACTCAATGGTCACGCCATGGTTGAGTATGTACTGGCAAGCTTACGTCCCCAAGTGGGAGAACTTATTATTAATGCTAATCGTAATATAGAAGCCTATGAAACATTGGGATGTACTATCGTCAGCGACCAATTGAGTGACTTTCAAGGTCCTCTTGCAGGATTTCTCAGTGGCATGCAGTCGACTGAACGTGAGTATATTGTAACAGCCCCCTGTGATGGCCCCTTATTGAGTCACGACTATGTGTCTCGGTTACATCAACAATTAGCTGCGTGCCAATCAAAAATTTGCGTGGCACATGACGGTCATCGTCTTCAACCTGTTTATGCATTAATTGACACTAGTCTCATGAGCAGCTTAACTGCATTTCTCGCAGCCGGAGATCGTAAAATTGATCTTTGGTATCAACAAGAACATTACTGCAGCACGGATTTTTCAGATTGCAGCAAAATTTTCACCAATATAAATACACCTGAAGAACTGGCACAAGCCAGTTCGTATATACAACCTTTAAACAATGATTAATCAAGACTTTAATACCCCAATTATTGGATTCAGTGCATTCAGTGGCACTGGCAAAACCACTCTGCTCACACAGCTTATCCCAATACTAAAACATCGTGGTTTGCGTTTAGCTATCATCAAACATGCCCATCATGACTTTGATGTGGATTATCCAGAGAAAGATAGCTACAAACTCCGGCATGCGGGAGCAAAACAAATGTTAATTTCCTCTGCAAAACGTTTTGCCCTCATGACAGAACTCAGCGATCAGCAAGAGGAACTCACCTTGCGCGAGCTAGTAGAACAGATTGATCATAATCAAACAGATTTGATATTAGTAGAAGGTTTCAAGCGTGAAGCCTTTATGAAGATTGAGCTACATAGACCAAAACTTGGTCATCCTCTGCTGTTTCAAAATGATGACAATATCGTTGCCTTAGCAAGCGACGAAATAGTTGCACCTGTGCCTTCTGATCTAACCCTGCTGGACCTAAATAATGTGTCATCGATTGCGGATTTCATTTTACAGAAATTTCAAATTGACCCAAGTTGCCACCAATCACTGCCTAAAATTTAACCATTCTTTGGAATTAAGTGATAACCACTGCGGAGTAATGTAGAATAGCGCCAAAATTGCATACCAGCGTGAATGGTTTTTCCGCTCGCATTATCTTTCAACAATAATCCATCATAATCAATAGGTTGGGTAATCAATCTCAACTATTTTGTGAAGCTTTCATTGTGAGCAAATATGATAATGCATGCAATAAATTTAATTAAACATCCACTTTAATGGACGTTGTACTAGAATCCAGGAGGACTAAATGTCTAGTCAAACAAATAAAACTGTGACCATTACGGACAATGCCACGGGCAAACAAGTCGATTTGCCTGTTATGCATGGAACGGATGGACCTGACACAGTCGATATACGCTCAGTTTATAAAGAACTCGGCTATTTCACGTTTGACCCAGGTTTTGTATCAACTGCTAGTTGTGAGAGCCAGATCACATTCATTGATGGCGATGAAGGACGTCTGGCCTATCGTGGTTACCCTATTGAGCAATTAGCTAATCACAGCAACTTTGATGAAACATGTTATCTGCTTATGTACGGTGAATTGCCAAATGCTGGGCAGCTTACAGAGTATTCAGCCAATATCAAACAGCATAAATCGCTAGACAGTAAAATGCAGAATTTATTTGCAGCATTTGATCAAAATGCACATCCAATGGCTATGATGATCTCTGCAGTTGGCGCTCTAGCAGCAACGCACAACGATGATGTAGATGTGCATGATGCCAAGTCACGAGAGCTGTCTATGCATCGCTTGATCGCTAAAATGCCAATTCTTGCTAGCTGGTGTTACCGACATTCCCTCAATTTGCCATTTAATCAACCAAACACTGATCTAGACTACACCAGTGATTTTTTAAGCATGTTATTTAACGACTCTGATGCACCAGCACTCACTCCTACCATGGTGCGCGCAATGGATCTAATTTTAATTTTGCATGCTGATCATGAACAAAATGCATCGACATCCACAGTGCGTTTATCAGGTAGTTCAGAAACCAGTCCTTACGCAGCATTATCAGCTGGTATTAGCTCGCTATGGGGACCCGCACATGGGGGTGCTAATGAAGCTGTCATTCGCATGCTCACTGAAATCGTCGAGTCAGGCAAAGACTTATCACATTACATTGCACGCGCCAAAGACAAAGAAGATCGATTCCGTTTAATGGGGTTCGGCCATCGTGTCTATAAAAATTATGATCCGCGTGCGAAGATTATTCGCCAGATTTGTCATGACTTGTTAGATGAAATGGGTGAGGACAATCCAAACCAACCATTGCTTAAAACAGCAATGGAACTAGAAAAGATTGCTCTAGAAGATGATTACTTTATACAACGCAAACTCTATCCAAATGTTGACTTTTATTCAGGCATTATTTTTCAAGCGATGAATATTCCAATGAGTCTATTCACAGTAATTTTTGCACTCGCCAGAACAGTTGGTTGGTTAACTCATTGGAATGAAATGATGAGTGATCCAAGCAATAAAATCGGACGACCACGTCAATTATATACTGGTCATGTTGGTAAAGATTATAGCGATATTGAAAATCGTTAAATCCAACACACCAAGTATATTAATAATACTGAAACGCATCGATTTATCGATGCGTTTCACTTTGAAGAAATGAATTAACGACTTGTCTTTTCGAAGAACTTACGAATAACAGGTGCAAAATGCACCTCATCAACTAAGAAAGCATCATGACCATTGATGGAATCAATCTCAACAAAATCAACTGACCGCCCAGCCTTTTTAAGCCCTTCAGCAATTTCTTTTTGCTGCTGTATAGGAAATAAAATATCAGTATCTACACCTATCACCAAGGCATTGTGAGTTTGAATTTTAGCCAAGCCCGCATTGACTGAGCCTCCATGATCAGCCACATCAAACAAATCCATGGCGCGCGACAAATACAAGTAACTATTAGCATCAAACGTTTTGACAAATTTTTGTGCGTTATATTCAAGATATGACTCGACTTCAAACTCAATCCCAAAACGGCCATCACCACGTCGATCCGGTGAAACCCGTGCACGGTTGAAGCGCTGGTGCCATTCTTCTGCGGCTCGATAAGACATTAAGCCTAACTTTCTTGCTAACACCATACCCGCTGTTGGAATTTTATCTTGTGGGTATAAGCCATTTTCAAAACTCGGATCACAACGAATAATTTCACGTTGTAAAGAACGCACGGCAATTGTAAATGGTAATGCCCTGGTAGCTGCTGAAATGGTTACCAAGTTTGTTACCTCATTAGGGTACATCAATGCATAAGCCAGAGATGACATCCCTCCCATCGAGCTTCCCACGACTGTATGTATATGATCTATACCCAGATCATGAAGCGCATGATGAGCTGATTTTGCTACATCCTCGATGCTTAGATCTGGAAAGTCTAAGCCGTAAGGTTTACCTGTATCTGGATTGATAGAACTCGGACTTGTCGAACCAAAGCAACTTCCGAGTGTATTAACACACACCACATAAAAATGATCAGTATCAATGGGCTTGCCGGGACCAATCATATATTCCCACCAACCATCACTGGGATCTTCAGGTGACGAACATGCATGGGCTGAGGGTGACAGACCACCAAAAATCAATACAACATTATCATGATTATCTGATAGCACACCCCAGGATTCATAGGCAACTACCACTTCCTTAAGTATGCCACCACGATGCATAACAAAATTAGCGGTTCCATAATCTCCGCGCAAAGTTATATAACGTGTCGCAGGAGGATGTCTCAATTGCGATTCGTTAATTGCAGTGACACTTTTACTCATAACTGTCTAGTATATTTATATTTAATATTATGAAAAAAATTATACGGGTTATCAGATCTTTAGTACGCTAGCCAAGCTATTATTGTTTGCTTGAGGCGCGTACTTGTTGCCTGTGAGCGTAAATTATCATCAACAATAGAGCAACAAACAATAACAATGTCTGTTGCGGCAATGTAATACCATAGAATGTCCAACTAATCTCTGCGCATTGACCTGCGCCAGTGAAAAGTCGTTTAATGACATCCATCATAGGAAATACCTCTAACATGTATGCTAGATCGGGACCACATTCAGGAACTTGATCTGCTGGCAGGTTCTGCAACCAAATGTGTCTCATACCTACGGCTATACCCATCAGCGCGAATAGACTCGATAGACCAGTATAGATCCATAAAAAAGTTCCATGTGGATTATGTATTAGTGAAGCCATACTCACTAAAGCGACAAGTAGAAATAAGCCACGATCCACTGTACATAACGGACAAGGAGCGAGATATAAGACGCCCTGAAGGTAAAATACTGCAAAGGCCATTGCCGCGAAAATAAGAGCGATGATGGCCGCATGAGTAATTCTATACATTAATTATCATACCTAGGTTTTATTAATCTATGATGAAGCTGGAATCTTTGAACATAGGGCTTAAGTAATACAAAACTAATTACTCCAAACACATTTGCCAACCCATCATATACCGACATTTCCCTGCCGGGGATAAAGTTTTGAGCCACTTCTATGGCAACACTATAACCCACAATTAGGCATATTTTAAATATCATATGCCGCCCAGATGAATAGGCAAAATCAAGTAACAGCATCAGAATAAAGTAACCAAAAAAGTGCGCTACTTTATCATTAACAAATAAACCATCTGTATTGTGTGCAGGGCATAATGAAAATACCAAGGACACTAATAATGTCACAATTAACAACGCGCATATATATCTATTCCACTTCATCTAGCTAGATTCCATTGTCTCACGTAGTTGTAAATAATAGTCTGTAATCACGGATAAACTATAAGCTGCATTTGCTGAGCTCGGATTTGGCGTCAAAAAGATCTTGAATGGTATTTGATCAAACTCATTTATACCCCATTGCCAATCATACTCAACACCATATGCATGACGGGCAAAATGCTTGAGCGCAACCTTGCCGTGAAACCATAAATATTTAGGAACAAAAATTTCACATTTGGCACGCAATATTGGTGCATCCCTCCTATAGTCTATGACTTTTAGAGATTTTGCAGAGGACGTTGGCCTCTTCACAACATCGGTAAAACCAATCAAGTATTCATCTAGAAGTTTTATATGAATACTTTTGTCTAGGTGAGTATCATCCTCTATAAATCCTGCTTGCTTGAATGCCCGCCAAAATCTATTCCTAGGATTAGCAAAGTAAAGACCAGTTTGCACAGAGATGATTGAAGGGTTTAAACCTATAGATAACAGGTTTAAATCATGCTCAAGATAGTCCGCTAAAGTGTTACCCTGATAAGCCATATCGCATATATCACATTAGTATAATTACGGTTGATTGAACACTTAATTTAGGTCTTAATACAGTATTCGCTAAAAAATAATCAATTCACGAATCAGCCTATGAATAAAAGCTATCAAATTACTACCATGCAATTAGGCCCAATGGATAATTTCGTTTATATCATCACCGATATAAATACTAAACAAGCAGCCGTTATTGATCCCGCATGGGATGGCTCAAGTATTAATCAATATGCCAAAGACAATCAACTCAATCTAAATAAAATATTGCTCACACACAGTCATCATGACCACATCAACGCAATTGAAGATGTCTTAGAAAATTATGATTCAGAGTTGCATTTATTAAAAGCAGAGGCTGACTTTTGGCAATCTGACATCGATCGTCCAACTTTACATTATGGTGGAGATTCAATATCTATCGGTGACACAGAAATCCAGATTTTGCATACGCCTGGACATACTCCTGGCTCTGCATGCTATTTATTAGATGGCGATATCATTACAGGTGACACTTTATTCGTTTATGGTTGTGGTCGCTGTGATCTGAATGGGGGTGACCCTGAACAAATGTATTCCACACTCAGCAAAATGAAAAAAGAATTAGACGCCGATACTATTATTCACCCAGGTCACAACTACGCAGATAAAAAAACCTCAAGTCTAGCCGAGCAGGTTGAAGGCAATCCTTTCCTACATTTTCATGATTGCAGTGAATTTACCAATTACAGAATGCATACCCATGACAAAACGCGAACGACGCCATATCATCCAATACTAGCAAAAGATTTACTTCGAAAATAAATCCTACAACAACTGCTATAAGTTCATGCTTTACGTAAAAGTATCAAGGTATGTAAGCTAGTGCTGACTAGATATACTGGCTAATAATTTAATAATTTCACCCGAGCCACCCAAGTATGGCGCCAATGTAATTTTTATAGTTGGATGCTCTCTCTGCTTTTGCGAAACAAACTCTGGCACATCCTCATGGACATGTCGTCCAGCTGATAGAAAGTATGGAAGTATTACAACCTCCTCTGCGCCTTTTATAATGGCATCTTCAATAGCCTCCGGAATAGATGGTGAAGCCAATTCCAAGAAAGCATGCCCTACGTGCTCATAGTTATCTTGCACCTGTCCCGCAAGACGTGTTGCAATTTGGATGACTTCAATGTTTGAAACTTTACGGCGACTTCCGTGAGCCACTAAAATAAGTGCTTTCATGATGATTATTAAATAAGAGTAGGTACAATATACAGGTAGACGTGTGTTATATGAAATTAACAATTTTTACGCATTGAACAAGCATTATACATATTCAGGAATGATACTGATATGCCACATTAAGACTTAAGTATTGCACTCAAAACTAATGAGGCTGTCTATCTAACCACACCTTAAAAGCTGACCAATCCTGCTCAAGAATTTGTTTATTCGGCTCAGTCAGTGTTTTAAACTGCTTCTTTGTAAGTCGATAAGCTAAACGAGGAATTTGATAAAAAACAATAGCTAGAATCATCAACACTAAACCTAACATAGCAGATTGGCCTTCGAGATCAACCTCGAAAAACCATAACACTGTCATTACAAAAATAATGATCAGCACTAAACCCAAAGTTAAATTCCTGTTTGTTGAAACAAAATAATTTTTTATTGTTATCGCTTTCATAAGTTTGGTCATTTATATTGAAACTAATTAATTATGAATTGCTCTAAAAATGATTGAAATCTAGATTTGACTGGATTATGCCAATATCGCGAAGAAATATACTACTACTAGTTGCAGGTTTCTCAGCTTTTTTATTTATACAAGTAAAATCAGGCAAAAGTCGACGCCTCTATCCAGGGGACAACTCAATATCTCAGTTAAATCTCAGCGATCATGAATGGAAACAACGATTAGATGACAACGCTTATCAAGTATTAAGACTAGGTCAAACTGAAAATCGTTATAGTAGCCCACTCAATAAAGAGACACGCCAAGGCCGCTATCATTGCAAGGCTTGCAATCTACCCTTATTTGAATCACACATGAAATATGACAGCCATACTGGCTGGCCTAGTTTTAAAGATCATATTTTTGGCCATCTCAGCACTTATACTGATCTCAAATCATTCCCCCCAGCAAGAGCTTATCGTTGTGTTCTCTGCGGGGGGCATCAAGGGCATTTGCTGATGGATGGGCCACTGCCCTATGGAGAGCGTTGGTGTAATAATGGCGCTGCTTTAATATTTATTCCCGCATAATATTTGTTACGAATTTGCTATGATTCATCCCTGAAATTTAAAACATCAAAGCTTAAGGAGAGCAAAATGAGTCAGGAAATCAGCTTAGAACAAGCCTCAGCTATCATACAAAGTGCCATAGCTAAAGGCCATGAATTAGGTCTTGCCCCACTTACCGTTGCAGTATTAGATGCTGGAGGCCATTTAAAAGCCCTTCAAAGAGAAGACAAAGCCACTTTTCTTCGTCCGCAAATTGCTTTTGCAAAAGCCTGGAGTTCACTTGCATTAGGCATGGCTTCACGCACACTATATTCAATTGGTGAAGATAGACCTATGTTCATGAACTCATTAATTAATCTCTCTGATCAAAAAATGATCCCTGTGCCAGGTGGTGTATTAGTGAAAAATTCACAAGGCGATGTGATTGGTGCAGTCGGCATTACCGGTGACACATCTGACAATGATGAAGCCTGTGCAGTTGCGGGTATAGAGGCTATTGGCTATACAGCAGATAGTGGCAATTAGCAATTTATCCCAAAAAATTGGCAGCTTGAGATTAATTAAAAATTACTCTGAAGATACCCCAGACCAAGCTGTCAGCAAAAATAATTGTTATCACTCTTAATCTCTATAAAACTTCCACCTACGCTTTAAATAGCTGTGAGTGAACTCTTAAGTTTTCTATAAAGTCACTCACAGCTGTTTTATCTTTCGAGGCTATAACGACAGTACCATTCTCAACACTTACAATCACGCCCTGATACCCCCTATCACCTATCTGCCTTATGTCATTTAATGATCTGGTAACAGGCATAACAACTAAAGAGACAAGCTGTTTATTAATAGAATACACAATATGCACGCTTTTCTTACTATCAATGGTGCACTCATCCGCATATATTACTTGGCTGACCATATTATCTATATTCATATTATATGGACTTAACAATTCTCTAACCATATTTGCAGGAGGGGGGTTACTATACGCTGATATATGACGATGTTCTAAATGCTCAATCACTGTCTCTGAAAGCAAGGAAGTCATATTGAATATAAATAGAGTTAAACTTAGCAATACTAATGTGATACAAGCTGCACATGTCATCCACTCTGTCATCAAATTAGAATTTTTAGGTTTGACATTGTGTTGAGGGTTTATCTGATAGTGATCAAACCGATTATTGACGGGCTGGGCTGAGTCATAATATTTAATCTGTTCTATTAAACAGTTTTTTAAATTCTCAGGAATTTCTACTGCACAGCATTGCCTAAGCTGACTCATTATTTTCTGATCAATTTTGTAATATGAGTAACAGCTGGCACATGAACTCATATGCCGATGATCATCGAAATCTAACGCATTCGAATTCAAATCAATTTTATCCATAACAGCAACACAATTTGGTAAATATTTATTTGACATGGTGATCACCTTTTAGATTTTCGGTCGCTAATAAGACTCGCAGTCTTTGTTTTGCTCGACATATTCTGGTCATAACCGCACCCGGTTGTATATCGATGATGTCGGCGATTTCATTACAACTGTAACCCCCGAATATTTGTAAAATAAGAGGTTCAGAATAATCATCAGAGAGATCTAGTAATGCTTGCCTGAGAGCAATCTTATTGATTACAGAGAGAAAGCTAATATCAACTAAAAATTTTTCGGGTATCCCATCATCCAGCACACTCAATTCCAGCTGTGAGGATTTACGCCTGAATCGTCTGAAGTTCTCACGTCTCAAAATAGTAAATAACCAACTCTTGCCAGCAGAGACATCTTTAAGAGTGTGAATTGACTGCCATGCACGCATGAAAGTATCTTGAACAAGATCTTCAGCAATAGTGCGATCTTTTGTTAACCAAAATCCATATCGATAGAGATCATCCGAATAACTATTGACGAAATCTTCAAATAATTCATGGCTGGATTGAGCACGAGTCTCAGGATTATGCGTTTTTCATCGAATCTTTCTGGGCACCAGGGAAGCTCCCTCTACAGCTAGTAAACAATAGTAAAAAAACCAACCGTTTGTCCCAAAAAAATATACAGTGCTTGTACATATGGTGAAATATTGACTCTGTACAATCCGCATCTGTACGAGTTATATTACGACCACATATTATCACACAAGGTACATACAATGACATGCAATGTTGGTGACACAGAAAGAATGGTTAGAATTTTAGTGGGTCTTGCTCTGTTAGGCTTTGCTATTGCCTCGAATACATTATGGGCATTCATCGGCATCGTCCCTGTAATTACGGGTATATTTGCGTGGTGTCCTGCATACATCCCTTTTGGTATTTCAACCAGAAAATAATTAACCGTTTTAACAAAAATCCATCGCGACTGTAATAAATTGTGCAGCCGAATAACTTTTATACAACCACCTTACTATACGGAGATAGACAATGTTCGGATTTGGAAAGAAAAAAGATTTTACAGCAACTATAGCAAATACTGGTGAAACCTTTGACGTCAAGGGAGGCATAAACCTTCTGCAAGCCGCTCTTAATGCAGGTGTAAAATGGCCCCATGACTGCAGAGTCGGAAGCTGTGGAAGTTGTCGCGCTACAATCAAATCAGGCAAAGTCAAGCCTCTCAGTGATTTCTCCTACGTCTTAGATGGTGCACAACTCAAATCTGGAATGGTACTTGCGTGTCAATCACGCCTGCAGAGCGATATTGAAGTTGAAGTAGATTTCGAACAAGGATCTATCAACTAAATCAACAGACGTATGGGGAGTACCAAACTCCCCTTATATTTTGCGTTATCAATCCGAACTGCGCACACAAAAAAGGCACCCAAAACGGCGCCTTTTTTATTGCATATGTCAAAATGCTAAGAGTTAAATATCAATATTCTCGTAGCTAATTACATGGGCCAGAGCGTCTTCCAGAATTGCCCGTGATTGTGAGGTGGTTGCATGTAAAAAAGAGTGTAACGCGGCATCATCGTCACTCTTATTTTCACATTCAGCACTGTAAATCTCAAAAGCGACTAGACTTTTGATCAGGTCAGACAAATGTTTGGGACATTCACATTGTATTGATGTGGACATTCGGGTGAGACTCTCCAACTGACGTGCACTATAACGACGAGTCGGAATAGATTCTTCTAAATAGACGGTTGCAGAAGTAGATGACACGAGATTCTTAGAATCACCACCGGCACGATCCATACATAATCTAGCGAGTTCGTAGACATCAATCGATGATCGTATTGCACTTACTTGAGGCCCCTGAAGTTGGCTGATTTCTGTTTGTGAACCAAACCCGTAGAGCACTACAACATGCCAAGCACCGGTTTCTTTGAGTAAGGAAGAGACTAATCGACGTGTTTCTTCATTCACCGTTGGCTTTTCAATGATTACCACATGTACCATTCCCTCATGTTTAAGTGTTTGCCACTGTTCATGAGAATTGATTTGCCCAACTAATTCAATCCCGTCAAAGTCATCCATTCCGTCCATCACTCTCAACGGAAAATCATCGCCATATAGAAGTACCCTGCATTTCTGATGCTTAGCTAATCTGCTCTTTTCGGCGAAGGGGTCTAGCGCTGCATTTTGTTCACTAATCTGAACACTATTTTCCCATTTACTTTTGAGTTCCAGGGTGTTCAAGCGTGCGATAGTACCAATAGAATTGCCCGCATCAACAAGATTTTTAAGCAAGAACAATTTTGATAGATCATCGCTAGTATAGACACGGTCACCAGAATCAGATCGCTTGGGTACAACTGCTTTGTATCGTCTTTCCCATGCACGCAGGGTTTCGGTGCCTATGCCAGTAATTTTCGATACCGCACCAATTTTGTACTCATCTTTAGCTAGATCGTTGTACATGCAATTCTCCATAAAGAACATTTATAATGTCTGTACTATAGACCTGAACACGCATCTTGTACACAATAAATAAATGTTACCACACCCTAAAAGTGTACATATCCTGTGCAAAAATCATGATGCTACCCGCGAGATTCATGCACCACAACAGAATCTACACGACGCTATTACCGTCTCAGCTCAACATTAGGGATAACATTTCACTGATTTGAATGAGAAAAAAGTGCCTTATCTAGAAATTTTAAAAAAGACAATAACACACGTATCTATCGATTTTTTTAAACCATTGAATCATTCATCTATTGACTCGCTTGTTTTCCAGAGACAGCGATATTTTTGTCTACTGGCATTGATATTTGAACAACCTCAATCCCTAATTTGATAGAGAGTACTGTTACGATTTTCTTCAGCCATAAGTTCAAACTCACATTCCAATATATATAAAGCCCAACCAGGACATGGTCTGGCGCTGATAAGATCAGACGCCGCACTCCAAGATTGAACCGTTCTTGCAGATAGATGATCACCGGTGACGCGACTAAGCAATGCCGCAATATGTTTAGGGTTTTTTTCATGATATTGCATGAGTCTTTTAAGCCTATGCTTGTTGCAGTGATTATTGTCCATCCAACATCCTCCTATTTACAGATTAGTAAACATAGTTAATAGCCTTATAATAACTTTAACTCACGTAAGATAATTTTATTACAAATAATTATAGTTGACTATATCAACTAAATTCATCGGCAATAGTTTTGCAGAATGCGACCTAAGTGACAACGCACACTACTTGATCGTGCGCTTAGATAGGAGTTTATATAAAATAGGCCAGGCAAATATCCATGGGAAGCGCCTCAAACGAGGGGTGACTAATATTTTTTCGCCGGTATGACGTTCGATTTTCCAGGCAATGTAATCCACACCATTTTTAAAAGTGAACGATGCTTTAAATAATCGCAAAATTGATAACAATCTACCTAAAACATTTCTCATACGCCATAACAAAGTAAAACGCCATGGGGCCATAGCCATATTTTTGAGTGATACCTGATTTTTTTTCAGCATTAAACACCGACTAATACCAAGATAAAAATCCTTATTGTTATCGAAAATCTGTTTGGCACGCCCCTGGCTTTCAGCTCTAAGCTCTGCTGCGTAAGTCAATTCGAAACCATTTATCCAAACATCTGGG
>Ga0181581_10001990_pt1 | contig 15917 bp, 20 predicted proteins | sample 071ome_22_FD_132433 | JGI IMG/M metagenome (GOLD analysis project Ga0181581, IMG submission 132433) | Coastal salt marsh microbial communities from the Groves Creek Marsh, Skidaway Island, Georgia - 071404AT metaG (megahit assembly) | ecosystem: Environmental > Aquatic > Marine > Intertidal... | reverse complement strand
TAGATTTACAACAAATAGTGGAACGGCACCATCAGCATCATATTCAGACACATTAAATACATGGCATGCGCTGACTTCTCTTAGAGAAGTTAAATGGAATGTGCCAAGTTGGACATTCGGGTCCGGGTCTGTAAAGGTTGAAATTGCCACAGATTCTGGAGGCTCAAATATTGTTGCTACTGGTTACTACGGACATGAAACTGAATCGGGCGAATAATATAAATAAAAATAAAACTACAGTAAGGTACCAAAATGGCACAACCTGATACAAGAGATGAATTTAAGGAATATATTCTTCGCAAAATTGGTGCGCCTGTTATTCAGATCAATGTTTCTGATGAGCAGGTTGATGACCGTGTCGATGAGGCGGTTTCCTTTTGGCGTGACTATCACTATAATGGAAGTCAATTAGTATACCTAAAGCACGAGCTTACTCAAGATGATGTAGATAACGGTTATATTGAAATGCCTCCAAATATTTTGGGTATTTCAAGAGTCTTTGATTTATCCTCGTCAATTTCTACTGGGTCTGGTATTTTTAATGTAAACTATCAGTTCGTGTTGACTAATATCCAGGATATTACAAGTTACAATCTTCAGCATTATTATATGACAATGCAGAATCTTGAGTTTATGCAAGAGATTTTGGTTGGTCGCCCACTGATTAGATATAATCGTCATGTCAATAGACTGCATATTGATACTGATAAGGCAAATCTAGTTGCTGGAGAATATGTTGTAGTAGAAGCATATGATGTAATAGATCCAAATACATATTCGGACGTATGGTCAGATCGTTGGTTACAGAATTATGCAGCTGTTTTGGTTCGTGAGCAATGGGGCTTAAATTTGACTAAATTCAATAATATGCAACTTGTGGGTGGCGTTTCATTTAACGGAGAACAAATACTTCAGGAGGCCAGGGAAGAAAGACAACGAATGGAAGAGGAATCAATTCAAAATCTTCAACCTCTCACATATAACTTTATTGGATAAATCATGGCTACCAATGTATTTTTCAACAACTATGACAACTTTAACGAGCAGAATTTAATTGACGATCTAGTTATCGAATCAATTCAAATTTATGGTGTGGATCTTATTTACATCACTCGTTCGAATGGTTCTGTTGATGAAATACTAAACGAAGACGATCTACCGATTTATGATGAAACATTTGAATTTGAAGCATATATTAAAAATGTCGATGGATTTGAAGGTGAAGGAGACTTCCTATCTAAGTTTGGGCTTCAGATTAGAGATCAGGTCACATTCAGTGTCGCAATAAGAACATTTGAGAGATTTGTCACTAAGGATAGACCAGAAAAAACTCGACCATTTGAAGGCGACTATATCTATTTCCCACTCAATGAAAAATTATTTAAAATAACATTTGTAGAACACGAAAGTGTATTCTATCAAAGTGGTGCTCTACAGGTATATGATCTGAAATGTGAATTGGCAGAATACTCTGGTGAGAGATTCCAGACTGGTCGTGATAATATTGACACATTCTTCAGTGATAGAGATATGACAGCAAATACCGTTAATACTCTTACTGCGGTAGAAGCCAATGATCCTCTTGCTGATAACCTACAGTTTGAACTTGAAGCTGATAAGATCATTGACTTTACAGAAATGGATCCATTTAGTGAAGCTATTGAAGTCGAACCATTAGATATTAGGGATTCATAATATGGCTATAGCAAATCATTTTTATAACCAACTGACAAGAAAATACGTTGCATTATTTGGTACATATTTTAACCAAATTAAAATCAAGCGTAAGAATAATAATGGTGATGTTGTTCAGGAAATGATTGTTCCTATTTCCTATGCTCCACATCAAAAAATTCTTGCAAGAGTAAACCAAGATCCTAATCTTAATGCACAAGCAATTACGTTACCCAGAATGTCGTTTGAGATTAATGCAATGTTTTATGACGGTGAACGTAAGCTTTCTCCTACAAGAAAATTAGTCCGTAATGTCATAAATGAAGAAACGGGTAGCAGAAATTACCTATGGGTACCAAGTCCATACAATATTCAATTTTCGCTTTACATTATGTCTACATATGCAGAGGATGCAGTAAAGGTAGTTGAGCAAATTATTCCTTTCTTTAATCCAGAATATACGTCCACTGTAAAATTAATTCCAGATTTGGATCCATTGGACATTCCTTTGGTTCTAAATGATATTCAAAACGAAGAACTCTACGAGGGTGATTTTACAGAACGTCGTACCATCATGTGGACTCTTAATTTTACAATGAGAGCTTGGTACTTTGGACCGGATAGAGAAAGACAGGTTATTAAGTTTATTCAATCAAATGTATCAGAAACAATTCCTGAAAATGGTTTTGTGAGTGCTAATACAAATTTTGAATCAGCTGTTGTAATTCAGCCAGGATTAACAGCAAATAACGAACCGACTACAGATCCAGATCTAACAATTAATTTTAGTGATATTGATTTTGATGATGATTACGCGGTGATAGACTATGTGGCTGATCCAGATTCAATAACGTAAAGGTTGACTTTTTATAAAAATTGTTATATAATGATGGTGTCTAAATATATTTGTAATTCGTAACTGAATGAGGTTAAAATGAAAATTGGATTTACAGCAAGCACTTTTGATTTATTACATGCAGGACACGTGCAGATGCTAAGAGAAGCAAAAGAACAGTGTGATTATTTGATCTGTGGTTTACAGTTTGATCCAAGTGTGGATCGCCCTGAAAAGAATCCCCCAGTACAAACAGTCGTAGAGCGTTACACTCAACTTAAGGCTGTTAGCTATGTTGATGAAATTATTCCTTATGGTTCTGAAAAGGACCTTGAGGATATTCTGAGCATGTACCAGATTGATGTTAAGATCATGGGAGAGGAATACAGAGAACAGGATTTTACAGGCAAGGATATTTGCAAGAAGCGGGGTATCCAGCTATACTTTAATAAACGCGATCACCGCTTCTCGTCCAGCGACCTTCGTAAGAGAGTTGCCGAAAGGGAGAAAAGTAAAAAATGAATACAAAATTTGGAATAGGTGTCGTAGTAGCAATCGTAATGCAAGTGAGTGCATTTGTTTGGTGGACCGCACAGCAGGCTCAAACTATAGAAACTTTAAAGGCTGAGGTTGACGGTCTTACATCACAAATGGCGATCGAGCGCCAAATTAATAAGGAACGTGATGTAAAAGATCTCAGACAGGATTTAAATTTTCTTACAAAAGCATTAAACAAGCACATTGAAAATAATGATACCAGAATTAAGCACAATAATTCGTTAGTTCAAGAAGACTTTGAAAAAATATATGATTGGCTTTATGAGATTGATAATGATATTGAAATGCTAATTGAGTTTGCCAGATTTACAGAAAATAAATGGGCAGACTCCTATGGTACAGACGATACATATGAAAGAAAATGGGGAACAAAATCACCATCGGAGGAATAATATATGGCTGAATTTGAACGTGATGTAATCAGAGCAAAGGATACATATCCTGCGGATCATAAACTTGCTTGGGAACCAGAGAAAGAATGGATTTATGAAAGCCCTGATAAAGGTAAAACAATTTTTGCCAGACCGTTAGGTGGTTGTCCTACTAGTAGGAGATTAATTAAAGGATCAGATGATGAGTGACGATAAAATTGCTCAGGCTCTAGGTATCACACCTATTGCAGAAATTAAGGAGGACGAGGAAATTAAAGATGTCGTCCAAGTTGAAGAAGAGCAAGTGGTAAATATTGAAAAATTTGAAGAGCATCTCCCTGCTGTACAGGATACCAACGAGGAAAATATTAACGACATTGAGTTGGCAAGACAAAACGTACAGAACATTATTGAGATGGGTGATGATGCTGTCCGTGAAATGGTAGAGATTGCTAAACAGTCGGAATCACCTAGAGCATTCGAAGTCGTATCAACTCTTATGAAAACACTACTTGATGCAAACAAGGATTTTGTAGATTTATCAACCAAGAAGAAATATGCAGTTGACGATACTGGTCCGAAGGCTGAAACACAGGTGACAAATAATAATCTTATTGTATCGACAGCTGACCTTCTAAAGATGATCAAAGGCGAGGCTGAATGAGTTTATCTCCTGGATATCTGGGTAATGCTAATCTTAAAAAGATTGGAGAGGAAATTGAATTTACTCCTGATCTGATTAAGGAGTATATGAAGTGTGCTCAGGACCCAGTTTATTTTGCCAAAAACTATATTAAAATTGTACACGTTGATAAGGGTTTGGTTCCCTTTAATATGTACGATTATCAAGAAGAAATTACAAAGAAAATTACTAATAACAGACGTGTCGCTGTATTAACGGCCAGACAGTCTGGTAAAACAACTACAGCCGTAGCTGTTATCCTTCATTATATCCTATTTAATGAATATAAAACCGTAGCCATTCTAGCGAACAAAGGTGATTCTGCTAGAGAGGTTCTCAGTAGAGTTCAGTTAGCCTACGAAGCACTTCCCAAGTGGATCCAACAAGGTGTTGAGGAATGGAACAAAGGTAATATAACTTTAGAAAACGGTTGTAAGATTTATGCAGGGACGACATCCTCGAGTGCTATTCGTGGTAAATCTATTGCCTTTCTGTACCTGGATGAGGTTGCATTTATTGAAGGCTACGATGATTTCTTTGCATCGGTTTATCCGACAATTTCATCTGGTGAAACTACCAAATTGTTGATGACATCAACACCCAACGGTTTGAATCATTTTTATAAAACTTGTAAAGGTGCTGAAGAGCAAACAAACGGCTATGAATTTGTCAAGGTAATGTGGAACGATGTTCCTGGACGAGACGACAAATGGAAGGATGAAACACTAGCTGCATTGGATTATGATGACCAGAAGTTCCGACAAGAATATTGCTGTGAATTTTTAGGTAGCTCTGGTACTCTAATCGACGGCTCAAAACTCAAGGAACTAGTATACTCTCGTCCCATATTAGAAAAAGATAATATTTGCCAATATGAAAAACCAATAGATGATCACGTGTACGTTATGACGGTTGACGTTTCTCGTGGTAAAGGTTTGGATTATTCGACATTCAATGTTATTGATATTACACAGATGCCTTACAGACAAGTGTGTACGTTTAGAGATAACTTTGTAACACCGGTTGATTTCGCTAGTGTTATATATAGAATAGGGAATTTTTATAACGAAGCAGCAGTATTAGTAGAAATAAATGACATTGGTGAGCAAGTAGCCGATGTACTTTTAATGGATTATGGATACGAAAATATTCTTTATACAGAAAATGCAGGACGAAGTGGAAAAAGAATATCTAGTGGATTTGGAAAAGCAGTTGATAATGGTATTAGAACAACCAAAAGCGTTAAATCAATTGGATGTTCTATTTTGAAAATGTTAATAGAACAAAATCAATTATTATTGCAGGATTTTAATACTATCCAAGAACTATCAAGATTTTCAAAAAAAGGATCTTCATATGAGGCTGAATCAGGTTCGCACGACGATTTGGTCATGAATTTGGTTATCTTCTCTTGGCTCACTGACCAGGGATATTTTAAAGATATGACCGATATAAATACGATGATGGCACTAAGAGAAAAAACTGAAGAGCAAATTGAGGAAGATCTTCTACCTTTTGGCTTTATTGATGTAGGCGATGACTACGGTGACGATGAAGGCTTCGTGGCGGTGGACAGTGATTGGACTTATTAAAACAATATTTTTATAAATAAACATAGTGACATGAACTTAAAAAAACCGTTTCTAAAATAATTTATAAAGGAGAAAGATATGGCTTTTACCGTAAGTCCTTCCGTCATTGTTCGAGAGGTGGACGCATCGGCAACAGTACCGGCCATCGCAACACCGCCTGGCGCAATAGCCGGCGTTTTCAGATGGGGTCCAGTTAACGAACCTGTTCTCATTACATCGGAAGATCAATTAGTAAATCGTTTTGGTAAACCAACTGACGATAACTTTGAGACATTTTTTACCGCAGCCGATTTTCTAGCATATGGTAGTCCATTATTTGTATCACGTGCTGATAATGGTGCTGCTACGGCAACCGGTAGCGATAACGTATATTTTACAGCTGATACTGCCTATGCAAATACTGCAGCACCAGGTTATGTTGAAGGTACCACGCCAGGTTCCATAGGGGCACTTGATACGGCAAATTCAACCGTGGGTGCTTTTGCGGCAAAATATCCTGGAGCAGTTGGTAACTCTATTGAGGTTGCTATTGCTAGAGGTGACGACTTTGAAAGTGTTGTAATTGATGATATTCCAGCATTACATACAGCATTTTCGGCAGTTGCTAATACAGCACCGAGTAATGATATTGAATTCAACACATCATCGTATACATTCCAACACCCAATTACTGCAAATACTGATTTTCTGGGTGCTCATGCAGGCGGTGCTAATACCACTGATGCATTTAACGTCGGTGATGTTATTGTTATCGGTAGTGACAGATCAGGCTATCAGGAACTTGAGGTTTCTGCCTTTTCAACAACATCAGTTGATTCAACAGGCGTAGAATTGACTGGTAACGACGCTGGTAATGCTAATCTTGCAGCTGCAGAAAACGTGACAATTAGTTTTGCTAAAAACTATACAATGTCAGAAACAGAGGCCACAAGGCTAAAAATTACAAGAAAATGGAAATATGCTAACCTATTTGGTAAAGCAGCTGATTCTAATGATCATTTCCACGTGGCTGTTGTTGACGGAGATGGTAATATTTCCGGTGCAGCTGGTACTGTTTTGGAATTATATAACAACGTATCAAAAGTGGCTGGCGCTCAATTAAGCGATGGCACTGATCAATATTATGAAACAGTAATTAATAATAGATCAGAATGGGTAAAAATCAACGATAAACCAACTTTTGAGGCTATCACCACAGCATATGAAACATTTGCTGAAGGTACTGATGGCAGATCTGAATCAGCAGCAACCATTGCTGATCTAGGCCCTGCGTATGATACATTTAAAAATGCAAACGAAATTGATGTACAATTCGTGATGCAAGGTAAAGGTGATACTGCAGGTAATGTGGCAAATTATATTGTTTCAAATGTCGTTGATTACAGAAAGGATGCGGTTGCATTTATTTCACCAGACAGAACAAGTGCTACTGCAGCAACAACTCAAGCTAAACTAGATGCAATTATTGGATATCGTAATAAGATCCAAAATTCATCTTATTGGTTTATGGATTCAGGCTATAAATATCGCTTCGATAAGTATAACGACGTATATCGTTGGGTTCCATTGAATGGTGATATGGCCGGTCTTGCTGCTCGTGTTGAATCTTGGGAATCACCTGCTGGCTTCAGAAAAGGTGTTATCAAAAATGTTGTTAAACTTGCATTTAATCCAGATAAGGCACAACGTGATCAGCTATATGCAGCGGATGTTAACCCAGTAATTTCACAGGTTGGACAAGGTATTGTTCTATTTGGTGATAAGACAGGGCTTGGAACAACTAGTGCATTTGATAGACTGAATGTTCGCAGACTGTTTATTGCAGTTGAAAAAGCCATTGCGAATGCATCTCAATCATTCCTATTTGAACTGAATGACGAATTTACTCAAACTCAGTTTAAAAATGCAATTGATCCATTCCTAAGAGATATTCAAGGGCGTAGAGGTATTATTGACTTCCGTATCGTTTCGGATGCATCAATAAATACTCCAACGGTGGTTGATGCTAATAAGTTTAGGGCTAATATCTTTATCAAACCTGCTAGATCCATCAACGTCATTGAATTGACATTCGTGGCCACAAGAAGTGGTGTAGAATTTGATGAGATTGTCGGTCAGTTGACATAAATAAAAGTAAACGAGGAGAGAAGATATGAGTTTTAATATAAACGAGTTTAAATCACAACTAGTCGGTGGTGGCGCTCGTCCTACGCTCTTCCAATGTCAAATCTTGAATCCTATTGCTCCCGAGGCCGACTTTAAGGTTCCTTTCATGGTACGTGCCGCTGGTATCCCAAGCTCTAGCTTGGGTGCCTATACGGTTCCATACTTCGGTAGGAATGTTAAATACGCAGGAGATAGAGTTTTTGAGGATTGGACCGTAACGGTTATTAATGATGAGGATTTCCTTATCAGAAATGCAATGGAAGCCTGGACAAATGCTATCAATTCGCATGATGCCAATACAAGGGCACTTCCACAACAATATAAATCAAATGGTGTCATTACACAATTCAGTAAAGATGGTAATGCACTACGTTCATATATTTTTGAAGGAATGTTCCCAATTGCTGTCGAAGGAATTCCAATGGATTGGAGTGCTACAGACACAATCGAGGAGTTTTCAGTGACCTTCCAATACGATCTATGGAGAGTTGAGGGCGTTACTGGTATTCCAACTACATAATTTACTATATTAATGAAGGAATAAAATTTTGAAATTATTCGGCTTTGAAATAAAGAGGGAAGTGGACGAGGCCCAAAATGCCCCGGTTTCGTTCGCTGAGCCTCTTAATGATGATGGTGCCATTACAGTTGGTAATGCTTTAGGTGGCTTTTATGGCACTCTTCTTGATATGGAGGGTGCTGCTAAAAGTGAGTCTGAGCTTGTCACAAAATATCGTGGTATGGCAAATCAACCAGAAATTGCGCAGGCCATTGATGAGATTGTAAACGAAGCAATTTCTATTGATGTTAATGATCAGGTTGTTGAGATTGTCTTGGAAGATACGGATCTGCCGGATAAGGTAAAAGAAAAAGTATCAGAAGAATTTGAAAACGTTTTAAGATTGCTTGATTTTACTAATAACGGTTATGATACATTCAGTAAGTTCTATGTTGACGGAAGACTAAATTATCATATTATTATTGACAATGATGATCTAAAGCGCGGTATTATCGAATTACGTTATATTGACCCACGAAAAATTAAACTTGTAAAAGAGGTTGATAAACGTAAAAAGGATCCACATTCCGGTGTGCCGACCAAAAAACTAAAAAATGAATATTATCTATATTCTGAGAGTGGGTTTACTAATACAAATTCTGGTGCCAGTGGTGGCAATACTCAAGGTTATAGAATCTCAAAGGATTCCATTGCTCGAGTAACATCTGGTATTATGAACGAAAATAACTCAATGGTTTTAGGAAATTTGCACCCAGCAATTAAACCATTAAACCAATTAAGGATGCTCGAAGATGCTACAGTCATTTACACTCTTACACGAGCTCCTGAAAGACGAATTTTCTATATTGATGTTGGGAACCTACCTAAATCGAAGGCTGAACAATATCTGCGAGATATGATGATTCGCCATAAAAACAAGCTTCAGTATAACTCATCCACTGGTGAAATATCTGATTCTCGTAAAATGATGACCATGACAGAAGACTTTTGGTTCCCACGTAGAGGCGGGGAAAGATCAACAGAGGTTGACGTTATGGCTGGTGGAAATGCGGCTGGTTTAACCGATGATACAAACCTACAGTATTTTCAACGGAAATTGTATAAGTCATTGAAAGTTCCTCTATCAAGACTTGAGCCGGAAACAATGTACTCATTTGGTCGTGTTTCTGAGATCAGTCGTGATGAGGTTAAATTTGGTAAGTTTGTAAAGCGGCTTCGTGCTCGATTCTCTTGGCTATTCAGTATAATTCTTGAAAAGCAGCTTATTCTTAAAGGTATTATGGGACCAGAGGATTTTGCTGAAATCAGAAATAATATTCGTTATGACTTTATTCAAGAAAATTACTTTGATGAACTCAAAGATGCGGAAATTCTTAGAGAACGTATGTCTACCTTACGAGAGGTAGAGGATCACGTTGGTACATATTATTCTAGAGAATGGGTTGTCAAAAATGTTCTTCAGCTCACGGAAGATGAATGGAAAGAAGAACAGGAAAGAATGAATGCAGAAAAGGAATCTGAACCAGATCCAGATGCTGACATTGATACTGATAATTCACAAGAACCTGAACTTTAATAAATAAAATAAAAATTAAACAACTTATAGGAATCGAAAAATGAAAAGGTTTAGAAACATTCTTTCTGAGGTCGCAGAGCCCAAAGGCGCCGAGGAAAAGAAATTTAAAGACCAACACCAAGTAGAGATTATTGATCCGCTAGGTTTGGGTGACCAGGAAGGTTACAAGCCAAAGGCAATGCCGAAAAAGCGATTGGCTGATTATATGAAAGGCCAGGATGAAACGGCTTATGATCAGGCTCATTCTCAGAGAAAAGAAGGTCAGGCAAAACTTGATCGGGCTCCTAAGTATGAATCTACTGAATTGAACGAGGATCCATCTGAAGAGATTCCTATGATGGTCGGTCAACTAAGATTCATTGAATATGCTGCAAGAGAAATCGAGGACTTTATTACGGATACCACAATGGATCCAGAAGAATGGTTCCAGAACAAATTGGCCGCGGCTCACGGCGAATTGAAAACACTTCATGCATATGCCGAAGGTAAGAGATATGAACCTCCGCATGATGATGACGATGATGAAGATATCATTAAATTGGCGGCTGGTTATCCAATGTATTCATCATATTATGAGGCATTGGAAGAAGGTACTGTGGACCATGGACATTATACATTTACGGTCGGCCCTAAGAAAAAGGGTGGCAGTGAAGGTGCTCCATCTCACGTAGCGGCAAAAAGATCAAAGATGACAAAGGCTGGAATCCCACATCACAATGAACCAGGTGAATACGGCGATACAGTTCATGTCAAAGTTACAAATAATAAAACAGGTGCCACAACTAATCACCACGTATATCAAAGAGACACAGATAAGGACTCAGCAGAAGCTCTAATGTCTACACGTACTGTTGGTGCTAATAAATCAGCTGATGCAGCGGCTCATGAAAAAGCCTTACATCATTATTTGTCAGGTAAAAGACCATCGTCTCTAAAGGAAGGTGTGAAGCCTGGGATGATGAGGTTGAAAGATGGCAAATCAGTCAAGGTATCTGCTCAGGAAGCTAAAATGCTAAATGACGTAATGAAATCTCTAAATCCTAAAAACCGTAAGGAAATGGAATCCACAATGATGAAGGATTCGCAAGGATTTAAGGACATTATTGCATTTGCAAAGGAAGCTGAATAAGTTATAAATAAAATAAAATTATAAAGAAAAGGTATATTACTATGAAGCTTATAACCGAGGTTACAGATTGCGAGGTACTTACCGAAGCAAGTGAGGAAGGCAAAAAGTCTTACTTCATCGAAGGTATTTTTATGCAAGGCGATATCAAGAATCGTAACGGTCGAGTATACGCTAGTGACATTCTTGACAAGGAAATGCAAAGATACCAAAAAGATTTTATTAACGAAAAAAGATCGCTTGGTGAACTTGGCCACCCAGATGGGCCACAGATCAACGGCGACAGAGTTTCGCACCTCATTACTGAGTTGAAAAGAGATGGTTCTAACTTTTATGGTAAGGCCAAAATTCTTGGAACTCCAATGGGTGAGATTGTTAAAACCTTCATTGATGAAGGGGTTAAAATTGGTGTATCCACAAGAGGCTTAGGTTCCGTTAAACAAACTAAAGATGGTATTATGGAAGTACAACCAGACTTTCATCTTTCAACTGTTGACATCGTAACTGATCCTTCTGCTCCTAGCGCCTTTGTAAATGGAATCATGGAAAATGTGGAATACTATTATGACATTGCTTCTAACGCTTGGTTGCCTGCTCAGGTCCAAGAAGAAGTTGCAGAGGTTATTGAGGAAATACAGAAGGAAGCTAAAGTACGTTATAACAGAATCACACATACGATCGATGAAAGTGCTGCGGCACGGATGTTTGAAACGTTTATTTCTTCGTTAAAAAAGTGATTTTTATAAATATTTTAGTAATAAATAATTCATAATCGAACAGAGGAGAATACCAATGGCAGAAGATAAAGGAAAGCGATTCGTTGCCGATGACGGTGTTTCAAGCGTACCAGAGCCTGTAACCCCAGCCGGTGGCGAAGACAAAAAGAAGAAAGGCAAGCCAGAAGAAAAAATGGATGCCGTAACACCTGCTGCTGGCGATAAAGCCGGTGGTGTGAAGGAAGATGCTGAAGTTGAAGCAACTGATGAGCAAATCGAAGTTGTGGAAGAAGAGGTAATTGAGGTTGAGGAATCAATCCAACAAATTATCGAAGGCATGGATCTTTCAGAAGAATTTAAATCTAAGATTTCCGTTGTTTTTGAAGCGGCAGTTAATGAGTCTGTAAAGGCTCGTGTTCAGAAAATCGAAGAAGAGCTTAACGAAAAGCTTGAAACTGAATTGTCTGAAGCTGTTGAATCAAAGGTTACAGAGATCGTTGATAATCTTGATTCCTATCTTGACTATGTAGTCAATGAATGGATGACAGAGAATGAAGTTGCTATTGAAGCCGGAATCAAGGTAGAAATGGCAGAATCGCTTATGGATGGATTGAAAGATCTATTCACTGAGCATAACATCGAAATCGATGACGAGAAGTTTGATATCGTCAAAGATTTGGAAGAGGAATTGGCAGAATCTAATGATCGTGCCAATGAGGTCGTTAATGAAAATATTGAGCTCACAAAAGAGATTGCCTCTCTAAAATGTGCTAAAGTTTTTGAGGAATCTACTTCCGATCTGACTGTCACTCAAAAAGAGAGACTACGTACTCTTGCTGAAACACTTGATACGTCAGACATTGATGAGTATACTCAAAACCTCAACACAATTAGGGAGACCTTCGTCTCGGAGTCAACCTCGGCTACGACAACAGAAGATGTTCTTGATGAGGAAGATGAGATTATCACAGAAGAACAGGAAACGGTGAAGAAGACAGTCTCTGACTATGCTTCTGTCAACGCTCTTGTTGAGGCGCTCAACGCAAGAAAATAATTGAAAATTAAATTTTTATAAATATTAACAGTAATCAAATAATAACAAGGAGATAGAAATATGTCAGAGACAAACTATCAAAAGCTTGTGAAAAAGTGGGGCCAATCCTTGAGCACGAATCTTTTTCACCTATTCAGGACTCTCACCGTAAGTCCGTAACGGCTACAATTCTGGAGAACACAGAAAAAGCCCTACAGGAATCTGGTGATCTTTCTGCTAACATGAGCATGCTTACAGAAGCTCCTACCAATGATGCTGGTACTGGTGGCTTCGGTTCAGGCTCTCCTGAAGGTGGACCAACCGCTGGTTATGACCCAGTGTTGATTTCACTTGTTCGCCGTTCTATGCCAAACTTGATTGCATATGATATCTGTGGTGTTCAGCCAATGACTGGCCCAACAGGTCTTATCTTTGCAATGCGTTCACGCTATGACACTCAAGCGGGTAACGAGGCATTCTATGGTGAGGCAGATACAACTCACGCAGGTACAGGTGCACAGGTTGGTTCAACTGGTGGTGCAGGCACAGGTAATACTTCACTGTTTGACACAGGTGCAGGTATGGCAACTGCTGCGGCTGAAGCTCTAGGCGACGGTAACGGTACAAACTATACAGAAATGGCATTCTCTATTGAGAAGGTTACTGTTGCTGCTAAGTCACGTGCGTTGAAAGCAGAATACACAACTGAACTTGCTCAGGACCTTAAGGCAGTTCATGGCTTGGATGCAGAATCTGAGTTGGCGAACATCCTTCAGTCTGAAATCCTGACTGAGATCAACCGTGAAGTTGTTCGTACAATCTACACCACTGCTTCTGCTGGTGCCACAAACACTGCTTCTTCAGGTATCTTTGACTTGGATGTGGATGCTAACGGCCGTTGGTCTGTTGAGAAGTTCAAAGGACTTATGTTCCAAATTGAACAAGAAGCTAACCAAATCGCAAAAGACACAAGACGTGGAAAAGGTAACATGGTTATCTGTTCTTCAGATGTAGCTTCTGCTCTTCAAATGGCTGGTGTACTTGACTATGCACCTGCTCTTAATGGTAACTCTTTGGAAGTTGATGACACAGGCAACACATTTGCTGGTGTTCTTAACGGCCGCTATCGTGTATACATTGACCCATATGCTGGTTCAAACTACATGGTTGTTGGTTACAAAGGTTCATCTGCATTTGATGCAGGCTTGTTCTACTGCCCATACGTTCCTCTACAGATGGTCCGTGCCATCGGTGAGAACAGCTTCCAGCCAAAAATCGGGTTCAAAACTCGCTACGGCATGGTTGCAAACCCATTCGCGGAAGGCGCAGTTCAAGATGCACAAGGTCTTGGTGCTCTTACAGCTAATGCTAACAAGTACTACCGTCGTGTACGTGTGGCAAACTTGTTCTGATAATAAAAAGAAGGGCGGATCAACCGCCCCACTTTACCAACAAACTTGGGAGATCTTCGGATCTCCCTTTTTTTATTCCATTTCTAATTCGTATTCAATAAACTCTGCTTCTACTTTGCAGTTAGGATATTTACGGTCAAGATAGAGAAGTTCTTCTGAAGTTGCATAACCAGAATATTCTTCTCCTTTATGAACAACAACTCCGGCTTCGTTAGTAACTGTAATTTTGTAAAATCTTTTCCACATTCCGTGTCTCCTTTTGATATAACCATATTATATCATATGAAAACAAATGTCAATAGTTAATTTTACTTTTTTATTCCATATCTTTTCGCCATTCGCAATAATAATCCCAAACATGAAAGACTAAAAAATATGCAGCAATACCACCAAAAATAGGTACACCAAAGAAAAGTGCGACTGTTAAATCTGCGACTATAAATGTTGCGATATAATCATACCAACGTATCATTTATTCATTTCTGTTACTGCGATAATATAAAAGCCAATTATAATTACGGCTAAGATACTAATTGCTGTTGCTACTTCACCCATTGTCACTCGCAATCTGGCGTTCGAATGGTGCCATTACTGCTTCGGCAAATTCCATAAATTCCTCATTTCGAGCCGCCTCTTCCATGAGATTGGACGCATGATAAATTTTTGCTAATTTATTAAACTCTCGTTTGGGAACACCAATTTCATCGAGCATTTTTTGTGCAATATCTTTTTGCAGATCTTTTTCTGCTGACACTCGAGTCATTGAATCTGACATTTCACGCAGAGCATTTTGAATATCCTTGCGATCCTTGTCTGTAATTGTCGTGGGTAGACCACCATTATTATCCATAATTACTCCTTAATTTTAAGTTCAAACTCACCATTTTTTACTGCAAATGTACCAAATAATTCACCAGAAAATCTGACATATTCTCTGCCGCCGTCAATCATATTCCCATCAATAACAAGCATATCATGATGACATTGACTATACCATAGATTATTATCCTTATCCTCAATCATCGCAAACTCTAGTTCTTCAATAACATCAGCATTGGTAATCAATATATCATTTTCATATGAATATGTCAACCCAAAATATCTATTACCAAATTCTGGGTGGGGAGTTTCCCTATAGAATACATCATATGGGCGATCAGACTGACGCAGGTCGGTCGTACATACATATTTTATTGGTACACCATCTTTCTTTTCATAAATCTTCACCACCTCATCTACGTTAAAGATATTGGCGTGTTTGATTGAAAAGGACATAATATTCTCCTAATCTATAATTCTCAAAGGGCCTTCTGTTCTAATAAGTAATTTAATTAATTTATTGATTTCCAGACCGCCTGCGTTTCTTGCTTTTTGAGCCTCCGGAACACCAGCCTCGTTATCATACGGCCAAGATTCCTCAAATAAGTCTGGCCCAAGCGTCATCAATTCGTAGCCTGTGTTTGATTGTTCCGTCTTATTAATCACAAATTGAAAGGCACCGTCCCATTGTAAAATGGCCTGTTGGTAATCTTCACCGGGTACCGTTCTAAATATCCCCTTTGATATCATATCATTGATTGTCAGTGCTGACATCCGAGGATCGTCAATCTCTTCTATTTCTGTATTTGCCATATTAACCTCTTTTTTTAGTTATTT
>Ga0181581_10001977_pt1 | contig 15955 bp, 9 predicted proteins | sample 071ome_22_FD_132433 | JGI IMG/M metagenome (GOLD analysis project Ga0181581, IMG submission 132433) | Coastal salt marsh microbial communities from the Groves Creek Marsh, Skidaway Island, Georgia - 071404AT metaG (megahit assembly) | ecosystem: Environmental > Aquatic > Marine > Intertidal zone... | reverse complement strand
TAAAAGCCTTTGATGCTGGTCTAACCGCACTGGGTGAAGCTAATGCTGCCCAAATAACTGCAATACAAACTGTGAACAATATGATTCAAGGCGTGCAGAACCGAGAGTTAGAAGCAACTTTAGCAAATCAATCAAACAAACTTTCGTATTTACAAGCTCAATTCCAGAATGAGTTGAAGAAAATAGATGTGGCGACAGGTATAGACAGAGATCGTCAAGCAACCTTACGAACGCTATATACGAACGCTACAGACTTCTACGACAATATAGTGACGAGCAAAGCAGAACAGTCAGCTTTATTGGGTGCGGACCCCGAAATGATGCAGAATATAAACACAATTTATGATTCGCTAATAACCGGTGCTGCAAATACAATAGACTCTATTTCACAACTTTTAGATGTTGGCGGTACAATCCCTCCAATTACTAGGCCAGCTACTTCTGGTACTTCTTCGGCGGTTTCGGCGGCAGATGAAATTTTAGGGATAGAAGAGTAGGTATAAACGATGGCGACAAATGAAGAACGCCTTGAACGTTATGCTGAATGGATTGTTGCAAATAAAGACAAACAAGGTTCGCAAGAGTTTGCAACAGTATCTGCTGCGTACAGAGAATTACGGCAACAGCCGTTGGGTATCGCACCTACACCAATAGCACCTACGGAAGAAGATACTTCTTTATTTGGCTATATACCGGAAACCGCTAAAGCTCTAGCCGCTGGTACTACTGGGCTTCTTGAATCTGCCGCTACCGGTGCCGCTTTCCTACTCCCCGAAAAACAAGAACAAGCTGCCCGCAAAAAGATAGCCGAAGTAGGTGGACGCGTTCAGGAAGCACTCGCCCCAGACCAAGCCTATGAAGGTTGGTATTTAGACCTGATGCGTGGGGTAGGTTCCACCTTACCTTTCTTTGCTGCTGCCGCTACTGCGCCTATATCGGCCCCACTAGCTTTAATTTCCGGTACTGCTATGGGTGTAGGTGCTGGTGCTGGCGAAGCCGCCCAGCGTGCTGAAGCTGCCGGCGCTACCGAAGAAGAGATAAGTAAAGCTGCTGGATTGGGTATGCTCCCCGGCGCACTAGAAATGGTGGGGCCAGCAGGGGTTATTAGACGAGCAAGACGCGTACTGGGTAGAAACACAGATGAAGTAGTAGAAGCACTAGACAACACATTGCGGTCTAGGTTGAAACGCGTCTATGACAGTAAGGGTGGACGTATAGGCCGCGCCGCACTTGATGAAGCGGTACAGGAAGCTGTCAGTGAAGTCGGACAGAATCTTATACAACGTGGCATATACGACCCAGAACGCGGGGTATTTACCGATACTGGTGAATCTGCGGCACTTGGCGGTGGTGTAGGTGGTCTATTAGCTACCCTAACCGAAATAGTTATGCCCGGTGTACAGAGATTCCGTAGTCGGGGTGTCACACCCGAAGCCGCACCAGAGGCCGCACCAGAGGCCGCACCAGAGCCGACGCCCACTGCCACCACCCCGCCCCCTGCTGGAGATTTATTTGGCCGGGAAGAAGCCCCCACAGAACTGTCCCTTGATGATATTGAAGGGCTTGGTATTGATTTAGACAGACCTACTGCTGAAAGTTTATACGGGTTGGATTTGGCAAACCCTGAAGAACAGGCAAAAGCGTGGAGGATATTAGCCTTGTACCGCAACAGGATAGACGAACGGGGGTCAGACCCAGAGACAGTATCCCGTATAGATTCCTTGTTGCGTAGTGAGATATTCCGAGGGGCAGCTCCTGCCGAGGTAACAGAACCTACTGTTGCACCAGAGCAAATTACGCTAGAAGAGCAGGCAAAAGCCGCTGAAGAGACTACCCGTCAGCGGGAAGACGAACAACAACGCCAAGCAGAAGCCATCCAGCAAGCCGAACTAACTGCGGTACAGGAACGTATTGAGAGTACCCGTCAGCGGGAAAGCGAACAAAAACGCCGGGAAGTCCTCCTACCTATAATTGAGCGCGGCGAAATTACCAATGCCGAAAACATGGCCCGTGCTTTTAGCGCGGAACTTGGTAGACAGGGTTTTACAAATACTACCCCTACACAATCGGAACTAGCGCTTATAGACCGTGCGTTGGGCGTAGAAGAAGCGATAACCGCTAAAGAACAGGAGCAGGAAGCTACAGCCACAGCCGCCGAAACAGAACAACGCGCCGGTGCCGCTGCAATAGAACAATTTGTACCTGAAAGAACAGAACCGACAGCCCCTGTCGAGCCAGTAGAACCTGAACCCCCGGCAGGCTTAACTAACCGAGAACGTCTTGACCGCACCGGTAGAATACCGCTTTCTGGAGAAGCTCAGTTAGAAATACCTACTATCGAACGCCCGGAACAAGCCATACGTCGTTTAGATATACCCGAAGGTGCAGTTGTTTCTCCCCTACCGGAAGTCGAAGAAACACAGGTACCTGAAGAGCAAATAAGTGCAATAGAGCCAGAAAACGGTATACCTAAAGAAGGGGTCGAAGCAACTAGGCGTAGGCAGCCACAACAGAATTTAACTGATTTAAACGTCTTACAAAACGTAACCATACCAAAAGACCCACCAAAAGGTACTAGCGTAGGGTATGCGATGGCGCACTACGTACAGAACACAACTGATTTTGACCAAGCGTTGCGGTCTATCGCCTTTGAGTTAGTTGCCCCTGAGAAGGCCAAGTCTTTATCTATTAACTATAAAAATGAACAACGTAGAGCAAACAAAGCTAAACAGTGGGTAAAAAATAACACAACTCCAGAAACGTTTAAGTTACTGGAAGACTACACTGCTCAAGAACGATTAAAAGAAAAGCAACGTGTCGAAAAAGACACGACACGTACCAAAGAAGAGACACAAGCAACTGACTATGGTAAGACAGAAATAGAGAGTGTTACTGACGCGGATTACACTGATTTTCTATCCGAAGAAGTTGTTAATGAGTTTACCGACATTGATGAATTCCTTACTAAGAACGCCGTTGCAGCTAGTATGGGTACAGTTTCGGCAGAAGTTGAAAACGCACTATTTGATAACAAAATTGACTCCGCACTTAGACAGTTAGCTAATTCTACACCTAACCCAGATGTAAAACGCACAGCAAATAAGTTAGCCGCTGCTATAAAAGACCTAGGTATTACTATTGAGTTTGTAGATGGCGGTATCGTAAATCAGAAAGGCGACATTGCTGTAGCTGCGTATAACCCGAACACTAAAACTATCAGCTTTGATATAGACAGTGACACATCTGTACATGCCGTATTACACGAATCAGCCCACGCCGTACTGCATGAAATAATCAAAAATAAGAACCATCCCGTTACAAAAGCGCTTACAAAACTGTTCAACAATGTAGCTAACAGGTTACCCACTGCTTATGGTACTCAGTCCCTAGCAGACTTTGTTACTGAAGCGTTCGTAAACCCCGAATTCCAAGCGTTACTAGCCGCGTACAAAATTACTGGAGAGAAAACAACTGCATGGCGTAAGTTTGTCAACGCAGTGGCTCGTTTCCTAGGACTTAGCACCAAACCTATAACCGTTGCTGATGCCGCTTCAGCTTACGTGGACATGATACTTGGTACAGAGATTGATACACGAACCGCTACTCAGATAAACCAAGCTATAGCGGAAGGTAACACAGACCAAGCACTCAATCTGATGCTTGGTGGTAGGCGGTTCGTGTCTAACAAAACTTTAGACGAAACAAGAACAGGCTTTCTTGCCAACGTAAATAATTTTACAACTAAGCAGTCAGTCAATTTCTTGAACGGTATGGGGCTACAAGCCATAGTTGATTTGGCTAAAAAAGGGCCGAAAGAATATGCCGACTCAATAGACAACGTACAAGAAATATTCTACCAGATAGACGGTATACGCAACGAAGAAATGAAACGGTTTACGGGCATCGTAAATGACGCAAAGAAAGCATTTAAACTTGGCCCATTTAGAGAAGATAGTAAGAATATAGCTATTGCTAATGAGTTAGTAGGAAACATGACTCTGGAAGGTATTGATGCGTTTATACCAGAAGCAGAAGAAAAGTATTCTAAAAACGCATTAACATACGGCGTGCGTATAGCCGACGGTAAATTTGAACAGAAGACAGAATATTTTGACACTGTTAAAGAACTTGATGCCAAAGAAACCGAACTACGTAATGAGCGAAAAGAAGCTATACGGAAGAAAGAACAAGCTAGGACTTTCGGTAAGATAACCAGACAAGAAACATCTGCGGAGCGAGTTGAAAAATACAAAGAACTACGCGAGAAAATGAAGCAACTTACGCCCAGTCAGCGTGGTGCAATAAAGAAAATACGCGACGAGTATTCAAGACTTGACGAAAAAATACGAGCCGCAGAAGACGCAAACATTGAGAAGATAAAGATAGCCAACGATAAAGAATCGGAAGTTAGAATAAAAAATGGTGTGCGTGAAATACTGTTCCGCAAGCGTTTGGAATTTGGTCGTATAGACCCGTACTTTAAACTTTATCGTGAAGGTGAGTATTGGTTGGAGTTTGAGTACATAGATGGTAAAGGGCAAGTCACTTATGGTACCGGGTCTTATGAGACAACAGGAGATAGGGAAGTTGCTATAAAAAGACTACAAGCACAACCCGCAGTTGAAAGGGGTAGTGGTCAGCCGGGTATAATCGCAGGTACCATAAACCGTAGAAAAACTGAAGATATTAGGAACAGGATAAGCCAAGGAAACATACCGTCGATAGAGTTTATAACTGAACTACAGACACGCATTAATAATGTATTTAAAAGCATTCCTGAATTAGAAGGCGACGCCAAAGAACAAGTAGCTAAAAGCAAAGTCCAAGTTACTGAATTTCTACAAGATTTGGTATTACGTTCACTACCGGAAAAAGGAATTATTGAATCTAAACAAGCTAGAGAAGGCATACACTTTTTTGAAGGTGATTTTATACACGCGTTTGAACAAACAATGCCTAGGTTTATAACAAGTTATGCAAACATAGAACACAAAGTAGATTTAGCAGAAGCAGCGCAGGAAGTACGAATTGCTAGAGACGCACTCCCCCAAGACCAACCGTTCCTAAAAGAACTAGCTACTGTAATAGCGGGTACAACGGCAGACACGGACGCACAGCCGGGTAAATTACCGAGCTATGTAGAATTTGCTAAAAACCCCTACCTACCAAGCTGGGCACGTACTGCCCGCGCATTGACTTTCAATATGACACTTGGAGCCAACGTAAGCTCTGTAGCCGTAAACGTATCCATAATGCCTATAGTGTTACAGTCTAGGCTGGCTGGCGAATATGGGCCTTTAAAGGCAACCGCAGCTACTATGGAAGCGATGGGCCTGTACCTAAAAACATTCGGTAAAGTAGCGCGGGATGGTGTTTTGGATGTAGATGAAAACGGAAACCCACTGTCAGAAGATAGCGTCATACGCGAACTAGGCGGCTTTAGCGTAACTAATGAATTGGGCCAAGAAATGGCGGCTTTCCAGAAATACGCTGCGCCTATCATACAAAGATTAAAAACACTCGGCATGGATACACGTACCATAGCCGCCGAAACTTCCCAACTGGATAGCCCTGCGTCACCGTTTTTGAACAAAGTATCGTACGTTAGCGGCTTCTTGTTTAACCATAGCGAACGATTTATACGCCAAGTAAGCGCACTTAGTACCTACATACTGGAGATGGAAAAGCAAACCGGTAAGAAGGTAGAGAATTTAACTGACGCTGATATTAAGAAATACGGTGATGCCGCTGCAAAGAAAGCTACTGATGTCACTCTGTGGGTAAACTCCTCCCCCCTCCTTACGACTGCGCCTAGATTTGGGCAAACTTTCTTGGGTGGTGCTGGAAGTCTTATGATGCAGTTTAAACAAGTACCGGCACAATTCTTGTACACACATCTGCGTATGGTTGACGCCGTATTCAAGACTATGACTGGGAAGGCCATGTCTAAAGAAGAAGCAGAAGAAGCAAGGGTGCTTAGAAATACGTTTATGTACTTGACCGGAACAGGCGCTACGCTTGTTGGGGTGAAAGGTATACCGTTCTACGGCTTGTTTGTAATGATTGCAAATATGTTCTTAGGCGATGACGAGGACGACGCTAATACTATAGTCGCTAAACAAATAGGGTTGGGTTGGTACTACGGGGCAATCTTTAAGTATCTTGGAATTGACCTGACAGATCGTATAGCCTTAACCAACTTAATGATTAGAGATAGAGGTAATTACGTACCAGACAACGAATATGAATACTGGATGGAAGCCATCGGTGGCCCTGCTTTGAGTATAGGTAAACGCACTTTTGAATCGGTATCAGAGTTAATGGACGGCGACCCAAACAACAATGAACGAGCGTTTAGGCAAGCTATGCCAACACCTATAAACAATATAATGCGAGCCTATGAGTTTTATACAAATGGGTACGAGACATCCCGTGGTGATGTAATTGTGGGGGAAATTGGATTAGGAGACGCATTAGCACAAGCGTTTGGTTTTGCCCCAGCCATAAACAGGGTAAAAAGGGACGAACTATCTAGGAATACAAGGGTAACACGCGGTATAGCCAATCGTAGAAGTAAACTCCTAGACAGATTTGCAAATATAACTAAGAAAGAGCGTAAAGAATCTGCTTCTGATGTAATAAACGACATCACGCAGTTTAATATAGACCATCCCGATAACGTTATTTCACCAGACGATCTAATGCAATCGTTGCGGTCAAGGTCTGCCCGGACACTAAACGCTACTGTAACGGGCGGTTTACCCACCACAAAACAATATATACGAGAAGTTTTAGAATCTAACCGGGAATTTGAAGACTAAAAAAAGCCCCCTAGGGAGGGGGCTAAAAGTTTCTCTCTTGGAGAATGATGAGCCTGTATAGTATCAAAATTCACCCAGTACAGTCCAGTAGCATCCAATAGCATCCAACACCACACAACTCACTGCAATCGCCAGACTCGCACCCCGTACTTACCATTCTCTATACAAACGCGTTTTTCTATCTCGTTTTTATTGAGGCGGCCTGCTTTTCTTACGTGTTCAATGGCTTTGTCGGTATTTATGGTGGGTATGAAAATAGAAGTTCCGGGCACAAACTTACTCCAATCTATAACTATACGCACCCCGTCTGGGGATATATCAGCTATGTTTATCCGCGTCATCTTTAGCCCACGACATTTCTATAACGCGTTGGAGGGGTAGGTCTAACTTGGTACCGCGCCCCAACCTAAGTCTAGTTTCCTTACCATGCAGTTGTTTTTCTATTAGTTCCTTCACGCTGTCAAAATGATGCCCCTTGGATACGCACCACTCCCGCAACGCAGCCGGTCGAACGTAGAATTTAGATACATCGTACTCATGCCTACCAACCCACTTGTACATGGGCGTACCATCCGGCGTTACTATGTTCTGCATATCCTCGTCCAGCACCCCCATGCTTTTCACGCGTAGTATGTTGCGGACGTGTTCGGCATAGAATTGCGCTATTACTTCGTGTACGTCTAACTTCATTTCTTCCAAATTATGACGGGACATCATAAGTTTGTTTATTATCCAGCCATACAGGTTATCTAAATCCCAGTCTATCAGCCCAAGTCTTTTTGCTATAGACAAACCCGTATAAACCGTAGCCGCTTGTGCAGACCAATGCCTATGTTGGGCTTCCAGATTAGCTTCTTTGATAATCTTGTTACGTATGCTGTTTACAAATTTCTCGGTGGCTTCGTACTTCTTTATGATTTTCTGTATGTACACTACACCGGCATGTCCGTAGTTTGCCGCCAAGTCAGAGTTCAACGCATTACCTATTATAGCCCCATCAGAACCAAACAACCGCTGGTGTACGGTAGCTTCCAGTACGCGTCCGGCTTCACCTTTAGGCATGGCTCGTTTACTACTTATCGTCTCAAGCAAACTACCGTTACCTGAAGTACCGCAGTTCAACCCCCATTCCTCGCCGCGATAGCGCTCTACGTTTGCCCCCTTGTTTGAAAGCCGGTTTCGTTGTTGTCCGGCAGATATGGCGTAGGCAAAATCACTAGCTTCCTTTGCGTTGTAATTAGATAACTCGTCTACATATAACGGTATGTTCTTGTAGACTTCGGCTCTGTTCCATGCGGAGTTAGCGGTATCATTACCTTGCAACACTAGCAACTTATGGTCGCCCCACACTGACGCGCCACCCCACATACCTGTGGTTTTACCGTGACCTGTCTCACTACTCATAACGTGGAATATACAGCCTGATATGTTCGGTATCATCGCCATCAAGGGCGAACCAAAACTCAAACCAAACATGTACTGATGCTCTTCAAAACCGGGTTTGTTGTAAAACTTGACGGTTTCTTTCCAGCCATCCAACGTGCCTTTGCTACCAAAATGGGGAAAATACTGAGCAGTTCTACTACCCGCAGGATTCTTTTCTACACGGTCAGCAAATACTTCTCTATCTCCTATGACAAAAGACTTGTGGTCTGGTGTCCACCCAAATTGCGTACGTACGTGTATAACGTCTTGTGTAGCTTTAAGTTTTTCAACCCACTTAATCATGTAATTTTGTAAATCCGATATGTTTTTAGGTATAAATGTTATGTCATTTAAGGCTATTTCTTTACGAAACTGCTCCAGTACAGCTAGTTGAGTAGCTTTAAGTACGAATCTATGTATACCATCTCGCGTAGTATGGTGTACAACCTCATAACACGGCCCACCCTCTGGCCCCGGCTCGTGCATACGTTTAGTTAAATACAAGTCTTGTTGGTAAATAGTTTCTGTGTCGGTATTGCCATCCTTATCTCTTGTATACCTGCCAACACCACCCGTTGCTAATCTGAAATACGGCTCTGGGTATTCAGGAATGTCTATGCGTTGTGTTCTTACAGGTTCTACTATGTCTTCTTCGCCTTCAGCCATAGGCTGTATAACTTCTATGGGCACCTCTACCGAATTAGATTCGGCTTCCCGTAACTCCATACACAGCGAGATAGGCGATTTCATCTTAGCGTTTTTCTTATGTGGACATCCTTCACAACCTTTAGGATTGTTTGTTTCAAACGTAGTGCAGTAGTGAGGGGAGTTTATAGACGCGGCTGTCTTTTCTGTTTCTTGTTCGCTGTAACCTTCATAGCCACATGATATGGCATGTACCGCGCTGTCTTTATCGTCACAATGTTTAGCTATAGACAATAAGTCAAGCCATAACTGATACCCAACTGAATTAGGTTCCAGCATTGCATCACGTACTTGCTTACAACCGCCGCCGCTAAGTGATGCCTTCAATAGTTTTATGAACGTCTTTTTATGGGTTTGCCCCATAGCGTTCTGCATATCTTTTTTGTCTAGTTCACTGTATTCGCGAACAGCAGGAACTGGTGTCAATGCCTCTGGCAGATTTTCAACAAACACGTTTATATCAACGTGGTCTTCGGTAAACGTAAGTATGCGCACATCAGAAGCGGGGTCTGATTTAAAATTATGCGTATTAGGTATGCGTAGTATTCGGGCGGCGTCAGCAGTAACAACCGGGTCTGCTTCTAGCCCAAACTGTACGCATGCCGATTTTAATCTTTCGGCAACGGGTAGCCATTCCTCCCTAGAGTAGCATTGCGACAAACTCCAATAGACGTGTACGCCACGCCCGGAGTTCACCATACTGGTTGGGTTGGGTAAATTAAAGTTACGGCAAAAAGCTAGTAGGGCTTTTAACGCCTCGGTCTGTGTGGCGTACGGTTTACCTTCACCACAATCTAAATCAAGAAATAACGCACGTATTTCTAGTACGTTATCAGCTTTGCGTGTTGTGCCTTCTTGGAACGTGCTTAGTGCGAAATAGGTATCGTGCCCGTTGCTGTCTAGGTTAGTAGCAATCTCGGCTATATCATCAATAGATTCGTAAAATTTCTGATGTTTAATTGTTTTATCTTTAATACCTACTACGCAATATAATCCCTTCGGACTTAACACCGAATTAAAGAATTGTTTTGCATCCATATTTTGACCATACAAAAGAGAAACACGGGCACCACTAGGGTGCCCGTTGCAGTGGTGTTAATCATCAAACTCGTCTAACAAATTAGCAAGATCAACTTGTTCCGGCGGGGTTTCCGTCTTTTTCTTAGATTTCTTCACGGTAGGTTCCGCAACAATTTCGTCTGCTTGAACTTCCGCCCCAGCAGACTCCTCAACCGCCGGGGGTAGGGGGGAGACTGTATCATTAGTCAACTGCTTTGTGCCAGTATCTTCTTTAGGTTTTACTGACATCGTGACTAACTTCTGTACATCCGGGTCTTTTTGTGCGTTTACCACTAGCCCTAGTTCTTCCTTAGACACCACACGCTCAGGCTTGAACAATAGCTTAGGCGTACTACTATCAGTATCAAAACGTATTTCTGTAACTATGGATGCTAAATAAGCGTTTTGAGTATTGAGCAGTTTAGCGTAGCTTTGTAGCCCCATCTTCTTCTTGTCATCACCGAACACGCTGGTAGCGGGGAGGATAAGTAGGTAGATTTCGTTGCTACGTATCACGCCATCTTGGTCAGCCAGAAGTACCGCAATACGCTGTTGGAACCTACACGCACGGCTTTCACCCTGCCCGGAACCCTTGATATTCTGCTTGCAATCGAAACAGGAGGCAGACTGCCTGTCAGTAACCAATACGTCCTCAGACGGTGCGCCTTTAGTAGTATCAGCAGACCAGCATTTAGGGGGATTGTTCTGTCCCGCCACGTACTGTCCTTCGTAGTAAGTCCTTGATATAGGTGAGGTTTTTACAATAACAGCTTTGAGGCTACGTTCTTCCAACTCAGCTATTTCGTTACCGTTTACCACCTTACGAAAGACACCACCACGGATACTCAAACGGCGCATACCACCAGAGGTTGCTACGTTTTCCGGTTCTAACTGCGCCAGCAACTCCTTATAGTCATCCGGCATGTTTTCGAACAGAGTGATTTGCGTACTCATATATCTTCGTCCTCGTTAAAATCTAGTTCTAATTGTTCTGTGATACCCTCGTCCTCGGATTCAAAAAGTTCTTCCTCAAAGGACTGAACAATATCGTTTATGTGTGTTGGCACTTCTTCCTGTGGTACGGGTTCTTGCTTTAATCCCGCAACTACACTAGGGATATTAAAACGGTAGGTACTGCCAACCTTGATATAGCCAGTCTTGGCTATGTAGCCTTTCTGCACCCAAGTGCGCACGGTACTTACCTTTACCGATAGATACTTGGCTAGTTCGTCTATCGGGACATAGGTGTCGCTCATTTTTTTCTCCTTACGGTTACGGTGTATTCGCTATCGACATTCAATCCGGGCGGTAGCAAATCTGGGTTTTCCTCAAGGAACAGACGCATATTACCTTGATGGATACGTTTCTCCATTAGGTCTACCGCGTCATGTTCGATAATAAACTTACCCATAGCCTCCCAATCGCCCGTCCAGTATTTAGTTTTGGTAGAGCGATAAAAGGTACCATGTTCGGTGCGCACTGATTCCACATTGTTTTCTTTGCAATGTGCTAGTAACGCGTCGTTTACTACCTTGAGTTTAGTATCTAGTTCGGCCAACTTAGCATTTAACTCGTTGGTCAACTGTGCTTTTTTGTCACGTATTTTTAAGTATACAGCGACAATGCGGTTAAGGTCTGCTTTTACATCAGACATTTCATCATCCTCCGGGCTTATTATGTTTTGTGTAATATAGTGGAGTATTATTTATAATTCAAGTACATCGTTATATAAATCTATCATTTTTGTATGTACATCTATTCTGTCGTCCAGAAGGCTATAGATTCGCTTCTCAACGCCGGAACCTTGTAATTGCACCACGGTACAGGGGTGCTTCTGACCTGACCTGTGAACGCGTGCATTCGCTTGTGCGTAAGTCTCTAGTGAGGATACCGGCCCCCACCATACAATCGTATTCGCCGCTGTTAGTGTTACCCCATGAGCCGCCGCTTGTGGTTGGATAATCAGGACTCGTGGGTCTTGTTCTTCTTGGAATCGTTTGAATATCTCGGTACGTTTTTGTGCAGACACATCCCCACGAATCAAATCACTCGTGATCCCATCTCTAGTTAATTTTTCTTTAAGTAAATCAATGACATGCTTGAACGGCACAAAAATAAGAATCTTCTGGCTGGACTCGTCTATGACTTCCCGCAGTACCTTGTAGCGGTTCTTGATGTCAAACTCCACTGTCTCTCCAGTGTCGGTGTAGACGGCACCGCAAGATATTTGTAGCAACTTGTTCATAACAACAGCAGCGTTAGCTGCCGTTATCTGTTCTCCCGCAGCTACGGAAATCATCTCTTTCTTTAACTCGTTGTAGTATTTCTTTTGCTGGGTGGTAAGTTCTACCTCACGCTTGGCATAGGTCATTTCCGGTAGGTCGAGGCATTGCTCCTTGGTAAAACGTATCGCTGGCTGTAGCGCATTAAACACAACTTCTATGGCGGTTGGTTTCGGCACCCATTTGAATTGGGTAACCTTGTACATCACCATCTCTCGGAACGCCCCGAAAAATCTAGGTACAGCTTTGGGGTTTACAAGTTTGGCTAACCCGTACGCGTCTACGGGGGATTGAGCCGCCGGTGTACCGGTCATCATCCAGAGCCAGATGTTGGGGTTTGTATTGAGAATATAATTAAGTATCTTCCAGCGTTTCGATTGCGCGTTTTTATAGTGGGTAGCTTCGTCAACAATGATAAGGTCGAACCCGCCGTTTGCTATCTCGTCCTTTACTATCTCCACACCATCGTAGTTTATGATTACGTATTCTGCACTTCCGTTTATTATCTCTTGGCGTTTAGTCCGTGAACCATACGCTATGTCTACGGTACGGTGCATGGCAAAGTTAAACAGGTCAGCCCTCCATGCGGAATCCATAATAGATAACGGGCAGATAATCAGGACTCGGTTAATCTTACCCTCGTTAAGCAAGAAGTCAGATGCCCAGATAGCAGAACCCGTTTTCCCAGTTCCCTGCTCGTTGAAACAGAAAGCCCGTGAATTCATAGTAAGGAAAGACGCGGTTGTTCTTTGATGGTCGAACGGTGCGTACCTTCCGGGCCAAGCATATTTACCTAGTATTGGCGAGGGTACGTTGCGTATATTCAGGTTGTTTAGAACGCGGGACTCGTCTATACCCCACTTAACTAGAACACTGTTGTCACCTAAATACTTACTGTTGGGTATAGCCATTGTTATTTTTTGAGGGTCACGAACCCGCAGGAGCAACCCCCTGTTGTCTACTACTTTCATCATTCTACCTTTTGGTTAGGCTTTCTTCTTTTTACTACGTTCGCGTTTGCTAGTTTCTGATACTAATTTGCCTTGCGAATCTCTACGGAAAGAACGGTTACTGGACTTGCTTTGTATCTTTACACCGTCAGCGTTCTTACCGCCGTTGCTCAATGCTTTCTTGTGTGACACATCCTTGCCTTCGCGTTTGTCAGCTTTACCGTTCTTGTTCCGGTCTACGCCGTCCTTATCTATAGCGCGTCTAGCACGTTGGCGTTCCATGCGGTCTGGGTGTTCACCACGTTCTTTCTGCTGTTGGTATTCTTTTTTGTACGGTCTGGGTTTGTTTTTGTACGGCATTACGCCCTCCATTGCTCAAAAAAATCTCTTGAGTCAGCTATGTAATCTTCACGCTTCTTATAGGTTTTGTCTACCTTTGCGGGGACGTAGTACAACTCGGCAAAAGTCACATAATCTACAGGTTCTTTATATTCTTTGAACGTATTTCTGTAAGTCACAACCCGCTTGGGTATTGAAAGATTAGTTTCTATAAACTCATTACCGTGGTCAGTTACTATCCAGTTCCCAGTCTTTTGTTTGTTTTGTGAAACTAAACCCCAAAACTTCATCTTTTGAAAATTGTTACGTTGGTTATATTCAAGTTCAAGGTCTTTCAGGTGAGCATCTCCACCGGCATCGTATAATCTTTTTAATGCTTTTACTAAATGATGGTTGAGTACAAACGTATAATCAACCATCCTAGCCCCACAATTTGAACAAATATCGTCTCTATCTTCGTCTTGACCGTCGTAATAAGTCATTTTTGTTACCTCTTGCCGTTATGTGGACACTCCAACACAATGCAATGAGCGCGACAAAGCCCCGTGGGGCGTGGATTCCATACATCATTCTCGTAGGATTTCTCCATCTTGCCGTACTCCATTAGCCATTTCTGCCAAAGTGCCGGTTCTTGTTGTACTTCGTATGTTTCTTTTATAAACGCGTTACAGACGACAAACAATAGGCCGCCTTTTACTGTGTGTATTTCTGGGAAGTGTTTGAATATAGCCAACGCCATAAGTTCAAGCTGTCCCTTGTCTGCATACTTCGCAGACTTGCCGGTCTTGTAGTCAATCACCCTAGCTATACCGGATTCTCTGTCCAGTATGGCTAAGTCAACTACACCCCTAAACCAAACATTACTATCAAAGAAACCGCATGGGTCGAGGTTAGCTGTAAGCCCCATTTTGTGTTCACACAGTTTCTCACCTTTCATACCTTTGAGCCGGTTCAATGCGCCCTCGGCATACTCAAAGCGTGGGTCTAAGCTATCAACGACGCCTTTGACATATTCTTCGGCGGCTTTGTGAAACTCGTTTCCATAAAGTATCGCTTCGGTTTCAAAATTTTCTTCGTAATCTTTCGCAACTTTTAAGTGGTAGTATTTTTTCGGGCATTGGTCAAACGTCTTTATGCTACTGAAAGACCAAGCTGGTTTTGTCGTGGTACCCATTTCTTACAATTCCCGTAGTCCTTACCAACCTCCACGTCACCACGAACGGGGAGTCCTTTAGCCCATTCCGGTACGTACGCCATGCACTCGCTAACGTAGCTTGCGGCTTCGTCAACCTCGGAGTCATTGACACAGCATACCACAGAATCATGTACTGTAAGTGCTATAGGGTATCTTTTAGATATACGCAACATCTGCTCTGCCATCACGCAACGTGCTATGGCTTGGCACACATTCTCTATAACCTTGCCACCATATATTTTCACTCGGCCTAGACGGGTCTTGTAAGTAAACTGAAGTCCCTTTTCTTCTTCCTCCCCTTTTAAGTCCTCGTACCGCATGAGTAGGCCAGATGGTAACTTTATAGCAACATGTTCGTGTAACACCTTTAACACGCCCGGCCTGCCGAACGCTAAACTTTCGCCCATATCCATACCGACAAGAGAAGCCTGTGCATCACGCCATAACTGAGTAATCTGACCGTTGGCCTCGCGGTACACTCGGATGATACGGCGACATTCTTCTTCGTCCACATCTACACCAAACGTCTTTAGCTGGTCGCGGAATCGTGCCGCACCCATACCGTATCCTGCACCTAGTATAGTAGTCTTACCAATGAAGCGTTCGTTGTCGGTAACAAGTTCCTCTTTCTTGTTGTATATAATAGAAGCCATCTTCTTATACACATCTTCGCCTTTCTCAAACGACTTCACTAGGTTGTTCTGCTCGGCTAACCACGCTAGGACACGCGCTTCAATCTGCGCTGAGTCTGATTCAATTAAAGTATATCCTTCGGGCGCGACTATGCAGGATTTGAGTACCTTCGCGTTCTCACCACGGGAGGGTAAGTTCTGTAGATTCACCTTGTCCGCACCACCCCACCGTCCGGTATGAGCCGCGTAGTAACGGATAGGCACAGGTAGTTTGCCACGAATAGCTATGTCTATAAATCTTTCAGTACGCGTTTCCTCAAGTGTACTTTTTAATCCTATGCGAGCCGCGACTAAAGCCTGTACTTTCGGGTTCTCGTGCTCTTGTAGTTCCTTGAACGCTTCGTCATTCTTGGCTAGGGCGTACGTTTCCTTACCAGTGCGCAATGATACTTTGGTCGGGGGTTCTACCCCCAGTGCGCGGAGGGCTTCGGCAAACTTAGGGTTAGACATAAGTTCGTCTTTCGTAATATGACATTCTTCCAGCAGT
>Ga0181581_10001975_pt1 | contig 15959 bp, 12 predicted proteins | sample 071ome_22_FD_132433 | JGI IMG/M metagenome (GOLD analysis project Ga0181581, IMG submission 132433) | Coastal salt marsh microbial communities from the Groves Creek Marsh, Skidaway Island, Georgia - 071404AT metaG (megahit assembly) | ecosystem: Environmental > Aquatic > Marine > Intertidal... | reverse complement strand
CCGAAGGCGTCTTCGGCTCCGAGGATGTCGGTGAGGCTCGTGTACTTGCCTTCGGCGTACACGAGACCCATGGCGATACCGGCGACCGGCGCCTTGATCGGCACACCGGCGTCCATGAGCGACAGCGACGACGAGCAGACCGAGGCCATCGACGTGGAGCCGTTCGACGACATCACTTCGGACACCAGACGAAGTGCGTACGCAAAATCTTCCTGGCTCGGTACGACCGGCAGAAGTGCTCGCTCGGCGAGCGCGCCATGTCCGATTTCGCGGCGCTTGGGCGAACCCACGCGACCGGTTTCACCGTTGGCCCACGGGGCCATGTTGTAGTGGTGCATGTAGCGCTTCTCGTTCACCGGAGTGAGCGAATCGATCATCTGATTCATGCGCGGCATGGCAAGTGTGGTCACGTTCATGACCTGGGTCTCACCACGCTGGAAGAGTCCCGAACCATGAGCCGACGGGAGTACTCGCACTTCGGCCGACACCGGTCGAAGATCGCGCGGGCCACGACCGTCGATTCGCATACCTTCGTCGACGATGCGCTTGCGGACCAGCTTCTTGGTGAGGCTGCGAACCGCTTCCTTCACTTCCTTCTCGCGGCCGACGAAGGCCTGACCTTCACCGCACAGTGCGGCAACGGCCTTGGCCGAGGCGGCGTCGGTGGCGTCGTTGCGATCGGACTTCTTGGCGATCTTGATCGCTGCTCCGAGATCGGACGCGATTGCGGATTCGACGGCGGCGTAGACGTCGTCGGTGTAGTCGAGCACAGGCGTGTAGGCCAGTGGCGTGATCGGACCCTTGGTACTGATGACCGAGGCCACGAGTTGACGCTGGAGGGCGATCGACTCCTTGATGAACTTCTTCGATGCTTCGAGACCACCGGCGAGCACGGTCTCGTCGACCTTGGGTGCACCGCTCTCGTAGAACTCGAAGGACTTCTCGGTACCCCCGGCTTCCACCATCATGATGGCGACGTCGCCGTTGTCGAGTTCACGGCCGGCAACCACGAGCTCGAAAGTGCTCTCGTCACCTTCGGTGTAGGTGGGATGAGGAATCCAGGTGCCGTCCTGCGCGAACGCCACGCGTACCGCGCCGATCGGGCCGTCGAACGGAATACCCGAGATCATGAGGGCAGCCGACGCGGCGTTGATGCTGAGAACGTCATGCGGGTTGGACTGATCGGCTCCGAGAACGGTGAGCACGATCTGCACTTCGTTGCGGAAACCATCGGGGAATGCCGGACGCAGCGGTCGGTCGGTCAGGCGGCAGGTGAGGATGGCGTCTTCGGTCGGCCGTCCTTCACGACGGAAGAACGAGCCAGGAATCTTGCCGGCCGCATAGGCCCGCTCCTCCACGTCGACCGTCAGCGGGAAGAAATCGACTCCCGGCCGGACGTCCTTGGCCGCGTTGGCGGTGGCGAGGACGATGCTGTTGCCGATGGTCGCAACCACCGCGCCCTGACTCTGCAGGGCAAACTTGCCGGTCTCGAAGGACAGGCTCTTGTCGGTACCGCTGACGGCACCGGACACTCGAATGGCGTCAGCCATGGCGAGCTCCTTTCGGGCGGCGAACTCTCGCCGCATCAGGAGCAGCGGGACGGTTCCCAGTCGGCGGCACCGCGTCCTCGGAGACGATGCGGGCGACTGACAACCGATCCTTCACTGCTCGGTATGTGTGGTGCACCTCGTCGTGAGGTGCATATGTGATGGTCGACAGCGAGTCGACCAACGACAGTCTTAGCGACGCAGACCGAGTTCGGCCACGATTTCGCGGTACCGCTCGACGTTGCGGCTCTTCACGTAATCGAGGAGCCGACGACGCCGTCCGACCAGCATCAAGAGGCCACGACGGCTGTGGTGGTCCTTCGGATGGGTCTTCAGGTGATCGGTGAGGTGATTGATGCGATCGCTCAGCAGAGCGATCTGGACCTCGGGCGATCCGGTGTCGGAGTCGTGCTTGCGATGCTTCGCAATCGTGTCGACCTTGGGCGTTGCTGCCATGACTGTTGCCTTCCGTGAATGTTGTAGCGGAGGTCGCCCCGGAAATTCGGAGCATCACGCCAGAGCCGGAGCCCCAACGGACCTGGTCAGCCTAGGGGTGGGTGACGCCCGTTCCACCGGGGGTCGCACCACGGGCGTCGAACCACGTCATCAGGTCCCGATACCCTGACCTGGTGTTCACCGGCATCGTGGAAGAACTGGGCACGGTGATGTCATCGACGCCGGTCACCACCGAGTGGGGCCCGGGCGTCCGTTTGCGGATCGAGGCCTCGACGGTGCTCGAAGGATCCGAGCTCGGTGCATCGATCGCCGTCAACGGCTGCTGCCTCACCCTGGTCGACCAAGGCGCTTCCAAGGGGACGTCATGGTGGGACACCGACGTGAGCGAAGAAACCCTTCAGCGCACCACGACCGGCGCACTGAATCCTGGCGACCGGGTGAACCTCGAGCGCCCCATGGCCCTCGGTGACCGGCTCGGTGGCCACATGGTTCTTGGGCACGTCGACGCCGTCGGCGAGGTGGTGTCGCCAGCCCCCGATCTCGTCGTGCGCGTTCCGCGTCACCTCATGAGGTACCTCGTGGAGAAGGGCTCGGTCACCGTCGACGGCATCAGCCTCACGGCTTTCGATCTCACCGACGACACGTTTCGAGTGGCGGTCATTCCCCATACGGCCGAAGTCACAACACTTGGCTTCCGGCCCACCGGATCACGCGTGAATCTCGAAATGGACGTTCTCGCCAAGCACATCGAGCGCCTGGTTCAGCCCCACACCGCAGATTGACGGCCGAACAGTTCGGCAATCAAACGGAGTTCGACGTTCAGCCCGACTACCGTTGCCAACGTGGCGCCCGATCTGTCGCATCTGCGAGCCCGTATCGACGAACTCGATCGTGAGCTGATTCGGATCCTCGCCGAACGTCTGGCCGTGTGCCACGAGGTCGCCCGGGTCAAAGAATCATCAGACACCGCGATCATCCAACCCGACCGAGTTCGCGACGTCGTCTCGGGGCGACGCCAATGGGCCATCGAAGCCGGAATCGACCCCGACTTCGCCGAACAGATCGTGCGTGTGCTGTTGTCCGAGACTCACCGGATCGAAGTTGCCGGTCGTCGACCCGACACCGCCCCCGACAAGACCGCATCACCCGATGGTGCGCGCTCGGCCATCGACACCGTCGCCAGCCGTATCGACCATGTGGTGATCGCCGTCGACGACATCCAGGCCGCAAGCACGACGTTCACTGATCGTCTCGGGTTCCATGTCGACGAAGCGTCGCCCAAGCACCGGGGGATGCGCGTGCTGTCGGCCGGAGGCGTCACGATCGTGCTCGTCGGACCCGACGCGAGCGAGGACGTGGCTCGACACCTCGCCGAGCACGGCTCCGGCATCCACCATGTGTCGATCGACGTCTTGAACGCCGGCTACACCCATGCGGCGCTGGCCGGATCGGCCAACTCGCAACTCACCGGCATCGTGATCGACGACGACGGCCACGAGCAATTCTTCACGGCCCGCGATCCGGCCACCGGGGTGCAGGTGGGCTTCATCTCCCGCACCGGACATCGAGTGGGCGTGTCCACGGCCAATGTGCTCGAGGCGTTCCGCCAAGCCGTCACCGGTTAGCCTGAAGTCAGCACGACATCGTGGGGTCCGAGGGGCACTCTCGCATCCGTTCGGTCCCCGTTGTGCTCTGGCAACAACCGAGTCCGCACGTGTTCGAGGTTTCCGAGGGAATCTCGAACCGATGACCTTTTGAGGTTCGTTCATGTCTCGCCAGAGCATCCCTGTCTCCCGTCCGGGAGTTGCATTCCAGCATCTCGTCGAAACGTCGCTCGACGATCTCATGTCGCAAGCGCGCAAGATCCGCGATCGTCAACACGGATCGCGAATCACCTACTCCCCCAAGGTGTTCATTCCCCTCACGATGCTGTGCCGCGACACGTGCGGTTACTGCACCTTCGCTCAACCTCCGGCCCGACTCGAGAGCCCCTATCTGACACCCGATGAAGTCCTCACCATTGCGAAGCAGGGAGCGAAGTTCGGCTGCCACGAGGCCTTGTTTACTCTCGGCGAGGCACCAGAGGAGCGCTACACGGTGGCCCGCGAGTGGCTCGACGCACACGGCTACGACTCGACCGTCGACTACTTGGTCGCCATGGCGCGCCTCGTCCTCGACGAGACCGGACTCCTCCCCCACGCCAACGCTGGGGCGCTGAACGCCGAGGAATTGAATCGCCTACGCGCCGTGAGCCCGAGCCAGGGAATGATGGTCGAGACACTGCGTCACGATCTCGCTTGTCACCGCGGCGCACCCGACAAGACACCCGAGCGGCGACTCGCAACCCTCGAATACGCCGGAGAACTGAAGATTCCTTTCACCACCGGAATCCTGGTTGGAATCGGTGAGACGCGTGCCGATCGCCTCGACGCCCTCGTGGCCATCGCCGAGTCTCACCGCCGTCATGGTCACGTACAAGAAGTGATCGTGCAGAACTTCCTACCGAAGCCACGCACCGGAATGCAGAACGAGCCCGCCTGTCCGCACGACGAGTTCTTGTGGTCGATTGCCGCCGCACGCGTCGTGCTGCCGCCCGACGTACACCTCCAGGCGCCCCCCAACCTGTCGGATGACTTCGGCCAGTTGCTCGATGCCGGAATCGACGACTGGGGTGGCGTGTCTCCGGTGACGGCCGATCACGTGAATCCCGAACGCCCATGGCCGGATCTCGATCGCTTACGCGATGTCACCGCTTCGCGTGGCAAGAACCTCGCGCCGCGACTGACGGTGTATCCCGAGTTCGTGACCGGAGAGAACTCTCTCAGTCTGGAGACCACAACTCCCGAGTGGATCGATGCCGGGTTGAAGTTCGCCGTGCTCGATCGGAGTGATGCCGAGGGACTCGGGCGCGACGATCCCGGTGCGATCTGGCCCGAGAAAGTCACGGCTGCCGACGTGGTCCACGACGGAGCCGAGGTGGTCCTGGTCGGCCATCGCAGCACCCAGTGGTACAGCGGGACCAACAACGCGCCGCCCGCCCTCGTACCGGAAGGTCGTGTGAGCGTGCCGTCGCCGGCCAATTCCACGCGAACACGAGTCGACGAGATCATCGATGGCCATCGAGCCGGACAAGAAGTCGGCGCTCACGAAATCGTCGACCTGTTTCGGGCCCGGGGCAACGACGTCGTGACCATTGCCGACTACGCCGACGAACTTCGTGACCGGGCCGTCGGCGACGTCGTCACGTGGGTGCACAACCGCAACATCAACTACACCAACGTGTGCACGTTCAAATGCAAGTTCTGCGGTTTCTCGAAGGGTCCGTTGTCACTCAACCTGCGGGGCACTCCGTATCTGCTCACACTCGACGACATCGCCCACCGAGCCGAAGAGGCCTGGAACATGGGAGCCACCGAAGTCACGTTGCAAGGTGGCATCCATCCCGATTTCGACGGCGATTACTACCTGCACGTCACCCAAGCCGTGAAAGATGCCGTGCCCGACATGCACGTGCACGGGTTCACCGCCCTCGAGATCACCGAAGGCGCCCGACGCAACGGCGAAGACCTCGAGACCTACCTCGTCAAGATGAAGGCGGCCGGGTTGGCATCACTGCCGGGAACGGCGGCCGAGATTCTCGACACCCGTGCCCGAACGATCTTGTGCGGTGACAAGGTCACCGCTGACGAATGGCTGGAATGTCACCGTGTCGCCCATCGCGTCGGCCTGCACTCGAACATCACGATCATGTTCGGGTCGATCGAAGAACCGGAGTCGTGGGCTGAACACATGATCCGAACCCGCGAGCTTCAAAAGGAGACCGGCGGCTTCACCGAGTTCATTCCGCTGCCCTTCGTGCACATGGCGTCACCCATCTATCTCCAGAAGAAGTCGAGACGAGGGCCCACCTTCCGCGAGACGGTCCTCATGCATGCCATCGGACGCATCGTGTACGACGGCCTGATCGACAATGTTCAGGTGAGTTGGGTGAAGATCGGTGTCCCTGGTGCCCGACAGTTGCTTCGAGCTGGATGCAACGACCTCGGAGGCACCCTCATGGACGAGAACATCTCGCGAGCCGCTGGCGCCAACCACGGTCAGAAGATGTCGGAGGATTCCTTCCGCGCGGTGACAGCGCCACTCGGTCGAACGCTCGTGCAGCGCAGCACGGGATACAAGATCATCCAACCCAGCTGAATCCGAGACTTCGAAAGAACCGAGTCACGACAACATCTGACGCGCGGCGTCGATGTCGTGCTGCAATTGCGCCTTCAATTCGTCGACTCCGGAAAACTTCTTCTCACCCCGTAGACGGGCAACGAAACGCAAGCGAGCACTTTCGCCGTAGAGGTCGAGGGGCTGGTGGTCGTCGGGGCCGTTGTCGATCACATGGGCTTCGACCACCGACCAAGGTTGATCGTCGTAGAAAGTGGGACGCCGACCGACGTTGACGGCAGCCGGATACGTCGCTCCGGCGCGCGGTCCGGAGTCGCGGACGTACCACGCTGCGTACACGCCGTCAGCGGGAACACACATCGCCGATGGCACCTCCACATTCGCAGTGGGGAAACCGATCGTTCGACCACGCTTGTCGCCATCGGCGACGACGCCTCTCAACTCGTACGGTCGACCGAGCATGTCGCCGGCTGTCGCCACATCGCCGGCGGCCAATGCGGTACGAATAGCTGTCGAACTCACGACCCGAGAATCTTCACCGGTGATCAGGGTGTAGGGAACCACGCCGAAATCGTGCTCCTCTCCGAGACGTCGGAGAAGGTCGACGTTGCCGGCGCGGCCCCGACCGAAATGGAAGTCCTCACCCACGACCACCGCTCGAACTCGGAGGGCCCGAACGAGCACCCGGACGACGAAGTCCTCCGGCGATTCGGCGGCCTGGGCTTCGTCGAAACGAACCACGGCTACCGAATCCACGCCGGAATCGGCCAGGAGTTCCATCTTCTGTTGCTGATCGGTGAGAAGACGCGGAGCCGACTCGGGTCGGACGAGACTCGCCGGATGGCGGTCGAAGGTCACGATCACACTCCGAGCCGACGTGTTACCCGCGATCGTGCGTACATGGTCGATCACGGTGCGATGTCCGAGGTGCAGACCGTCGTAGGCCCCAATGGTGCAGACACTTCGAGATCCGTCCGACCATGCTGGTCCGCTGAAGTCCTCGATGACCTGCACGACAAGAAACGCTACTGACCGTCAGGGACGGATCACCGGCTCGGAGCGTCAGCCGAGAAGATTCACCGACGGTCGCGCCATACCTTGACCGACTTTGGCGTTCTCGAACCGCTCGAAGACCGCGCCAAGCAACACCTCTCGCCCATCATCCACGAACACCGCCCAAGGAGCTGGACCGAACACGGCAAGACGATTGGCGTCGAGAATTCGACCAGTCGTCAGACCAGCCCTCAGCTCATCTGCATCGTCCCCGTCGAACACGCATCGGGTGAGGCCTCGCACTGCTTGGGCCACCGGATGCAGGAGCGCGTCGTCGATCGAGCCGGCATCGTCGAGAGTGAAGGCTCCTACCGAGGTCCGCCGCAAATTGGTGAGATGTGCTCCTCCCCCGAGGAGCCGGCCCAGATCGGCCGCTATCGAGCGGATGAACGTTCCCGACGAACACTCGACATCGAGTGAGATCACACCGTCGGCAACTCCAACCACCGTGCAGCGATAGACGGTCACGTTGCGAGGCTCACGCTCGATCTCCACTCCATCACGGGCCAGTTCATGGAGCCGTTTTCCATCGACACGAATGGCCGACACCATCGGCGGAATTTGCGTGATGTCGCCGACAAGGTTGGCGTTCACGATCTGCTGCACGAAATCCCGGCCATCGGGACGGGACAATCTCTCAATCACGTCGCTCATGTCGTGCGTGGCCGTGACGTCGCCAGCGGCATCGAGCGAACTCGTCTCGGTGCCGAGTACCACGTCGCCGGTATACGACTTGCGGCTCACCGCCACACCGTCGATCACCACCAGATCCATGAATCGCATGAGACGAGTGGCGTCACCGACACCGAGGACCAGAACTCCGGTGGCATCGGGGTCGAGGGTTCCGGCGTGTCCGATCTTGCGTTCACCAAGTCGACGTCGCAAGCCATCGACAACGTCGTGGCTCGTGCAGCCGGCGGGTTTGTCGACCACCACCAAGCCGTGAACCTGGGCGGGCTTGCGCCGAGCCACAGAGACCTCAGTTCTCGTCGGGAGTTTCTTCGTGGCGGGCTGGGCTCGGGTTCTCGCGCAGGATCTTGTCGATCCGCTCGGCCGATCGAATCACGTCGTCGACGCGGAACGACAAGATCGGCGTCTTTTTGGCCCGGATCTGACGACCCACTGCTCCCTGCAGGCGAATACGGTGATCGTCAAGGGCCTCGACGATCGCTGCGTCGCCGTCTTCGCCACTCAACGAATCGAAATAGACCACACCTCGGTTCATTTCAGAGTCGACCTCCACACGAGTGATCGTGACGAAGGAAAGGCGCTCGTCGTCGATACGGATGAGCTCGTCAGCGATCACCTCACGCAGTGATTCGCCGAGACGCACCGCCCGCGGGTATCCGCGAGAGGAACCACGAGACGGAGCTCGACGTGACGAGTTCTGAGAGCGACCCACCCTGTCAGGCTACGAGAATTCTCTACGAGAAATTCGGCTTGTCTCGAAGCGAGCGCTTCAACTCGGACACACCTGGCGTGGTGGCCACCACTTCGACGGCATCCCAGAGGCGAAGCGCCTCGACCCCGCGGGGAATGCGGGCGATCACCGGGCCGAAGAACGACCCCTCGTCGGACGCTCCTGGACGAAAGGTAATGATCGGCGTCCCGACATCACGTCCGGTACGGGACAATGCGACCTCGGTGCTCTCTTCGATCTGCGCGTCGAACGACGTGTCGAAGGCCGATTCCACGAACCGGCGATCGAAGCCGGCGAGTTCGAGGCATTCACCAACGAACGACTCGGTGCTGGAGGCGAAGTCGTCACGTCGGCTCTTCACATGACCTTCGGTGCCGAGTGCCGTGTAGAAACGGCCGACGGCGTCGTTTCCGGCATCTCCACCGAATTCGTCGTCGAGGCGCAAAGCGACTCGCAGAGCTTCGTGGCCCATGGCGTGCCAACGCTTGTAGCGATCGTCGTACCAGTCGGCCTTGTTGTCACGATTCAGGTATTTGAGAGAGATCGGGCGCCACCGTACGTCGTACGATCGCTGTTCTTGCACCTCGACCACCCAGCGCGACGTGAGCCACGCCCACGGACACACTGGATCGAAGAAGAATTCGAGGTCACTCACGGGAGGCTCCCAATCGCGTCGAGGTTCAGGTGCGGACGATGAGCTTGTCTTCGTAGGTTTCGATCAGGTCGCCCTGCTTCAGATCCTGGAAGTCCGAGAGACCGATACCGCATTCGAAACCGTCGCGCACTTCTCGCACATCGTCCTTGAATCGACGCAGCGACTGGATACTTCCCTTCCAGATGATCACACCATCGCGGAGGAAGCGCACCTTCGATCCACGTGTGATCTGACCCGAGCGCACGTAGCAACCCGCGATGGCACCGATCTTGGGAACTCGGAAGATCTCGCGCACCTCGGCTTCGCCGGTGACCACCTCTTCGTACTCGGGAGCAAGCATTCCGAGCATGGCCTTCTCGATGTCTTCGAGGAGCTTGTAGATGATTTCGTAGGTGCGAATCTCGACCTTTTCGTTCTCGGCGAGATCTCGCGCCTTGCGATCAGGACGTACGTTGAAACCGATGATCGTGGCGTTGGTGGCACTCGCCAATGTGATGTCGTTCTCGGTGATCCCACCCACACCGCGATGCACGAATGCGAGCTTGACTTCCTCGCGTTCGAGGCGACGAAGGCTTTCGCTGACTGCTTCGAGGGATCCCTGCACGTCGGCCTTGATCACCAGGTTGAGGGTGGCGACTTCGCCGGCCTGAATCTGGCTGAAAACGTCCTCGAGTTTGACGCCCTTTTGCACGCGAGCATCGCCCCGCTGGCTCTTGGCGCGCTGGCGAGCTTCACGAGCGTCGCCCACGGTGCGGGCCGTCTTCTCGTCGGGTGCGGCGCGGAACTCGTCACCGGCGTTCGGGACGCTCGACAGACCGAGCACCTGAACCGGCGTCGATGGTCCGGCTTCTTTGATCTGCTGACCCTTGTCGTCGATCATGGCGCGCACACGACCCCACGCCGCGCCGGCCACGATCGGATCGCCGACCTTCAACGTGCCCTTGTCGACCAGGATCGTGGCCACCGGACCACGACCGACGTCGAGATTCGCTTCGAGCACGATGCCCTTGGCACGACCGGACGGATTGGCCGTGAGCTCTTCGAGCTCAGCCACGAGGGTGAGCTGCTCGAGAAGATCGTCGACGCCAAGTCCCTGTTGGGCTGACATTTCGACACAAATGGTGTCGCCACCCCACGATTCGGGCACCAACTCGTTCTCCGCCAACTGGGCGAGCACCTTCTGAACGTCGGCGTTCTCTTTGTCGACCTTGTTCACGGCCACCACGATCGGCACCTCGGCGGCACGAGCGTGGGCGATGGCTTCGACGGTCTGCGGCATGACGCCGTCGTCGGCCGCCACCATGAGAACCACGATGTCGGTCACCTGGGCACCACGAGCACGCATCTTGGTGAACGCGGCGTGACCGGGCGTGTCGATGAAGGTGACCCTCTTGCCGTTCTGTTCGGTCTGATAGGCGCCGATGTGCTGGGTGATGCCACCGGCTTCGCCTTCGACCACGTTTGCGTTGCGAATGCGGTCGAGAAGTGTGGTCTTTCCGTGGTCGACGTGACCCATGACGGTGATGACCGGCGGGCGTGGCTGTTGAGCCGCTTCGTCGATGTCGTCGCTGTCGTCGAACAGCGCCTGAAGTTCCATCTCTTCTTGCTGACCCGGTTCGACGAGAAGGATCTCGGCACCGATGTCGAGCGCGAAGAGTTCCATTTGCTCGTCGGCGAGAGTCATGGTGGCCGTGACCATTTCGCCGTTCTTCATGAGGAAGCGAACGACATCGGCAGCCGTGCGATTCAGGCGCGGCGCGAACTCCTGAGCTGACACGCCACGTTCGATGACGACGATGCCCTCGGGAACCGGGACTGTCGACTCGGTGTAGCGAATCTCACCGGGCTGCAGCTCTTCCTCACCACGACGTCGGCGACGGCCACGCGGTGCACGACGACCACCCGACGGACGAGGACCGCCACCCGGACGACCAGGACCGCCACCGGGACGGCCAGGACCACCAGGACCGCCACCAGGGCCTCCTCCCGGACGGCCAGGACCACCAGGACCGCCACCGGGGCGCGGGCCACCGAATCCACCCGGACGAGGACCACCGGCTGGCCGAGCTGCTCCGCCTGGACGCGGACCGGTGGAATAGCCACCGGGACGAGGACCGGCAGTGCGCGGACCACCAGGCGGCGGCGGAACCGGACGACCAGACGGGCTCATCGGACGACCAGGCGGCGGCGGAACCGGACGACCCGACGGACTCATCGGACGGGGCGGAGGTGCCGACGGACGGGGCGGGGCCCCGGCTGGCGCACTTGCGGCCGGACGGCCATCGGCCGGAGGCGCGGGGGTCGCCGGGGCCGGCCGGGATTCCGGCGCGGGACGCGTCATCGGACGTGTGATGCCCTGCGTGGTATCGCGGCCTGAGATCACCCGCGCTCCCGAAGCCGGTGCAGCAGCCGTCGTGGGTGCAGGTGTGGCCTCGGCAGCCGGGGCCGGAGTTTCAGAAACGGTCGCAGCCGGAGCCTCGGGGGCCGCCGGGGCCGGTGACTCGGCGATCGGTGCTTCGACGACTGGGGTCTCGACGTCGACCTTTGGCGCCGCCTCCTTGGGAGTCGCAGCCTTCTTGGCCGCCGCTTTCTTGGCCGGGGCGACAGCATCAGCACTCGAATCGTCGGTTGCCGCCTTACTACCGACCGCCTTCTTGGTGGCCGTTTTCTTGGCCGCCGTCTTCTTGGCCGCCTTGGGTTCTTCGGGCTGAACTTCACGCACCAGGCCCTCAGCCCGTGCCTTTTTCTCGATGATGTCGGCGAAGGCCGGAACCAGCGTCGAGGACGGACCCTTCACGTCGATCATGTTCGCCTTGGCGAGATCGACCAACTCGGCATTGCTCATGCCGAGTTTCTTCGCTAGTTCACTGACTTTGATCTTCGCCGTAGCCACTCAGTCGCAATCCTTCACAGTCGTCACATTCATCTTCAGATATTCAGACACCGGCTGACGAAGTCCGCCGAGACTCGCACGATCGACGGTCCGCCGCCAGGCACGCGCAAAGCCCGATGCGGCCAGCGCCCGGTCGAAGCACTCGACGGAGCACACCCACGCCCCACGTCCATCGGACCCCGATGCCACCCGTCCACCGTCACGTGCGACGCAGCGCACCATGGTGCGCGCCGAACGTCGTTCACGGCATCCCACGCAGGTGCGGGTCGGAGAGGTGGAAAGGAGACCGGTCATTGGATCAGGCTGGCTCCTCGGTCGGTGTTTCGGCAGGGGTCTCGACCACGTCTTCAGCAGAAACTTCGACTGCATCCTCAGCCAACCGCGCCGCATTGGCTGCTTCGACTTCGGCAGCCGTCATGATCGTGCCGTCGGCGGCGTGCCATTCGTGCTCACCGGTGTCGGCGTTCAGAACCCACGCTCCCTCGGCGTACTCCTCGGAATCGACGTAGATACCGGCCTTCTCGTTGCGGTCTTGGGTCTCGCTCTTGATATCGATGCGCAGACCAGTCAGGCGGGCGGCCAGACGGGCGTTCTGCCCTTCTTTGCCGATGGCCAGACTCAACTGGAAGTCGGGAACGATCACATCAGCCTGGGTTCCGTCCTCGCTCACCCGAACTTCGGTGACCTTGGCCGGCGACAGGGCCTTGGCGATGAAATCAGGAAGATCTTCGCTGAAGGGAACGATGTCGATCTTCTCTTGGTTGAGTTCGTTCACGACCATGCGCACTCGCGCACCGCGGGCACCCACGCAGGCTCCGACCGGATCGACGTTGTTGTCGTTCGACCACACGGCGATCTTGGTGCGGTGGCCTGGCTCCCGGGCGCAGGCCTTGATCTCGACCACACCGTCGGCAATCTCAGGAACTTCAAGTTCGAACAATCGCTTCACGAGTCCCGGATGGGTGCGACTCACGATGATCTGCGGGCCCTTCTGGGTACGGCGCACTTCGACGATGTAGGCCTTCATACGGGCACCCGGGTTGGCGCGCTCGTACGGCACCTGCTCGCTTTGCGGCATGAGAGCTTCGACCTTGCCGAGATCGAGCAGAGCGAAACGACTGTCGGTCTGCTGAACGATGCCGGTGACGATGTCGCCTTCGCGGTTGGCGTACTCCTCGAACTTGCGCTCACGCTCGGCCTCGCGAATGCGCTGGCCCATCACCTGACGGAAGGTCTGAGCGGCAATTCGTCCGAGTTCACCCTTGTTGGGCGTGTCGTCGCGTGGATTGACCCAGTTTCCGTCCTCGTCGATGTCGTAGGCGGTGAAGGTGATCTCGAGTGTGTCGGGGTTGAGGCCGACTTCGACTTCTTCGGCCGCGCCTGGTCGACGTTTGTAGGCGGTGGCCAGCGCATCGACGAGAACCTGCAAGAGGTCGTCGACCGAGATGTTCTTCTCCGCCGCCAGCAGGCGGACGGCTTCGGCCATGTCGAGGTTGCTCATGTCGGCGTGACTCCTGGGTGAAGTGGTTCGAGTAACGAGATGCTGGTCAGGGTTGGGATCGGTCGGATTTTCGGGCACTTGAGTCTGCCGGGGGTTTGCCCGGCTTACTCCTTTGACCACCGGGTTTGGTCCCGGATCGGCCAGATTTGCCCGGCTTGGCGGTCTTGCCCGCGGGTCCTTTCGGCTTGGGCGTCGGACCCCAGACGAAGACAGTGCGGGCTCGGTCGATCTGGTCGAGAGGGATGATCCGCTCCTCGGACTCGACGCGCACGGTGCAGGTCGTGTCGTCGGCCGCCACCAATTCACCGGTGAGTCGGCGCTGACCGGCCTCCACGTCGCGTAGTCGAACGTTGACGGTCTTGCCCACCTCACGCTGAAAGTGCCACGGACGACGCAACGTACGTTCGAGTCCGGGACTGGACACTTCAAGGGTGTAGTGACCAGGAATCGGATCGGTGTGGTCGAGTTCTCGTGACACGAGCCGCGTGCACTGTGACAAGGCATCCACGTCGACTCCCCCTGGCGAACCGGGAGGTGTGTCGACCGTGATCTTCAACGTTCCGCCGGCGAACTCGAGGTCGTAAAGATCGAGTTGCAGATCGGCCACGATCGGAGACACCAGTTCATGAAGGCGGCGCTCGATGGCGGATCCGTCGCTCATGTGCACCTCCTGACTCTCGTGTTCGTCGCCCGTGGCTTTGTGTTGTCGACCTGATCGCCGAGCGCGAATCGGGCCCTAAGACTGAAAAAGACGTGGGATTTCTCCCACGCCTTTCCACGGACCCGAGCGAACTCGAGCGATCAAGACCCCCTCAGCATACAGGGCCCACCAGTAACCTTCGACCGATGTTGCGGATGTCGACACTGTTCGTACGCACGCTTCGGGAGACCCCGTCCGATGCCGAAGTACCGAGCCACCAGCTCTTGCTCCGCGCCGGCTACATCCGACGAGCAGCACCTGGAGGCTTCACCTGGCTGCCACTTGGCTGGACGGTCTACCGAAACGTCGAAGAGATCGTCCGCGACGAGATGAATCGAGCCGGATTCCAGGAAGTTCACTTCCCGGCCTTGTTGCCGAAGGAACCGTACGAGGCCACCAATCGCTGGACCGAGTACGGCGACAACTTGTTCCGACTGAAGGATCGCCGCGGCGTCGACTACCTGCTCGGACCGACGCACGAAGAGATGTTCACTCTTCTCGTGAAGGACTTGTACTCGTCCTACAAGGACCTCCCTCTCGTCATCTATCAGATCCAGACCAAGTACCGCGACGAGGCCCGACCGAGAGCCGGACTCCTTCGCGGCCGTGAGTTCGTCATGAAGGACTCGTACTCCTTCGACGTCGACGATGCTGGACTCGCCACGTCCTACGAAGCTCACCGGGACGCCTACATCCGCACTTTCGAACGACTCGGACTTCCCTTCGTCATCGTCTCGGCGATGTCGGGCGCCATGGGCGGATCGAAGAGCGAAGAATTCCTGGCCCCTCTCGATGTAGGAGAAGACACGTTCGTTCGGTGCACCTCCTGCGGATACGCCGCCAATACCGAAGCAATCAGTGTGCCGATTCCAACGGCCGTCGATTCGTCCGATCTTCCAGCGGCCGTCGTGTGCGACACGCCTGATACGCCCACCATCGCGACGTTGGTCGATCTGTTGAACAAACGTCCCGATCTCGCACGTGGTGATCGTCCCTGGACTGCCGCCGACACACTGAAGAACGTGATCGTGATGCTGCGCCATCCCGACGGCACGCGTGAACCGCTCGCCGTCGGCGTTCCGGGCGATCGCGATGTCGACATGAAACGTCTCGAAGCCAGTGTGAGCCCAGCCGAACCCGAGCCCTTCACCGACGAGGACTTCGCGCGCCATTCACAACTCGTGAAGGGATACATCGGACCCGGGGTGCTCGGCGGTGACACTGGCATTCGCTACCTGCTCGACCCGCGAGTGGTCGCCGGAACGCGTTGGGTCACCGGAGCGAACCAGCCCGGACGTCACGTCGTCGGACTCGTCGCCGGACGCGACTTCTCGGGTGACGGCACGATCGAAGCCGCCGAGGTTCGCGAGGGCGATGCGTGCCCGTCGTGTTCGGGAACGCTCGAAATGGCCCGCGGCATCGAGATCGGCCACATTTTCCAGCTCGGTCGCAAGTATGCCGAGGCTCTCGATCTCACGGTGCTCGATCAGAACGGCAAACAAGTCGTGGTCACGATGGGTTCGTACGGCATCGGCGTGTCGCGTGCGGTGGCCGCCAT
>Ga0181581_10001974_pt1 | contig 15966 bp, 31 predicted proteins | sample 071ome_22_FD_132433 | JGI IMG/M metagenome (GOLD analysis project Ga0181581, IMG submission 132433) | Coastal salt marsh microbial communities from the Groves Creek Marsh, Skidaway Island, Georgia - 071404AT metaG (megahit assembly) | ecosystem: Environmental > Aquatic > Marine > Intertidal... | reverse complement strand
TAGTAAGCCAACCAAGAGTTAAATTGAGCCTAACTTGCTCACCTTTAACTACAGACACTAGTACAGCACCATCATCAGTTATTAAATCTTTAGATTGTGATCTTATATTTGAACGTGGCATGTTTTATCCTTTCTGCCGATCCTCAGATGGGCTATTTAGGTTTTACAAAAATAGCTAAATGGTTTTTAGTTCTGTATTTTTCTTCTACAATAAAGTATTGTTCAATCAAGCTTTTCCACCAGTTAGCATCGTTAACAATAAGATGTGCATTTCTTCCATCAGGAAGAATAGCAAAAGCACTAGATAAACAGATATGGAAGAAACCGCCTTTTAGCATTTTTTCTTTTATGTGCGCTAAAACATCATGTATAGCGTTAGGCTCAATATGCTCTAAAACATCTACAGACACAATATAGTCTGCTTGTTTTGGATCATTATCTTTTCCAGCAATGCCTGGATCATACTCTATTACTTCTATATCAGGAAAATCTTGATTACATACTCTTTTAAATGTTCCGCTACCACAACCATAATCTAGTATAGTAGTAGAACCTAATTCTTTTGCAACAGGAACAATGTATTTAACTTTAGAAGCGACCTTGCCGCCCCATTTTGTTGTTTTGTGCATTTGTTCTAATTGTTGTTTATACTCATCTGTATATAGCATATCTGTTTATGTTACAACCCTTCGAGCTATTAAGTGACTGATCATGCTTTCTTCCTAAGTGTTTTCTTATTGCTACTCTGATTCTTGTATTTATAAGCGCCGTACCCTGCACCGCCAATTACAGAAACCCCTGTTAAGTCTCTAGCAACTGTTCCGGCCTTAAACCGCAAATTTTGTCCCCATACTTTTGCATACTTTTGTGCTAATTTGTCACTTGCATTTTGTTGTTCTGCTATAATACCTTTTATTTTGGTTGACGCAACAGAAACAAGCGCTTGATCTTTAACATTTTTATTATACCCTTCAACTCCAATGCGATCTAGTTCTAAAAGTTTTCTTACTTTGCGTCTACTAAACATATTATTTTTTATAGGAATTATTTGATCAGTTGCAGCATCATATTTACTTATTTTATCAAGTTTAGCAGTATTATCAGCTAGTCCTTTTTTAAGAATTAGTTGATTTTTCTTAAGAATATCACTTTGTCTATTTAATTTATTAAGATTTTCTTTTAGGAAAGTTGTTTCTTTATCAAATGTCGATTTGCTTTTCGCAATTTTGTTTAAAGCTTTACTTTTTCTGCTTGCGCTTCTTTTCACAACGCTACGAGCATAAGCTTTTGGACCTGCTAATGCCATTCCTCCAACCTTTTTAGCTCTAGCCTTCGCCGAGGCTAAAACTGCTTTTCTTAATGCTCTTTTTTGAGCAGCGGTGCGGATAGCTTTTTTAGCTAACCGCTTACCTATTTGTCTACCGATTATACGAGTAAGCATTTATTTCTTTTTACCACCTTTTTTAGGTGGGCGTCCTCGTTTGGTTCCGTAAGTTCCTGGTCCTTTAGGCATATTAACCTTTTAACCTCCGCTTGTATTTACGTAAGTTGTAGGCTGTTTTTCCTGCTTTAAGGCGAGATTGTATTGTAGACTTTACTTTGCCCATTCTGTTAGACGCTTTGCGCTTTAAAGATTTACTTTTAAATTTAGCCTTTGATTTAAGGCTTTTAATCATTGTATTTGCGCGTTGTTTAATGCGTTTAACCTTAGTCGCAGCCCTTGATGAAGCTACTCTTGTTGTATCAGCTACTTTACGACCAGCGGTTTTAGTTTTAACTTTGGCGCGTGTAGCGGCTACTCCCCCAGTTGCTCTAGTAAACGCTGTAGAAGAACCCATAGGGCCTTGATTCCGCCCCGTTGTTCGAGCTATGGCGTTTTTAGCTTTAGATTTTCGCTTTTGGGCTGAGGCTTTTACAGCTTTCATAAGGGCAGCTTTTCGAGCCGAAGTCATTTTATAGACTCCCATAGCCTTGCTTTTTATTTTAGCACCAATACGGTGTAGTCGTGTATGTGCCATTGCACTTCCTTTCTTTGCATGGATTATTAGAAGCCGAAGCCGCGCTTAACGACTTTGGTTCCTGCTCTGATTGGATACAGATACTCAATAGCATATCGTAGTGCATCTGTCCAATGTTCTATCCCTTCTTTTTTATCTATCGTAGCGCTATCTGGGTTAGACTCTACCCACTGCGTACGCTCTAGAGACCTTATGGTATTAACACACTTAGGATGTATAAGCATATCAATATCACCATTGGCGTTCTTAAACTTTTTATTCACAGCTGCGACTGAGTCTATTATCGGTGGAGCTTTTGTGTGTGCTCTGGTGAGGATACCGTGGGTCTCTAGGATCCTGAAATCTGTAACACCGACTGCAGCTGAAGTTTTTCGCGCCCTCCCTGACGGATCAGGATAAGCAGTGATTCTATGATCACCGTACTTAGCCTTAAGCGCTCCGGCAAGGGTTTCAGTATCGGGGTGGCCCTGCATCTCATCTAAGATGTGAACCTGATTGCCCCGAATAGCAAAGATTACTGAGGCCATAATTCCAACGTTAAAGTCTATAGCGACATGAACATCTTCTTTATCCTCAAATGGTGGAAGGGACTTGTCAACATGCTCTTTACGATTGAACGTATAGAACACGTTATTCCCTGAGTCTTCAAAGCTTGCTGTATATTCTCTTGCAAACTTTAAAGGGTCTAATGTTAGTTTGACTCTCTCGATTTCTTCTTCATCAAGAAACGGAGAATCAGCATAAGTGTAATGATAACTTTTCCAATCTTTATCTGTATCTTGTCTATTGTACATTTCAAAGAAGTAGTCATAACCACTGGGAGTACTGATTATCAGTGCTCTACCAGCGTTAGCTCCTAACTTTTTAGCATTCATAGGAGACCAGCGAGTACTTACACAAGGTTGTATAATGGACTCCCAAGACTCCTTTAGGTTCATACCTGCACCTTTCCAAGAAGTAACCTCGTCAGCAACAACAAAGTATTGCCCTGTACCCCTCATTCGTTGTGATGCTTCGTATGACCATAGCTTTAACTGTACATTATTAGGAAACCAAAATGTACCTGCTGCTTTACTGCTCTTATCAGCATAGTCTTCCATACCTAGTTGCCAAGCTATCAAGGGAAAATAAATATCTACAGCTTGAGAGTAAGTAGGAGCAATTAGCGCAACATTTTTGTTAGGCACATCTAAATCTAAATCCATTAATTCCTGTACAGCAATAATAGCAGCGGTAGCAGCTAAGTAAGATTTACCAAACCCCCTAGCAGCATTTACCACAGCATATCTACAATTTTTTTCTACAAAAAGATCTCTAATAACTTCTGACTGTTTTTTATGTAACTGAATATCTGACATTACTTCTTCCTATAAAACTTCTCCATACAATACTCACCATAAGGTATATATACTTTTAAGGGTTCTTTTACATATTCACAGTTGTAGTTACACACTGTTACAATAGTACTAATATTGTATAGCCTTATATGTGTAGCCGTTATAGCAGATAGTAAACACATAGTCCACATTAATTATCTTTACTAGCTATCTTTTCAACATAACTTCTTATGTGTGATATGTTTTCGTCTATTCTTGCCATGGATACAGCTTGTGCATGTACAGAAATTTCTATTTGAGTTAACCTATCATTTAATTCCATAATATCTGTAGTATTACGTTCTATATCAGACATCATCATAGATACAGTCCACACAATAGCTGCACCTTGAATTATTAAACCAAATACAAGTGTTATAGGAACACTCTTTGATAAATGCCAGTTATCATTGCTCATTTCCTTTTTCTCCCTTGTCAGTAAGCACGATGCTAATCGGTTTCTTTTCTGTTATTTCTTGCTCTACTTTGTCGGGAATTTTCTTATAGCCATAAGCCATTAAGTTATTAATGAGAGTTCCTTGAGTAGCAATGAGTTGAGCATAAGCACCAGAACCTTCTTTTACTTTATGTGTATCTAGTGCATGTTGTATTTCTGTATATTTTTTGACCATCATCTCAATAGGATCAAAACTTAATTCTTCTAACTTCTTTACAGAGGCCTTAGAGTTAATGTTTTTAGAACCTTTAGGACGTCCAGCGCCTTCCCGCCGACCGCCCATCTGAGGTTTAGTCGGATGAGGATTTCCCATGGTTTTCTCCTGAGATTTTTCTGGATTGTTTTTCAATTAAAATTTTTTTATATAAAAATTAAATAATTAAAGAATTTTTATAGTAAGTCTTTAAAATATAATAATAAAATAATAATTAAAGTATTATTTAAAGTATCACCTTAAGACCACCTTATTCTTAAACGTCAACTATCGTCAAATGCTTATATCTATGATCTGTCCCTGACCCATTTGAGCCTTTTTTATGTAATATTGATCCGATAGTTCTTTATAAAATTCTTGCATAATTTTGTCAGCTTTAATTTGCCAATCGTCTGACAAAGGCATTTCTATTCGTTCTCTAGTAGCTACTTTAAGAGCTTCTAGCCGTTGTTCTTTTTCTTTATCTAAGTTTAAAGGTTTATGTATAGCTTGTATATCAAAAGGCATGTTGCTAACCGCTTTAGTTTCCATTATCATTCTCTTCATTTTCATTAGATGTAATGTGGCTTTCTATAAAGTCATATACTTCTTGCATATCTAATTTAGCTGCAGCACAATATAATACTAGTTTTAATCCTTCTTCTGCTAGTAATCCTCTGGCGTGGGCATCAAAATGAAATTGATAAGTAGCACTGCCATCTTCATTTTCTTCTACTGTTTCTACCCCGATTATTCCTGCATCTTTATTCATCTATAACTCCATTGAAAAAAAAAAAAAGATCTCCCCAGTACCCCCCTAACAGCATTTAGCCATTAGAGAGGTACTAGGGAGAAAGTTTAATAATGCGTTATTATGTGGAGGATAAACGCATTACATTATATAACCGGAAACGTTTTCAATACGTCCAGTAAAGCATTGATTGTTATCATCCCAATTGAGTTTATACTCACGGTTTTTATAGCTAACAATCATAAATTCGTTATCATTTAGATCTATTTTCGTTATAACAAAGTCTACAATAAGATGAGAACTTCTTCCGTTGTTTGGTACAAAAATTTCTGTTGTAGTCATAGTTTTTCTAATTCCACAAACTTTACTTTTTCGGGGTTGTGCATAGTTTTAACAAGGTTAATGTATTTGTTAGCTACTACTATAACATCCGTAAAAGGCTCAGAAATAAACCCGTCAGGACTAAATGTAACCCATCTATCTTCAGAAAAACGTCTTTCTATCATCACTTTATTTAAATTATCTAAAGCTGATTCATTAGGATCAGTTACAACTATTTCTGTTGTCGAACATTTATTCCATACGTAATCTATAAGACCTTTAGTAAAGTCATCTACTCCGTAAATACAAACAACACCTCTATTTTTATATTGTTTCCAATAATCTTCAGCAGATGTTTTGGGATTATGCTTTAATTTAACTTTAGTAGCTGCCCTCCCTCTTGGTTTAACTTCTGTCATACTATTCCTCATTTAAACAAAATTCGCAAAAGTCCTCTTTAGAAGGACTTCCACAACTAACACATTTTTTTAATTTCATAATTTATACTTTATTCCTTCAAAAGGCATATCTACACACTTTGTTAATGCAATTGCACTAGGTTTAGGTTTAGTTCTGTTAAACCTTTCTTGGATAAGAACCCTGTCAGTTTCGCACATGTCTCCTGTAGGGTACATAACTTGATTTGATTGAATGCTAAAGTTTCCTTCGAACATTAGCACGATTATTAACACCCACATTTATGCCGCTGGGTCATAATCCTCCCACTCCTTTTGCTCGTCCGGCTGTCCGTCATCTTCGTCATCACATAACTCGTTTTCAACGTCTTTTATAGTAAGTTTAACGGCGTCACCGAATATTTGTTTAAAGATATCATGCAATGTTTGGTCTGTGTTAAAGTCTAAACCTTCTTGCACGTAATTTTCATAAAGTTCATCAATGTATTCATCTATTTCAAAATCTTCTACAGTCATAGTGGCAACCATCCTAACTTACTTAATAAAGTTAAACCAATCCATGTTGTAATCATACTACTAATAGCAATACCGCACAACCAACCTATTACTTTAACTAATACATTTAATTTATCTTCTTCTTTACTCATTTTATTTTTCTCATTTAAATTTCACAACCACCAGCAACACAAGCTAATTCTTGAGCGCCACTTGTTTCATCTTCTATTTCATAATTAGGTAATAATTTAAAGTCTACATCTTTAGGAAAATTATGAACAGCTTTTATATACTCTTGCTCAGTACAAGGGGCATAAGGTGCTTGTGCGTAAGTATGCTCAGTATACGGCAAGAAACTAATTCCGGTTACACTATCAAAGTTCTTATAAACCCAATCTCCTACTTCTAACCATTCATCTTCCTTAATATAGACAGTTACAGAAACAGAATGCTCGGACCACCAAGTTTGATAAGTTAACCAATTTTCAAGTTGCTCTATAGCAGTTTGATTGTTTGCAAGCACTGCATCTTTAGGAGATTTAATTGGAAAATAAAACACAGTAGTTTTATCCATATTCATTGCGTCTGGTTCCCAAGGAACTCCCTGATCTTTAGAAGGCTAGTTAAGGGGTCGTTATTGGACTGACGAACAGCTCGAATGTAATAAGGGGCAAACCTACCATGAATGCCAGAAGAAGAATCGACAAGCTGACTAACAGTACCGCTTGGCTTAACTGTTGTAATTGCCGTAGCGGGGTTAATCCCCAAAATTTCTGAATATTCTTCATTCGTTTCTATTGCAACCTCTTTCATTTCTTTTAATAGTCTAGGGTCTGGGTTTTGAAGTAATTTACAATCTTGAATTCCAGTAAGACTTACTCCAAGAAGTCTTTCTTCTTCACAATTTTTTTGCCAGATTTTTCTGACATATTTAAAATCGGTTAAAGAGGCTTGAAATGTTCCAAGAATAGTTGCAAGTTTAACTTTGTGTTTTAAATCTTCTTCGGTGTCATTTTCTCGACAAACTACTTCTGACAAGTTACACAATTGTGCAGATCTCAAAAGAATTTCAGCGCAGGGATTTGTACCTAGGATTTGAGAACTATCTCTACGCCCTCCGTTTGTATTTCTTTGTGCGCCATAACGACTAAAAATACCACGTTCACCAGAACCTGATTTTTTCAGTGCTAACCACTCTTCCATAAAAATATCCATAGAAGGTTTTTGATCATATACTGCAGAGTTATTAGCAAGAGATCGTTGTGCGTTATTTTCCCACCACATTCCAGACTTACAATCACGAAGTTCAGGGTCTCCAAGATCACTTATTGAAATCAAGGCAGATCGACGAACACCACCTACAACTACTATTTCTGCAATTTTGCAAACAATATCGTGTACTTCAATGGGACGTAATTTTCGACCTGCAGCATTCTTAAAAGTTTGTGTAACAAATTCAAATAACTTTTTAAGTGGTTCAGGTCCAGAGGCTCGACCCCCCATGGTTTTTAATCTTGCGCCTTCAGGGCGAATACGAGAATAATCCCATTCATGTATATTGCCAAGATAAAGGTCCGCAATTAGCTTTCTAAGCCCTTTAGCCCAACCTTCTGCTGAATCTTCAATAGAAATTACTCGCTCAGTCTTAACAAACTGGTCATTAACTATTGGCAGCTTGTTCACATGCTGCGCTTCAGCAGAAAATCCAACTCCCGTTCCTGCCATTAGTATGTAAAGAATTTCATCAAACACTCTAGGATGATCTACTGCCGCAAAGCTGCAGTTGTATCCTCTAAAATGATTCTTGGACAAGGCTTCTCCTGCACTCCACATGGAGCGCATAGAGGGCATTACGTCCTTGTGAACGACGGAAGTGTATAGCTCCTCAAACACTTCTTTTTCAATATTTGTATCTTTAAGTTGGTTTTCCCAAAAATCGATCAACCTTTCTACAGTCTCGCTCCACGATTCGCGCCGATTCCAGTCAGCTATAAATCGTGAATATCGAGAAAGATGGATAAAGTCTTCGTAGGCTCCCATTTCAATCTCCTTAATGTAACTTTAAATTTTGGTTAAATATGCTATCGCAATAATGAAATAATTCTTTGCACTCTTTTTCTTCAGAGTGATTTTTGTATTCTTCGTAAAATGTTTTTACAAAATGATTAACTCCAGGACTAAGTTGCTCGAGATCTCCTTTGTTGTCAACGAGTTGTAGTATGATGGAGTAATACAAAATATTATCAGGTGTTATCATTAAAATCGTATTTCCTCCGTGTTAATCGCTTCAAAGGAATCACTTCCTTTCTTTAATCGCCCAGTATCAAAGTTATAGTACAAACTTCCGGACGGACCTGTTAATCCTGTGTACCGACACTTAAGGACTTTTGTCTTAATAGTGTTTCGCTCCTCTTCGTCATCCGAGCCAACGTCTCTAGCAAAAGCGATAATGTCCATACTAATTTGCTTAATACTACCAGAACCACGAATATCGTCCATTGACGGTAATTTACCTTCTTCAAAACTTTTTCCTTTATTATCTGTTTTACGTAAGTGACTTATAAGGCCAATCCACACATTATGTTTTTTAACAAGCCTTAACAAGTCATTCATTATTTTATCTATTGCTTCATTTCCTGTAAGTCCTTCTGCACCTTCAGAAGCCAAGATTGTGATATGATCCACAAATAAGTATTTGACCCCGTTAAGGCACATATACTCCATAAAATCCATGATAGAGCCATCAGAAATAGAACCTTGATGATCAAGAACAAGTATGCGGTCATCTCCAAAAACTTTATCAAACCCTTGTTTAAGTATATCAATTTTGATTTCTTCTTTTGCAGGATTAAGTTGGAGTGCCATACCAGCCATTTTACGTGCAGTTTCTGCAGGAGATTCTTCAAGCGATATAATCCCAATTTTATCATTTGTTTTTCCTAATAAATCTAAAGCAATTTCTCTTAATAGAGTAGACTTACCAGATCCAGTTCCAGAGGTCCATAAGGTTATTTCGCCAAATCTCATACCTTTAAGTTTTTCATTAAGACCCTCCATAAATTCAGGGTAAGGTACTGATTCAATGCTATTATAATCTGATAACTGTTTCCAAAGTTCTTCTTTATTAAGAATTCCAGCGGGTGTGTATTCTACGGCATTGTATATAGAGTATAAAACTTGATCTGGGTCTTTTAGCCAAAGATCGCTTGCATCTTTTTCTTTACAATTAACTATTTTAATTTTATCATAGCCAATTATTCTAGCGGCTTCTTTTGTTGCTTTTTCTCCTGCTTCGTCTTTGTCAAACCAAAGAATAACTTCGTTGAAATTGCGAAAATAATCGCGGCACTCAATAAGATCTCGTACAGAAGAAGAACTGCGAAGACTAACGACAGGATAGAAAGTTTTGTACTTTTTGTACCAAGCAGATTGAATAGCCATCGCATCAAGTTCGCCCTCCGTTATTACTATTCTTTTTCCGGAGCTATAGAGTTGTTGTCCAAAGACTCCTCCTTTAACGGTTCCAATGCAGGTAAACTCTTTGGGTAGTCTTCTGACTTTGTAACCCACCAAGTTATTGCCGCTATAATAAGGATAGTAATGACAATCAATTTTGCCTTCATTGTCATAAGATACTTTAACATCATAATGTTCACTCACTTGTTTGTAAATTTTTCTTTCTTCGATACCTCGCGTATCAAAGAGTTCTTTAACTTCATTAAGTGAAGTTTTATTATTATTACTATATTCCATTGGTTCTGAATTCCCTGAAGCCAGCCACGGTTTTGTACAAGCAGCACCAAAACAATAAGAAGATCCATCTTCATAATACTGTCTATTGTCTTTACTACCACAAATATCACAGGGCTGATTTCTTTTTACTATGTGACCCATGAATATTTCTTTCTAATATCCTTTACATAACTTTTAGTTCTTTTACTAGGTATTTCACTAGGAATAAATCTAATTGCAGCAATTTGTCTATTATAAAATCTAGGCGTTATATTATCAGCTAACCTCTCTGTTAAACACTCACTTAACATTTGTAAATAAGCTTCTGCATAATATAACCCCCCTCTAGTTTTGTAAAGGTCTATTATTTTAAAATTAAAATTGTTTTTCCCGTATTTTCTTATATCTTTTTTTAAAGATGATGAAGAACCTATATAGTTTCTCCATGACATTTCTTTTCCGTACGTCCTAGATTTTTTCTTTCCACCGTGATAAAATTGTTTTTTACCTATATAAAATTGACTAGTTTTTATATTCTCTATACAATAAACAAAACCAAACCATTCCATTGGGTTAAATCTTAAATGATATTCCCAATGGCCTAATTCGTTTGTAGATAAAATTTTACTACACATTAAACTCTAAAAGATCCTCAAATTGTTTCTTTTCTAAATTAAAGTAATCATTGTGATCTTTCATTAAATATAATAATTTTCCATTAATCATTAAGTTATCATAAGCTTCGTCTATTTCAGAAAACTTTTTCATATATTCACAACAAACAATAGATAATGCATGATGACTAGATTTTGCATCTTTAAGTAATTTTTCTGCTGTTTTAGGGCCTACACCTTTAACTCCAGGAATATTATCTACAGGATCCCCCATTAATAATTGTTTGTAAAAGAATAAACTAGCTTGTTGAGGTGTTATTTCATATATTTCTTTTTTTCTAGGATTGTAATGTTTTCCTGGAATACAATCGAGATCTTTATCCACCGATACTACTATATAAGGTTGTTTAGCTTTTTTCTTTTGATACGCCCAAATGCTAACAAGATCATCAGCTTCGCAATTTTCGGTGTACACACAACCTTCATAATCGTTTACAATATCGGATTTCAAATCATGATACCATTCAGGTCTTGTTGATTTTGACTTTGCTCTGTTAACTTTATATTCAGGATAAAGTTCTGTTCTAAAGTTGCTTTGGCCACCCATAGCCATAGCGTAACCCTCTGTAAATAATTCTTCAATTATTGATTCAAACAAACTATCAAAGTTTTCTCTAGCTTGTTCTTTAGTTTCAGCTTCCCACATTGACATGTAAACTAAAACATCTCCGTCTATTAGTGCATACATAACGTTTCCTTTTTATTCTTTAACGTCCACTATGTTTTTTTAATACGTTAGGAATATGACCAGTTAAGGCTCTTTTTTCTAATTTAATATAATTTTTCATCATTATATCGTTCATACTAATGTTATGGTGATTTGCAATGCTAACTACATACCAAAGTATGTCTCCAAGCTCACTCTCTAAATCTTCTTTAGCATAATCATCTTCATCTATTAATTCTTGAAGCTCATCAATTTCCTCTTGCAACCCATTACAGAATAATTGATCTGGTTTTGTTATTCCATTTAAATTACAAAACTCTTTTATAATTTCACTGTATACATCTATATCCATTTCTATTTGCAATTTTTTCTTAACCTTCTAGTTTGGAACATTCCTTCAGGACTACTAAGGGAAGCATAAACATCTATAAGCATATTGTAAGTCAAAAACACACAATCATGTTTTCCAAGATCTTCATCGAATTGTCTTATTACAACACCATCATCATCTTGCAATATAACTTGAACATCTTCATAGTTATTATCTTCACACATTACTGTAACTATTGTAGCATCTGGCTCTATCTCAACTGTAAACATTTTTTAAATGCTCCTCTAATTGATCACTGCCGCCAATTATTTGCATTATTACAGGTACAGTGTTCATGTCTAACTGCTCTTTTATTAAATCTCTATAGCCTTCTAATTTTAAATCAGACAACTCACTTATATTAACATATTTAAATGTTTTGTCATTTGCAACTAATGCTTCTTTAGCAAGATCACACCAAGAGCAATTACTACGCCCTATAATTAAGTATTCATAATTTTTACTCATTTATTTTTTCCATAGCCTCCTTGTAACCATCTTCATATCCATCATCGTAACCGTCTCTTTTACCCTCATCATATCCGTCTTCACGACCTCTTTCATAACCTTCGTCTTCAGCTTCTTCTAATTCAGTTATTCGATGAGTTTGACTAAGAAGTTCTAATATATCTTCTTCAAGTTCTTCTACTTCTTTTTTTAAATCGTGATAAGAAATATTAGGTTGCCAATATTTCAACTTATCATGAAACTTATCAAATTCAGATTCAACAAACACTTTAAAACTTGTAGTTATCGCCATACTGCATCTCCTGTAAGAATTATTGCATTACCTAGTAAATGCATTCCAGCTATGTAGGATGCAAGCTTGTTATAGGGAAGATCTAAAAGCATTCCGTTTTCATTAACTAGAATCATTTGCTTTCCATCCATTTGAATGTTCATTCTGTGCGCAGGAGTAGGAGCAATTTCAACTGGGCCACCTACTATTTTTTGAGCTTCTTCTAAACTTGGTCCTACTTTATCGAAGTGGTGTATTTCTGTTAGCTGCTTCTCTTTCTTTAGACCGTTTTCTTTCTTCATCTGTAAACTTCCTAACTTTGTTTGTATTACTTTTTTTTATACCAACTTTAACTACTAAGTCTTCGTACTCAACAGATTGATCATGCAGTGCAAGAGCTTCTTCTTGAGTCTTGCACCACATTGTGGTTTGCACTTGTTTTCCGCTTATTAATTCTATGAACACAGCGTATTTTTTTGTCATTAGTGAACCTCATAGTAATCGTTTCCGATATTACAGTCTCCACAAGTCATTATGTTAATTCCATATTGCTTAGGAGCTTCGTCGAAGCACTCCATAATTATTTTTCTTGCTTCTTCTGTTTTGCTTTCTTCAATTTCATAAGTTACTTCATCGTGATAAAATAGAAGTATTTTGGAGTCTATTTTAGCTTCTTTTAGTTTTTGATGAATTAATCTTACAGTAGCTTTCATAACTACTGCCTCAGAACCTTGAATTAAGTAATTCAAAGATTTATGTTTTTGATCCTTGCTAAGAAATATAGGCCGATTATCAAGTCCAAATATATATCCTTGTTTTGAGATATCATTAGTAGTATTTTGAATAAGTTTAGCTAGTGCAGGTAAAGCTTTTTTATACCTGTTCATAGCTATTTTTGTTTCATCAACACTTTTGTCAATATAACCACTAAGTTTTTGAGCACCTGCACCGTATAAATAGGCAAAGATAAATCTTTTTGCTTGGTTTCTATCGCAGCCTATAATGTCTGCATTAAGTTGATGTACGTCTCCTTCAAGAAGTTCTTTTGTAAATTTTGGATCTTTCATAAAGTGAGCAAGCAAACGAAGCTGACAAGCGGCAGAATCGGCACTAACCAGTTTATACCCTTTTCTTGCGATAAATAATTTTCTAATTTCTGGACCAAGCGTAGCTTTTCCGCTAGGTAAGTTGGCAATAATCTTGTGAGTTTGCCTGAAAGTTGGGGTTCCAATATTAAATACATCACCATGCAAACGATTGCTATTGTCAACATATTCTTGCCATCCTTCTATAATTGATTTTCGTGATCTAAGTGTATAGTATTCACTTAGTTTTTTTCCTATGTCACCTAACTGTTCCAGTGAACTATCCGTGAGCTTTGCGGAGACCTTTCTAAATTCTCCGTTAGGTAGTCTCTTGTAGTTCCACTCGTCTGGTTTCCACCCAATAGTTCCGAGGTAACTTTTAACCGTATCAGTATTACCAATGTCACCATTAACGAAACTAATACGACAGTGAGCGCCCCAAACGGGACTATCATTAACAGTGGTGCCATCAGGAAGCCCAAACCAACGCTGAACGTGCGAATTAAGTTTTCCTGTTTTCGTGTAAGTCGGTTTCTTTTCAATTGCATACCTTTTACCCGTTGTAGGTTCATGAGTTATTATGTCATCAGATGAATCTACATCTGATACATTTTTAACAGGCACAGGCACATGATCCGGATCTGTAAGATCAACTGTGTCTTTATAAACACCAATTGTATTTGGATCTACAACGGATACCTTTGCTTGTAGTTGAGGGTTTATTTCTTCTGCAATCTCTTGCATTCTTTTATCAATAGAAGTTAAAAGTCTTTTAGACTCCTCTACATTAAATAGCCAACCATTCTCACACTGCTCTGCCATTATAGCGTCCATGTCAATTTCTTGTCTTAACGCGTCTAGTATTTTTTTAGAGTTTGTACTTTTTATAAATTTTTTTGTTTCTTCTAATAAGTAATTAAATACTTTTACAGTTAATCTTACATCTTGTTTCATATAAGTAAACATTTCTTGGTTAAATTCTTCAAAGCCTCCTGAGTAGTCTCCTTTAAAATCTTTAAAGAATTGACCCCATTGCTTAAGAGAATGACCAAAACCAAATCGTCTGTAATTAAGTACCTGAGACATTACTTTAGTGCAATATATTTTAGCTTTTGGCTCCCAACCAAAAAGCTTTTTTAAAGCTGGAATATCATAGCCATTTGCGTTATGCGCGATTATAACTTCAGCTTCATCAAGTTTACTTAAAAATTCCTGCGACTGGTGGGGAAGAAACCAAAATTCTTCCCCTGTATCAGGGTTGATAGCACCAGCACAATGAAATTTAGATATTTTTGGTAGCAGATTGTCTGCTTCAATATCAAAAACTAATCTCATTACGGTTAACCTTAGTTAATTTTGTGTGATGAATTTCTCCAAGTTCTTTGCTATTCCAACGAGACGCAACAGCTAAACGACCTGTTCCATGACCTACTATTCGAACAATAGTGAATCTTTTGTTTTTATAATAAACTCTTTCTCCTAGAGCAAATTTAGGGAAAAATTCTCTTTTATATTTAAACATTTTTAACCTCTTGATCATAATACTTGTCTATTTGTATTGTTTCTGATTCTTTGTATAGCTCATAAGCAATTAACGCTTCGTGTATTGCCCTCCGAATAGTTACATCTGGATACCACTCTCTATACATTTTTGCCATTATTCTTACTAAACTATATTTATACAATTTCTTCCTCGTTGTACTCATAGACTGGTTTGTGATTATATTCGTAGATTATTTCTCTTTTTTCTATTCTGACATCAAGCCCGTCGTCTCTTAAACTTTTCATTTTATTATGGGCTATTTCACTAGTGGACACAACACAATCGTGATCACTTTCCCAATACTTAGAAATATCACACCACCAGTAAATTTTGTAATAAGTCATTTTAAGTCCTCTCCTAACAACTTTATTACATCTGTTATTGATTCTTCGATTCTTTCGTGAACCTCGTCTAAAATTTGTGATTCGTATTCTCCCGTTTCTTGAAGCCAATGCGCCGTTGCTTCTAGACATTTTAAGACATTTTTTATATTTTTTTTATTAATAATAAAAAGCCTTTCTTGATCGTTAACGGCTTCATCATAACCAACATCCCAATTATCAATTTCTTCTTGAGTCAACACTCTTCATCTCCACTTTGCGATATATTTTCTACTAGAACTTCGTGATTATATTCTGACAAATCTGCGTACTCTACCCAATTGTGAGCGTGATCATAATCTTCTGCATCTATATACTTTTCGTATATTTGTACTATTCTAAATTTAGGCATTCTCTAAAACCTTTACAAGTCTGTTAGCGTACCATTCTATTTTCTTAGCATCTTGAATTATAGAGTCTTTTCTTCCTAAACGACAAGCATACTTAAATATTTGACCAAGCAGGTGGCCTTCTACGCCTTCATGATGCTTTAAGATGTACTCCATAAGATCCATGTATTCTAAACCTTCTGGATGCTTTTCGTAAGCTTCTTTAGGAATCATTTTATAATGTTTAGGATTTATTACAGGGTCTTCGGCGTGTACCCGATTTCCAAAAGTTTTTCCTAAAAGATCGGGTATTTCCTCTCTAAATTTTTTAGTATTTTCAATAGACTCTTTAACAGGTGGATTATTTTCTCCATAAAATCCATACTCGTCAAATCCTTTTTTAGATTTAAAAGGTGTATT
>Ga0181581_10001971_pt1 | contig 15973 bp, 18 predicted proteins | sample 071ome_22_FD_132433 | JGI IMG/M metagenome (GOLD analysis project Ga0181581, IMG submission 132433) | Coastal salt marsh microbial communities from the Groves Creek Marsh, Skidaway Island, Georgia - 071404AT metaG (megahit assembly) | ecosystem: Environmental > Aquatic > Marine > Intertidal... | reverse complement strand
GGAATGCCGATGATGTGCTCTTCGATGATGGTGCGACGATGCAGGAAGTAGTTGACACGGTTCGGGGAGAGGATGTGCTCAAGCTCGAGGCCGTAGATGCGATTGGCATCAATCCTCTTGACGTAGAAATAATCAAAGTTCTCATTGATGCGATTGACCACCCGAATTCTGAAGGGAAGCGTATTTCCGTGATTGCACAAATCAACCCGGTCGATGTAGAGATGATCGGTGATCGACATATCGCCGTTGGCCTTCAGGATGGCATAGGCACTGAGTAGCTTGCCGTGAATCTCGGGTCGCTCCGAATCCCTGTACAGCACGGTGCTCCAGAGCGTGTCCTGTCCCTTTTCATCGTAGACTGCGGTAGCCGCTGTAAACCGCAGCAGGTCGTCATACCGGATGGAGTCGGCCCGTATGCGACCGTAGCGCCTCAGGTAGGATTGCAGATAGTCGCTTACCGGATAGCGGACTTTTTTTCGGCTTATGAGGTGTTTTTCGCCCATGGTGACAGGGATTCAGGTGGCAGTGCCATCATGGATCGTCCGTGGCAGACGCGTCAGACCGCCAGCGCGGCTTTCTCCATGACCTGCTCGTAATAGGCCTCATACTGGGGTACGATCTTGCCGATGTCAAACGATTGCTCTGCACGCAGTCGAGAGGCCTTCGCCATCCGCTCGTGCAGGTCGACATCGCGCAGCAGCCGGTCCGCTGCATCTGTATATCCTTCCAGATCCCCAAGGTCGCACAGGAACCCGGTCTCGCCATCAACGACGAGTTCGGGCAGCCCCCCGATCCGGCTCGCGATGACAGGCACGCCACAGGCCATGGCCTCGAGTGCAGCCAGACCGAAGGTTTCAGACCCGGAGGGCATCATGAAGATGTCAGCGATGGACAGGATCTCCTCCACGGGCTCCTGCTTGCCGAGGAACCGCACGTCATCATACACACCCAGTTCACGGGCCCGATGCTCTGCCGGGGTACGGTCTGGTCCATCCCCGACGAGAAGCAGTTTGATGCCGTGTCCGCGCTGCTGGAGGCGATGGAAAACGTCCACGACCTCCGTTGCCCGCTTCACCGGCCTGAAATTGGACACATGAACCAGCAGTTTCTCACCATTGGGACAGATGGCCTGCTTGAAGTGCTCCCGGGGCAGCCGTTTGAAGCGCTCGGTATCAATGAAATTGGGAATGACCTCGATATCGGCCCTGATATCGGATCCGAGCGTTTCAGAGCGCAACCAGTCGGACACGGCGGTAACACCGTCCGACGCATTGATCGAGTAGTTCACGACCGGAGCAAACGATGGGTCCTGGCCCACAATGGTAATGTCCGTGCCATGCAGAGTGGTCACGATGGGAATGCGGATCCCCTCTGATTCCAGGATCTGACGAGCCAGCAGTGCGCTCGTTGCGTGAGGGATGGCATAGTGCATGTGCAGGATATCCAACTCCTCATACTTGACCGTGTCTACAATCTTGGAGGTCAGATTCAGCGTGTAAGGAGGGTATTCGAAAAGGGGGTAGGCATTTACATTGACTTCATGGAATCGGATGTTGTCTGCAATATGACCTAGCCGGAAGGGCATGGAATAGGCAATGAAGTGGATACAGTGCCCTCGAGCGGCGAGGGCCTTGCCCAATTCGGTGGCGACGACGCCACTGCCTCCGTAGACAGGGTAACAGGTGATTCCGATTTTCATGGGCAGACGACGGGGATCTGAATGGTCCGGTTTGCAGGTCTCTTCGGTGATCTTGTCATGGTCATCTGTTACGATCAAGCCCCAGATCGGATCACGTCTTGATTGCACAGCCCGGCGAAGATACATTTCGTTACGTGAGCGTCACGGCGGGCCAAACAGGAATTCCCGCAGACGCCGTACGTTATGAGCAGACCAACCCAACCATCGGCTTTTCCAGACGACATGACAGATAGACACACATCCGGAGCCGTTCGACGTGCCGCCCTTCTTCTGGCAGCCATCACCATGTTAGTGTTCATGCCGCAGCGGGCCGACGCTCAGCTGGGTGTTGCTGCAGGATTGAATTTCGAAAGCCTGACTGATATCTCGGGAAGCCGAAGCGCCACGTATGACAATGCTTCGGGGTATCATTTCGGTGTGTTCTTCGACACGGACTCGAGCCCATTGGCCCTGCGACTGGGTGCCTACTACCGGGATATGGGAGAAGTCGAATTGGATCTGGGGGAATTCGGGCAAGCGTTTGACTTGAGCCTGCTTGACGTGGCGCTGGACGTGCGATTCGCCGTTCTGCCGCTTCCCTTGGTCAAGGCCTTCGTCTCCGCCGGACCGGTAGTCTCCTTTCCTTCATCGTCGAATGATGAGTACAAGGAGTCTCTGCAGAGCACAACGGTATCCGGAAATGTCGGAGGTGGACTGGCCATTTCGCTCGGTGGTCTGACCTTGATACCCGAGCTGCGCTACTCCATCGGTGTGTCCCGATTCATGAAGGATGAGTTCAGCATCCGGGGCATCGAGTTCGTGACCGACGATGTGCAGCGCAGCAATTCGGTCATGCTGCGTCTGGGAATCGTCCTGTAGGACTTCGGAAATCGGCCCAGCGCAGGCGACGGTCCATACGCGGGAAACCGGCCGGGCATGTGAAGATTGCACCATGTGGCCGCAAAAGGCGAATCTTTTGTGGCCGGCGGCGTATCATTACTCAATCCACCCGAAAGCCCGTGCCGAATGCCATTGTATGCCGCCCGGTGATACTAACCGGCCGGCATTTTTTGTGCTGACGCGTGCAGGATGGGGTGGTGGACTTTCAAGAAAATGACAAGGCGCTCAGCGCCCAACCAACGGTATGAAGAATCTCTTTGTCGGAAACCTCCCTTGGAGTGTCGACGACCAACAACTCGAAAATCTTTTTGGAGAGTACGGTGACGTCCACTCTGCCAAAGTAATCCTGGATCGTGACACCGGTCGCTCCCGTGGCTTCGGTTTCGTTGAAATGGAAGATGAAGGCGCCAACGCCGCCATCAACGCACTGAACGAAACGGAAGTGGACGGACGTAACATCCGTGTCAACGAAGCGCAGGAACGTCGTGGAGGCGGTGGCGGTGGTCACCGTGGCGGCGGAAACAGAGGCGGCGGAGGCCGTTGGTAAGACGCGCCTTACAGATATGAGAAAGGGCGCCGGTGCATCTGCACCGGCGCCCTTTTTCATTGATAGCATCATGTTTTCCGGTCCGAGATAATCAGGAGATATCCTCGAAGAAGCGGAAGCGCTCAGGATCGATCTCCACGGAATGATAGCCGATGTCCACCGGTGCCATGCCGGTTGCCCACATCGGCATCCCCGTTCCCGTCATGGAGCGCTGGCTGTAAAAGTGCCGAGTATTTTTGGAAAACGGTCTGTGACGTGGATCTGCAAAGCGTACCGTGTAGGCAATACGCAAGGCCATCTGCCATCCGGGTACGCGAGAGTAGGGCGTGAGACCGGTATAGTGTGCAGCCTTCTCACTGCCCGGCAGGAAGGCGGAAAACTGCCAGGGGTCGAGCACAACCCCCTGGTAACTGGATCGGCCCCGGTACCGGGTATCAACACGGTTGCGGATTACCCAGGCCACAAGTGCCTGTTCGTCGGGGCGTTTGGTTTCCGAGAAGATGGCCCGTGCCAACCATAGCGTTTCCGAGTCAATCTGCTCAGGAACGAGGGCGTCGAAATGGCGGGGATCCTTCAGTGCTTCTTCAATCGGAGTCAATTGCGGCCCAGGCACCTCTGCAGGGTATGCCGTGAGCATGCTGTCCGCATGGACAGGCGAGGGGCCGCCAAAAAGTTCGTGTTCGTACGCAATCACGCCTGAAGAGCTTATTACGAGCGCAGCGACAATGCCGGTCGTATACAGCTTCATGTTCATGGCAGAGAGCGGTTGGTGATGGATGTAGTTTCATGGCCTCTGCCTGCGTTCACCTTTCGGGTGAATCGTGGTGTAGACACCATGTGTAGCCGGCGGGCCGGCTCAACGGCAGCCCTCTACGGAGCGAGCTGCCGTGGGTTTCAGCACAGATACACGGTATATCCCGCGTATAAACAATGTCTTACGCAGATGGCTGACTGATTTCATCTTGCGTTCGAACCCCCTTCACTGAGTGTTCATTCATCGTTCGCTGCCACTTGATGCAAGCTCCATGCCGACTTCATCATCACAGCCCTCTCCCCCCAAGAGATGCAGGGAACGAGTCGTAAAATGGGTGAAGCAGTGCTCAGGAGCCGCTTTTTCTGGTATCTTCCACAGGTAACCTCAATCCGTGCCTCCATGAAACCGCGCATTCTCGTTGATCAGGATATTCCGGGTGCGGTGGACATTTTTTCCGGTTTCGGAGAGGTGCAGCCTGTTCCGGGGCACGATATCGATGCCCGGGCCGTTCGGCATGCAGATGTCCTGGTCGTTCGATCCATTACGAGGGTGGACGCGTCCCTTTTGGCCGGCAGTTCCGTGGGATTCGTGGGCACGGCCACGGCCGGCCTCGATCATATGGATATCGATTTTCTAACTGCCTCCGGGATCGCGTGGGCCAGCGCCCCCGGCGCCAATGCTGAATCCGTTGTTGAGTACGTGCTGGCAACTATAGCCGTTATTGCAAGTAGGCGTTCCGCGTCGCTTCATCGAAAAACACTCGGAATCATCGGATGTGGCCATGTCGGGGAGCGCCTGGCTGTTCGTGCGGAGTCGATTGGAATGCGGGTTCTTCGCAACGATCCTCCCCGGGCTGATCGGGAAGGGGCAGATGCCTTCGTGGAACTGAATCGCCTCCTTCCCCAATGTGACATCATCAGTATTCACGTACCTCTCGTACGTTCTGGCATGCATCCAACGGAGATGTTGGTGGGCCCGCGGGCCTTCGGTCTGATACGTTCGAGTGCTTGGCTGATACAGACATCACGGGGCGGAACGATGGACGAGGTATGGGCCGCTCGCGCACGGACTGATGGCCGGCTGGATGCCCTCGTTCTGGACGTCTTCGCGGGTGAACCGCATCCGGATCCGGCTATCGTGGAAGCTGCCGATGTGGCGACGGGACACATTGCGGGATACAGCCGAGATGCCAAGCGCAATGGATTGCTAATGATACGCGATGCGCTGGAGCGTTATCTGGGACTCGGGACGCCGTCTTCTTCAGCAGGTGGTAACCATCAGGGCGTCCTGAAAAGACCGCTGGATTCCCGCGGTCAGCCCGTCCCCGTCCATGACCCATCATGGTTGGACATGGTTCTTCGACAGGTCATTGACGTACGTTCGGACGATACCCGCTTTCGACGGGTGGTGGCATCATCCAATCCGGTGGAGGGCTTTCATGCCTACCGCGCCAACTACCCAGCCCGGTACTCGTGGTCGCGGTATGCGGCCTGGCCTGATGCCACGGGAGAGGAAGTGGGACGGCTTTGCGCCTTGGGATTCACTATCGGTGAGGAGGCCGATGTGTCGGGTCAGGTCGTGTAGCCGAAGGAGCGCAGCTGGCTGTCTGAATTGCGCCAATCCCCTCGGACCTTTACGTGCACCTTGAGGAAGATCGGGCGACCAATGAAGCCTTCGATATCCTCGCGCGCGAACGTACCAATCTTTTTGAGGGCCTTGCCGCCCTTACCGATCAGAATGCCTTTCTGTGAGTCCCGTTCTACAACAATGTCGGCGTGGATCAGGTCCTTGTCCCCCTCTCGCTCTTCCCAGCTGACGATGTTCACCTGCGTGGAATACGGTATTTCCTGTCGGTAAAGCTTGAAAATCTTCTCGCGGATGATCTCGGCAACGAAGAAGCGCTCGGGCTGCTCGCTGATCATTTCCTTGGGATAGAATGCGGGTCCGAGCGGCAGCCGTTTACGAATGGCCTCGAGAACAACGTCGACGTTCTTGCCCTTGAGTGCCGAGACGGGGATGACTTCCTCGAAGGCATGGGCCTCCATATAGGCCGATACGAGCGGCAACACCTGTTCTTGGCCGATCTTGTCAATCTTGTTGAGGACGAGGATGGCCGGCTGGTGCTGAACGTACTTCAGGCTCAGATCATCCACCTTGTCCCGTGTGGCATCCGCCATGAAAACGAGAAGGTCGGCATCAGCCGTCGACGTCCGAACCTCATTCATCATGGATTTCTGAAGACCGTATCTCGGTTCGATGATCCCGGGTGTATCGAGCAATACGACTTGGTGATCATCCCCGGAGAGGATCCCGAGGACGCGGCGACGGGTGGTCTGGGGGCGATGGGTAACAATGGACAGTTTTTGCCCCATGAGGGTGTTGAGCAGCGTGCTCTTGCCCACGTTGGGTTTGCCGATCAGGGCCACATACCCGCTTCGGTGACCGCTTTCTGTATCGTCGGCGATGCCTTCCGGCGGGATGGGATTGTGCTCAGAGGACATGGGCATGCTGTTCGATGACGCTGCGCATTTCTGCAACAGCCTGTTCAAGACCGATGAAAAGGGATCGGGCGATAATGGCGAATCCGATGGACACCTCCGAGACGTGCGGTACGGCACGGCCGAAGTCGGGGTAGTTGTGGACGTCCAAGCCGTGCCCGGCATGTACGGAAAGGCCCAGATCATGCGCCAACCGGGCTGCCCTGACCATGTCGGAAAGCACCGCTGCACGGGTGATGGGATCGGCAGCATTTGCATAGTCACCCGTGTGCAGTTCGATGGCATTGGCACCAACCTCGGCACTTGCGCGGATCTGGTCGTCCACCGGATCCACAAAGAGGGCCACCTCTTCGACTCCGCTCCCGTACAGGCGCGGGATTACCTGCTCAAGGCGTGCTCGCTGTGCCAGAACGTCGAGCCCCCCCTCCGTGGTGACTTCTTCCCGGCGCTCGGGAACCAACGTAGCCAGCTGGGGCGAAAGTTCGCAGCATATACCGACGATTTCCGGGGCAAGGGAAAGCTCGAAATCCAACTTGGTATCGAGTTCGTCTGCAAAGCGGCGAACATCAGCATCCTTGATGTGACGCCGATCCTCTCTCAGATGGAAGACTATCCCATCGGCTCCGCCCGCAAGGCAGGACCTCGCCGCCTCGAGGGGATCGGGGAATGTCTCGCGCCTCGCATTTCGAAGCGTAGCAACATGGTCGATGTTGATGAGCAGTTTGGTCATATACCGGCCGATTCATGTCGCTCGGTGCGGTGGTGCATTTGCGACAGGGATACATACGAGCGGCAGATAAAACCCCCGGAGGCATTGAATGTTTTGAGTGTTCTGTGCGAAGCTCGGGGGTTTTGCATTTAGCGGGGGAGGCTCCTATTTTCGGTCGGCTCGCCCCCAGAGCGGCGTGCCGTTATCCATTTACCCGTTACCATCGAGAAAACAACAATGGCGTCCAGCAGCCGGGGAGTCCAGACCGCATTGCAGGTTGTGCTCGCAATCGCAATCATCGCCCTCACATACTTCCTGTACGTATCCATTACGGCGCCGTATGAAGCCGTAGAGCGGCAGCGGCAGATTACGGAGGATACCCGTGCCCGCATGCAGCAGGTTCGTGATGCCATGATTGAGCATAACCGGCGCGAAGGCCGGTTCATCTCGACGCTTGACTCGCTTGTCATGTGGCTCAAGACAGACTCTACGATGGTCGCATCGATGGACAGCCTGTTCGGAGCGGGTTTCTCACCCGATTCCCTCCCATTCTCGCCGCGTACCGGTTCCATGTTCGAGTTGGCCGTGAACGACACGCTCCGCACGCCCACCTACCGGTTGGACGATCCCGACTCGGATGACTACATCGGAACCGTAACGGGCGACGTTACGCAGTTGAACGCGGCCAGCTGGGAGTAAGTCGGCTTTTCGCCGGTTTCGCCCCGATTCTGGCATCCAACAGGCTTTTGGTTCAATGGCAGGCATCTCCACCGCCGGTGTCGAGTTCAGCCAATCCCTCATGCGTTATGCTGAGGTAGAGCAGAACGACGGACGCCACAGGCTCGTCCGTTTGGGTAGCTGTGAGTTCGGCTTCGATGCGGCACATGCGTTTTTTGAGCGGGGGACAGTCCAATTCCAGGACGCCATACGCGATGCCATGGCCGACATTTTCCGCGATACGACCGCGTCCCGTTTCAGCGTCGTCATTCCCTCGACGCGGCAGACGCGTTTCGCGTCCACAATACCGGCAGATGCCGACGCGGCCCTTCGCACGGCTCTTGTCGGCTACGATGCGGACCTGTTCACGGAAGGCAGGGAAGGAGGCGATGTCTTTCCTGTTCATCTTGCGCCACAGGCCGGGGCGCACATTGAGCGCTATGCGGTCTCCCACGTTGATGCGTCCGTATCCGGATCCCTGAGCGTCCTGCAACCCGTGTTTCCCGATGCCCGGGTCGATATGCTGCCTTCCATGTCCGCTGCCCTCATTGCCTACCGCGCAATTGTTTCCCGGACGCCGACAACGGAGCACCCACGCCTTCTGATCGGTGTGGTTGATGATGGCTTTGAGGTGATGCTGCTTCGCGGTAGCGCGCTCTTGTCCCAGGAATTCGTTCAGGTTGACGCGGCGGCTACCTTGGCCTACCGTTCGCTGTTGTGCTGCCATCGGTCCGGGTTTACGTGGGAGGAGATCGATCGCGTCCTGCTTTACGGATTGCTCTCGCCGGATCGGGTCTCGGACGCTCTGGAGGAGGCCTTCGGTCCATGTGTGGAACGCATCAACCCGGGAGTGGTGGTGGGTTTGGAAGAGGACCATTTCGGGGATGACTATCCCATTGCGTCTTTTTTACCGGTGGTTGGGGCGGCCCTACACCGATAGACAACCATGCGGATCATTGCCGGGCGTTTCAAAAGGCGACAGCTTGCGTCACCCAAGGGTGATGGCATTCGGCCCACCACGGATCGAACGAGAGAGGCTATGTTCAATGTCATCTCCTCGCGAATGGACTTGAATGGGGCATCCGTTGCCGATCTCTACTGCGGTAGTGGCTCTTTGGGGCTGGAGGCCTACAGCCGGGGAGCGGCTCGAGTCGAATTCGTGGATCGGGATGCGAAGGCGTTGGCGTTGGCGCGTACGAATGCGCTTGCTTTGGATGAGCACGCCCCCTGTCGATTCGTCAAGATGGATGTGCGCGCATGGGCATCCCATGCACATGGTCCGTACTACGATCTGATCCTGGCGGACCCTCCGTACCATTCCGAGGGTATACCGACTCTTGCCGAGACTCTTCTACCCCGACTTTCCGCAGGCGGACTCATCATACTCGAACATGATCGCTCCCTGCGGCTGCCCGACCATCCGGCATTGGCAGAGAGACGTACCTACGGAAAAACGGGAGTAGCCATCTACCACCATCCCGTAGTGGACGAGCAGGCTCCATAGACAGCGAATTTCCTCAAACGCGAACCCATGATGAGAACGAAGGGACTGGCGCTTTATCCGGGATCGTTCGATCCCTTTACCCTGGGTCACCTGGACATACTCGAGCGCGCGTGCCGGTTGTTCGAGCATGTTGAGGTCACGATTGCCCGCAATTCGGAAAAGACCGGATTTTTTACGACCGACGAGCGTAAAGCGCTGATCGAAGCCTCAGCAGGGCACCTTCAGAACATGTCGGTACACATATTTGAGGGGTTGCTGGCGCATCATGCGGCGCAACGAAAGGCTGTTGCCCTGATCCGCGGGCTCAGACAGGTCTCTGATTTCGACTATGAGACCCGTATGGCGTTTGCCAATCGTAGGCTGGCCCCGGAGGTAGAGACCGTTTTTTTGACACCCAGCGAGGAACAGGCGTTGACTAGTGCGTCCCTCGTGCGGGAAATACACCGTCATGGAGGAGATATTTCCTCTTTTGTACCAGCGCCGGTCCATGATGCGATTATGAGGCGCTGAACCCTTGCCATTCCACTTCGACTGATACGTCAACGTGCATCCATCCAAGTCCCTGAATTCTCGCGTTGCATCCATGCAACCCTCGGCCACGCTGGCCATGACCGCTGCTGCCAAGGCCCGCATCCGACTGGGGCACCCGGTCATTGGGCTCAGCGCAGGAGAGCCCGATTTCGATACGCCCGCAGCTGTAGCCGAGGCGGGTGCCAAAGCCATCAGGGATGGGTTTACCCACTATACCAGCAATCCGGGTATTCCTGAGCTCAGGGAAGCCATTGCCCACAAGCTGAAGCGCGACAATGGAATCGATGTGTCGCCCGCGCAAATTCTGTGTTCGAACGGTGCCAAACAGTCGGTAGCCCAAGCCATCATGGCGCTGGTCCGCGACGGTGATGAGGTGCTCATTCCTGCACCCTACTGGGTCAGCTATCCTGAAATGGTCCGTATGGCCGGCGGCATTCCGCACGCCATCACCACGACCCACGAAACGGGGTATCTGCTTTCTCCCGAGCAACTGGAGGCCAGTATCACGGAGAAGACCCGGATGCTCATCCTGTGTTCGCCCTCCAACCCGACAGGCGGCGTGTATACCCCTGCCATGCTGGAGAAGATCGTGGAGGTGCTCCAGCGGCACCCGGGTATCTATGTCCTGTCTGACGAGATTTACGAGTACATCGTCTACGATATCCAGCATCGATCCATTGCATCGTTCGACGGGATGGCGCATCGCACCATTACCGTAAACGGGTTCTCCAAAGCCTACGCCATGACCGGATGGCGCTTGGGTTATCTGGCTGCAGAGCAATCCATTGTGGACGCCGCGGCCAAGATTCAGAGCCAGTTCACGTCCGCACCATCAAGCATTACCCAGATGGCTGGCGTTGCTGCGCTGGCCCTGGAGCCCTCTGTGGTGGGAGACATGGTTTCCGCTTTCCGTTCCCGTCGCGACCTGATGCTAGCACGCCTTTCCAACATAGAGGGGCTGGTGTGTCCGGTACCGGAAGGGGCTTTCTACCTCTTTCCCGATGTGGCGCGTTGGTTGGGGGCGCGTACACCAGAAGGGGCGCTCCTGTCCAATACGCAGGATCTTTGCATGTACATCCTGGAGCACCATGACGTGGCGCTGGTGCCTGGACAGGCGTTTGGCGGTGCCACAGGATTGCGTATCTCCTACGCAGCGTCGGAGTCAGACCTCATGATTGCCTGTGATCGATTGGAAGCCGCCTTTGCCGAACTGGGATCCACGAAGGGATGAGGACCACACGCGGCTTCAAGGATCGATATTGGCTGCATGCCCTCCTCTTCTTGCTGACCCTGGCCTCGACCGTGCTGTCGGGAGCGGAGATGGCGGGCCGCTACCTGATCTATGACGCTGCGCCTGCTCTTTTCTACATCGGCCCAGTACCCATATCGGGGCCGTTCCTGCTCGATGGATTGCGCTTTGGGGGATCCTTGCTGCTCTTCCTGACGGTCCATGAATTCGGACACTACGTCGCGGCCCGGCTGCACCGGGTTGCTGTCTCGCTGCCTTATTACATACCCTTCCCGTTCAATGGGATCGGTACGTTTGGCGCCGTGATCCGTATTCGGGAACAGGTCCCGTCCCTGCGAAAACTGTTTGATATCGGTATAGCCGGGCCGCTGGCAGGCTTCGTGGTTGCGTTCGGCGTGCTCCTTGTCGGCTTTTTGACCTTGCCGGATCTGTCCTATGTGGACGGTTTTCCGGGTCATGACGCTCTCAAGGAATGGATCCTCCGGTATCAGGCGTTTCCGGCTTCGCCCCTGTCCGAGGGTGGTGGCGACGAACTGATGACCCTGACGATTGGTACCACGCCGCTTTACTGGATCCTGTCCCAGTTCTTTCAGGACGTTCCCCCGATGTGGGAGATGTATCATTATCCCATCCTTTTTGCGGGCTGGCTGGGACTCTTCTTCACAGCGCTGAATCTGCTGCCGGTCGGGCAGTTGGACGGGGGGCACATCCTGTATGCACTGGTAGGACCCATCTGGCATCGTCGGATTGCCCGCGCCTTCGTACTGGTACTGCTGTGGTCGGGAAGCATCGGGTTCATTACGGAGATAGAACCAGCGCTGGCCTACTGGGATGTGCCTGCAGGCCAGGCCTCGTGGCTCGCCCTGTCACTTATTCTCTTCCTGTACGCCCGACGCATCTTTAACCGTAACGGGATACACACCGGCGCCGCGGTTCTTGGCCTTACGATAGCAACGGCGCTGGGCGTGAACAGCGCTTGGATCGTTGACGTGTTCGCCTACAGCGGATGGTTGATCTGGTGTCTTTTGATCATACTGCTCATCCGCGTAGAGCATCCGCCCGTGGTATTCATGGAGCCACTGACGCCCCGTAGAAAGGCGATGGCCATCTGCAGCCTCGTTATTTTCGCGCTCTGCTTCAGCTTCAAGCCTCTGTACATTGGGTAGGGGCTTTGGTGGCTGAGTATACACGTAGAAGAAAAAGTAGAAAGATGCCTCCACGGCAGCTCTTCTGACTGCATCCAACGAAACGTTCATCGCTACTGCCCGTTCGCTACCACCTTCCCCGTAGGGCCTTTCTTTTTCTGCGATCTGAACGATATCCCATGCACGTGCCCCATCTTTTGACCCGGCTCGACGGCGTGTCTTGCGGACGGGTTACTCGAGGGTTTCCGGTCTCCATCTGTACCGCACTTCTGCTCGGCCTGTTGCTGAATACGGGATGCGATTCGGCTCCCGGTACGGTACCCGTGGATGCCATGGCGCCCGTCGTCGAGGACATCCGTGTTTCACCGGATGTGTTGGCCCTGGATCAGATTGCGGGTGGTGGCGATTCCGTGACGGCTCCGATTACGGTTTCTGCGGATGTATCGGATGAAAATGAGGACTTATCCACCTTTTTTGTCGTCATCCGCTCGGCCTTGCCCGGGCAGGCACCTCTTGCTCAGGCCGAGGTACCGATTCCTGCCTCGGGCAGGATGCGGGCCATCCTGGATCTGACGGTCTCGCGTGCAGAAAGTGGTCGTTTTACCGTCTCTGTATTCGCCTCCGACACGCAAGGACATCTCAGCAACATAGCCTACCACGCCATTGACGTGACAGCATCGAGCGAGCCGCCGGTCATCAAGGCCGTCGACATGCCCGACCGCGTAGCACGCCCTGCGCCAGGCGATCCGCCCGTGAGCATTGCACTGGTCGTTGAAGCCGACGATCCGGATGGTCTGGACAACATCGCTTTCGTTCAGGTAATCGTGAACGGTGGAACGAGTTTACGGCTGTGTGATGATGGGGGGCAGGGCATCTGCAATGCAGGTTTCGGCGTCAGCAGTGGCGATACCGTGGCAGGGGATGGGCGCTTCACGCTGACCATACAGCTCGAAAGCGGCAATGCCCCCGGGACGAATACCTTCGAGTTTTCGGTCGTGGATCGTAGTGGCCTGCGAAGCGCCGTCGAAGTACGAACCTTGGTAGTGGAATAAACGCATGAAGCCAGTCAATCCTGCGGGAATCCTGTTGGCCAGCCTCATGCTGGTGATCGTCTCGGCAGAGGGTGCCCATGCCCGTCAAGACGGGGGGCCAGACCTGAGCCCTTACGGGATCCTGAACAACAGTGTGGCCAACCTTCACGTCACGGACGAGGGCGTGTGGGTAGGCCCGTTCCTCAACCTGTCAACCGATCAGGGCACGACGTGGTATCTACCCGATACGGATTCCCTCTTCGGCACACCCAATCGGCTCTTCTCAATTGATGTCGAAGGCAATGTGGTTGTTGCCGGACTGGGTCGCGCTGACAATTCCGGCGGCGAAAGTGTGCAGACAGCGGCCGGATTCCTCGTGTCCGAGGACGGCGGTCAGTCGTTCCAGTATCGTTTCCCGCAGCTGGATGATCCGGCTGATGATACCCAGGTCTACGGTGTATCGACCTTACCGGCACTGCCCGTCATTGTACCCCAGCAAAGTCCCCCGTTCGACGTGGATGTGGATGCCGGGACCGGTACTATCTGGGTGGCTGGCTGGGCCAGTGGCATCCGACGCTCTGATGATATGGGACGTACCTGGCAGCGGGTGGTCCTGCCTCCCGACGATCTGGACAGGATTCGCCCCGACCAACCGTATTCATTCTCCGTGGAGCCACGAAGGGGAGGGAACGGCTCCCTCAATCATATGGGATTTTCGGTCTTGGTCGACGCCTCGGGTACGGTATGGGCCGGTACGGCAGGTGGTCTCAATCGCTCTCTTGATGGCGGACAGTCCTGGGACAAGTTCAAGGCTGACGGCACATCCGCCTCTCTGACCGGAGACTGGATCATTTCCATCGAGGAGCAGCCATCGGCAGGCATCCCCGTCGTATGGATGGCCACCTGGAACACGAGCGAATCCGGAGGCGGCACCGGGCAGTTCGGTGTAACGCTGACCCGTGATGGAGGGGAATCCTTCGAACAGACCCTCCTTGGTGAGCGCGTGTATGATTTTGCCTTCGATGGTCCTCGTGCATGGGTAGCAGGCGATGGCGGCCTCTTTTTCTCGGAGGACTACGGGCGAAGCAGGAATTCAATCAGTGACTTCCGTGATCGTGACAACCCTGCGCGACGTATACGGGACGATTCCGATGTTTTTTCCGTGGAATACGGAAGCGGTACCCTGTGGGTTGGCACCTCCGATGGGCTGTTGCGCTCGCTGGATGGCGGCGTTACGTGGACCCTTTTTCGTGTCGATGTCCCGCTCAGTCCGGATTCTCCGACCGGCGCCGTGCCGCGTGTGGATACCTATGCGTATCCGAATCCCTATTCCCCCGGAGCCGATGGCTTCATCCGCATCAAATATGATGCAGGATCAGCCTCACAGGCCACGGTCCGGATTTTCGACTTCGGCATGAACCCGGTTCGCGAGATTCATGAAACGTCTACCTCAGGCATCACCGAGACGTTGTGGGACGGTCGGGATGATCGGGGCGTGCAGGTGGCCAACGGAACGTACTTTTACGAGGTCAGGAGCGGAGATGAACGAAGCCGGGGCAAGATCCTCGTGATCGAATAGGAGGGACAATGACCATTAACAATCGACGGGACATCTCGAAGCTGCCTCTCTGGATGAGCGTGCTGCTGATTGCAGGTTTCACGGCTCCCTCGCTGCACGCGCAGCATGCAGGTGCTTTTTCCAGAATGGGTTTCGGTGCTCGGGGTATTGCGATGGGCAACGCTCCGTCTGCTGACCTATCGGGTAGCGCCAGCCCCTACTATAATCCTGCCCTCGCACCACTCACTGAGGGACAGTCCGTGGCAGCGTCGGTATCGACGCTCTCCTTCGACAGGAATGTGCAGTTCCTGCAGCTGGGCGCACCCCTGCAGGATCGTGCCGGATTCATGGTTGGATTGGTGCATGCCTCGGTGTCCAACATTGATGGCCGGGACAACAGCGGCTTTCATACAGGTATGTTGTCCGTGGACGAATACGCAGGCTTTCTGGCCTTTGGGCTCAAGTTCTCCACGCGAGTCAGTGCGGGCATCAACCTGCAGCTTTTCCAGAGTGACCTGTATGAGGGACTCTCGGCCGCACGTACGATTGGCGTGGACCTGGGGCTGGCGGTTCGGGTGCGGGATGACCTTGCCTTGGCGCTGGTTGCCGATGATTTACTGGCTCGTTACACCTGGGACGGATCTGCCGTGGGAGGTAGCGGATCGGAGGTGACGGACGCCTTCCCGAGGCGTTTGCGGCTTGGTCTCACGCACCGGCGATGGGATGATCGCTGGCTCTTCGCTGCAGAGATTGAATCGCGAACCGCATCGGCTACCCATGTGACCTACGAACCCCGTATCCTTGGCGATGGAGCGGCTCGGATCCGCAACGAATCTACCCTGACGTTTCAGGAGACGCGGCTTCGGGCAGGTGTGGAGGCATGGATACTCAACGGATTCGCTCTGCGTGCTGGCGCTGATCAACTCGGCAAGGATACCCTAGGCACCTTCCGGCCCTCAGCGGGCTTCAGCGCGGAGCAACCGATGGGAGAACTGCGTATCCGGGTGGACTATGCATTCGGCTGGGAGGCCCAGGCTGCCGGCCAGATGCATTTCGTGACCCTGCGCGTGCTGCTTTGACGGATCCAGCATTGAACCTGTCCGCAATTTCCAGGAATACGATGAAACGATTCTTCACATCCCTTTTGATGGT
>Ga0181581_10001959_pt1 | contig 16041 bp, 10 predicted proteins | sample 071ome_22_FD_132433 | JGI IMG/M metagenome (GOLD analysis project Ga0181581, IMG submission 132433) | Coastal salt marsh microbial communities from the Groves Creek Marsh, Skidaway Island, Georgia - 071404AT metaG (megahit assembly) | ecosystem: Environmental > Aquatic > Marine > Intertidal... | reverse complement strand
TGGAAAAAGCCTGGCGGGGTGTGCTAATGCGCACCAGCCCGCAGGGATATTTCGTTAATGTCTGTGAATCCACTAATAAGCTCGACTCTATGGATGCATACATGACCCGCGAAGCTTTGATGGGGCCTGATGACAGGGCAGGAGGAATGATCATGTACCTGGCCACTGAGATGGCGCTTCTACCATAAGATAAGAACAGTCTAGAGAGATAAAAAGGCCGCATACATTGCGGCCTTTTTGCTTATAATGACAAACTAACCGCCCGAAATAACTGACTGAATTTAATAGATTATCTCTGTATGAAGTCTGCCTTTCCGATTACCATTGCGAGTTAGCTCGGGCATCTTGAAAGGGTTCAAATTATGGATTTTTTGCACATTTTGCAGAAGAAAACTTTCTAAGATAATGTCTGACTGGATAAAGCCTTCAAATTGCTTAAAAAACCCTATGCATAATATGACTTTACTGGCCCAGGAACGTTTGTTGAAACCCCTGCTCATGGTGGCGGCATTGCTAGGCATTGCCAATGACGCCATCGCCCAGAATTTTGTCATAACAGAAATCAGTGATGACATTCATCTGGTCAAGGGGCCCGCCGGCAATACCCTGGTGGCGGCTGACCCTGACGGTCTGATTCTTATTGACGGTGTACCTGAGCAGTATGCTGGGGAGTACTTGGAACTTGTTCGTAATGCTACCGGTATTGAAGCCATTAACACTCTTGTATTAAGTCACTGGCATCCCGAGGTGACAGGGCTGAATGGCTTTCTTGGTGACGAGGTTGAAATCGTTGCCCATGAAAATACAAGGCTCTGGCTGGGCACCACAATCAGAGAGCGCGGAGAAAAAATACTGCATACGCCTGTCCCCGAAAAACAGCTACCCACAAGGACCTTTTACTGGGGCAGTCTGGAAATTCCCTTTAAGAATGACGTGCTCGAGGTTGGCTATCTTCTCCAGTCGCATACTGACGGCGACGTGTATGCTCTGTTTCGTGATGCGAACGTGATATACACAGGTCCGGCCATTCGTGCAGATTCATGGGCGGTCGTCGATGAAAATACGAATGGCTTTATCGGCGGCATTACAGATGCTTATGATAGCCTGGGCAGCATTATCAATGAGCAGTCGGTGATTGTTCCCGCGTCCGGAAATGTCCTGAACAAAAACGAATTCGATGCACTTGACACTATGTACCAGTCATTAAAGGCAGAGATGGTCTCGTTGCTGCGCCAGAGCAGGGGGCCTGAGGAAGTGGTCATAGTTAATCCTGCCCAGGGTCTGCAGCCTGAATGGGGCGATCCCTCGGAGTTTCTCGATAAAGGATTTCGGAGTTTTTATGGGCATTTAAGAAACGGTCGTCAAATTGGCGGTGGTTTTCCTTGAAAATCAGAACCAAGAGGAAAGAGGCAAAAGGTAAAGTGGGAAATATCAAGATTGATTGAAATGAATAGATTAAACCAGTTTTTTAAAACATCACTTACGGCGTCACTCATACTTTCGAGTGCTAGTCTGTTTGCCGCTGCAAGTGAGGAAGCGGCAGAAATTGCTCTTAGTTTTGAGCGTTTCGATGAGTCTGATGCCTATTTCGGATTTTTGCAGGAAAACTGCATGGAATGTCACAACTACGAGGACTGGGCCGGCAGTATTGCATTTGATCTCATGAGCCCGGTCGAGATTGCTGACAATGTCGCAACATGGGAAAAGGTGGTGTTGAAATTGCGTGGGCGCCTTATGCCGCCAGCTGGAGCTGAGCGACCCGACAATGCCGAGACAGATGATTTCATTGCCTGGATGGAAAACTATCTTGACCATGCGGGAGCCCAAAAAAAACAAGTGGGACATGTCGGCATTCATCGTCTCAATAGGAAAGAATATGCCAACGCCGTACGTGATCTGCTCGGAATAAAGGTGGATGCCGGAGCCTTGCTGCCCTTGGATGACTCTGTTGAAGGTTTTGACAACGTTGCATCTGCATTGAGGGTATCACCCGCCTTCCTGGAACAGTCTCTAAATTCCGCCCGCATTGTCGCGCAACAGGCAATTGGTAATCCGAATGCACGAACAGGCGGCACCACTTACAGTGTCGGCGGGAACCAATATGCTCATCGAGAGGGACTGCCTCTTGGTTCTCGAGGTGGCGTGGCCGTTGAACATTATTTTCCGGCTGACGGTGAGTACGTACTGAATATCGGCAACCTGGCTTCTAGGCTGTGGGTCTTCAATCAGGAATTCACCCATACCGTTGTAGCTACCTATGACGGTGAGAAGTTTTTCGAGATGGAAATAGGCGGCGGTGAAGATCTCAAGGCAATTGATCAGATTGGTGATCCGGCCGTTGATACGATCAACTCCAAGCTGAAAAATATTCCCTTTCTTGCAGAGGCGGGGCCGCACACTGTGGCCGTCTTCTTTGTGCACCGAACTTTTGCCGAGTATGAAGGCCGCCTGCATCGCATGCAGCCTTCTGCCGTTGGTGAAAATATCATCAGCCTGAGTTCAATTGAAATCCAGGGACCCTTCAATCCGTCCGGGTTAAGTGATACACCGGCGCGCAGCAAGATCTTTACCTGCTACCCTGAGGCATTTTCTGAGGTAGAGGCTTGTGCTGACCAGATCATTTCTGAAGTGGCAAGAAAGGCGTTCAGGGGACAGGTTAGTGAAGGCGACAAGGAGAAACTGCTAAAACTTTTCAGCGAGTCCAACTTGGAGGGGGGATTTGATATTGGTATTCGCCGCGCCCTTACCGCGATCATTGCCAGCCCTAAATTCCTTTATCGAATCGAAAATACGCCAGTCGATGCGGCTCCCGGTGAAGTGTTTGCCCTTACAGAGTATGAACTGGCCGCTAGGCTGGCCTTCTTTTTGTGGAGCAGTATTCCTGATGAGGAACTACTGGACCTCGCAGACGCTGGGCTGTTGTCTAATCCTAATGTGCTGGCCCAGCAGGTCGATCGTATGCTAAGAGATGAAAAAGCCGAGACGCTTGCTGGTAATTTTGCTTACCAGTGGCTGAACATGGGTGGTCTCGATGAAATAGATCCTGACCCGGCCATATTCAGGGATATCGACTTTGGCATACGTGAACTCTTCAAGCGTGAGATAGAACTTTTTGCTCAGGACATCTTCCTGAATAACAAGAATGTGACGGAGATGTTGAGTGCACAGTACACCTACATGAATGAACGCTTGGCGCTTCACTATGGTGACCAGACAGTTAAAGGTGATGCATTCAGAAAAGTCCCTGTACAGAATCCTGACCGATATGGCTTGCTCGGCAAGGGTGGCATACTAATGGTGTCTGCATATCCTGACCGGACTTCGCCGGTACTGCGTGGTGCTTATGTACTTGAGCACATTACCGGAACACCACCGCCGCTACCACCACCTAACGTAGAGGCTCTTCAGGAAAACAGGGAAGGCGAATTGCCGAGGACGGTCAGGGCCCGGCTGGAAGCGCATCGTGACAATCCGAGTTGTGCCGGATGCCACGGTATTATAGATCCGTTGGGATTCGCCCTTGAAGGTTTTGACGCCGTCGGCCGCGATCGCAGTTTTGACCGTATGGTGGGTACGGCCATTGATACCTACGGTGTATTGCCGGATGGCAAGGCTATTGGTGGTGTCAAAGATTTACGCGACGCCCTGCTTGAGAGGCCAACCCTGTTTGTTCAGAACCTGGCGGAGAAGCTTATGCTCTACGCTTTAGGACGCCCCGTAGAGGCAGAGGACATGCCTGCTGTGCGAAGTGTAGTCAGGCGGGCAGAAGAAAATGATTTTGGCTTTTATGCTATTGTTCAGGGCATCGTCAGTACTGACCAATTCCTTTACAAGCAGGCGCCGGGCGAAACCCATGGTGCTGAATTGGCAGCCAACTGACTAAACATTTTTATATCCAAACGGAACAGGGAGAATCCCAATGTTCATAACCAAGAAACACTTATCACGTCGAAAAGTACTGAAAGGTGCAGGGGCCAGTATTGCGCTGCCATTTCTTGACGCCATGATTCCGGCGGCAACAGCGCTCCCAGCGCCGAAACTGCGTCTGGGTTTTGTGTACATTCCGCATGGCGCCGTCTATGAAAGCTGGACGCCTGAAAAGACCGGTAATGATTTCGAAATGAGTAGAATCCTGTCATCACTCGCTGACTATAAAAGTCATATGACCGTGATCAGTGACCTGCGCAACAAGCCCGCTGAGAGCCCTGATCCTCATGCCATCACGGCAGGTACTTGGCTGCGCTGCGTAGCTCCGGAAGGGACCAGCTATACCGAAGACGGTATCAGTGCGGATCAGTTTGCTGCACGTCAGCTTGGCGACGACACACCGTTTCCTTCACTTGAGCTGAGTACCGTTGGCGCTAATGGCGGCAGTTACTCTTCAACAATCGCATTCAGAACACCAACCCAGCCCTTGCCCATGGAGCATGATCCACGCAAGCTTTACTTCCGCATGTTTGGCCAGGGAGAAACATCTGAAGAGCGCGAATCCATTGCCGGAGAAACAAATTCACTGCTCGACCTGGTGATGGAGGATGCAGCCTCTCTGAACAGGGAACTGGGTGCCACTGACAAGATCCTGATGGGTGAATACCTGGATTCTGTGCGCGAGATTGAGCTGCAGATGCAGAAACTTGCTGAACAGGATCTATCCGGCGTTGATATTCCGGATGCACCAGTGGGTGTGCCCGGCAGTTTCCCTGCGCATCTCGATCTCATGTATGACCTGATGGCTCTGGCGTACCAGGCTGACCTGACCCGCGTGGTTACTTTCATGTCCGATCGTGAGGTCAGTATGCGAACTTATAATCATATTGGTATTTCTGATGCATTCCACCCGCTGTCCCATCACCAGGATGATCCTGCCAAGCTTGATCGCCTGAGCCGTGTTCAGGCTTGGTATGCCTCCTCTTTTGCTCGCTTTGTTGGCAAACTCTCTGATATGCAGGATGTTGAGGGATCCATCCTCGATAACTCAATGATTCTTTATGGCAGCTGTATGGCTAACAGCAACCTGCATAACAATGACAAGGTGCCTTCCGTGATACTGGGTAAGGCAGGTGGCCGGGTGAAAGGTGGTCAGCATCTGAAGTATGCCCAGGACACTCCGCTGGCTAACCTAATGCATACGATTCTCGACCGAGCAGATGTTAAGTTGGACCGATTTGGTGACAGCACTGGTCTGCTCTCAGAAATCTGATTAACGCAGTGCCAATGAAAAACCCAATAGCAAAATTTCTGACTATTTTATTAGTATCAGCACTGTCGTTTGCTTTAAAGGCGGCAGACAGCTCACTAGTTGCGCTAGTAGAAAAGAAACAGTTTGATACTGCATTCATGCGTATTGATTCCGGTGATGATGTCAATAGGCCTGCTGTAGACGGCACCACGGCTCTACACTGGGCTGCTTATCATGGCAACGTCGAGCTTACCGAGAGATTATTGCGCGCAGAGGCTGACCCCGACGTGCGCAACGATTATGGTTCAACCCCAATGGGTGAAGCGGCTGCGAAGGGTAATTTGCCGATAATTGAGGCGTTGCTCAAGTCGGGCGCGGATGTCGAATCGTCCAGCCCGGAAGGGCAGACTGCTCTGATGGCGGTTGCCCGAACGGGAAATGTAAAGGCAGCCAGGCTGCTTATTGAGAACGGGGCAGACATCAATGCGATAGAGGGCTGGGGCGGTCAGACAGCACTGCACTGGGCAGCAGCAAGAAAGCATCCGGAAATGGTCAGCTTCCTGATTGCTAATGGTGCGGCAGTCGATGTCCGCGGTATCGACCGGAACTGGGCCAGGCGGGTTACCTCCGAACCACGTATGAAAGATATGAAAACGGGCGGGCTGACGCCTCTTCTTTACGCCGTTAGGGAGAACTGCCTTGATTGTGTGAATAGCTTGCTTGACGCCGGTGCTGATATCAACAAGCCGGATCCGGATAATGTTTCACCACTGATTCTTGCCCTCGTTAATATGCGTTATGACATTGCCATAACGCTGGTTGAGCGGGGCGCTAATATTAACCAGTGGGACTTTTTTGGTCGCACCCCCCTGTATGCCTCGGTAGATACGCATCTTGTTCCCGGTCGCTCCAACCGTGGTGATTTGCGCTCGCTGGATACGCATACGGCTTATGATGTAGCTAAACTGTTATTGGAAAAGGGCGCCAACCCTGACATCAGCCTCAAGCTTTACCCACCGGCACGAGAAATTGTTTACGACCGTGCCAATGACTTTACCCTGATGAATACCGGCTCAACGCCAATGCAGCAGGCTGCCTACATGGGTGATACGAAAATGATGCAACTCCTCTTGGAGCATGGTGCTGACTGGAAACGTGCCAATGTGTTCGGCGTGACTCCGATGATTGCACTTACCAGTAAGTCGACTAATGAAAATACCCGTGGCTCACTAAAAACTGAACATGATGTAATGCGCGGCCTTGAGATTCTGTTGGATGCAGGTGCAGACATCAATCAGCACGGCGGCCGTTATGGAGAGACCCCCCTACATACCAGTGCCCGTATGAACTGGCATACCGTGGTTGAGTTCTTAGTGGATAAGGGTGCGGATTTGTATGCGCAGGACAATCGCGGCCTGATTCCATTGCAGTACGCCACAGGTGAAGCAGATGTGGAGCGGTTTGGCGGCTCCGATGTCGTAGGCAAACTTCCTGAAATGGCTGCGTTATTGCAAAACCTAATGGAAGAAAATCCGCGCTGAGATAGCGTTTTGATTGAGCAGAAAGGGGTTGTTTAGCAGCCCCTTTTTTAGTTGCAGAAAAGAAACTGAAACCATGGCTGCACCAGTACTTTTACCCCCAGACATATCCACTTATCTTGATGAAACTGCTACTGCGCTTGCTAGTAAGGGTTATATCGTTCTTGATGGTGTATTTAGCGACAAGCTTTTGAATGACCTGATTTTGCACTTCAAGTCACTTGATAAAAATAAATTCAGGCGCGCAGGTATTGGACGGGAAGATGACTATCAGCTCAACCGATTTATCAGGACTGATGAAATTCATTGGCTTAATGGGACTCATCAGGCAACCCGTGAGTATTTTGAGCGCATGGAGGTGTTCAGGCTGGGATTTAACGAAAGGCTTTTTCTGGGCCTTTTCGATTACGAGTGTCACTATGCCTATTACAACGAAGGCGCCTTCTACAAAAAGCACCTTGATGCTTTTGCTGACAGCAATACGCGTGTTGTTAGTACAGTACTGTACCTTAATCCTTCCTGGTCCAGTGCCAGCGGTGGAGAACTGGTTATGTATTCGCCTGGGAACGGTAGTGTCCTTGAAACAATCGCGCCACTGTTTGGCCGTCTTGTTCTTTTCTTGAGCGAAGAGTTTCCCCATGAGGTACTGCAAGTCAATGTGCCTCGCTATTCGCTAACAGGCTGGTTCAGGAAAAATAACAGCATTGTTAATTCGATTGATCCCTTGAGTTGATCCTGTTAACTATCATTGCGCCTAAAATATGCCCTCGTAGTCCTGATTTTTTAAGAGCAACTTTTTGCCTGATTAGTCGAATAATCGTATTGCCTTACTACTGAATAGTTCAGCGGGCTTTCTCGACTTATAACAACTCTGGTCATGATAAGCCCTTGGGAATTTGCAGAAGTTACGGTAGGTCAACACTGGTGCAGCTGATTGATGTTCAGCGCATAATCCGGAGTAGGTAGGGCGAGGTACAATCCCTTATAATTAGTGTTTTGTCGTTGCAATGCAGAGGACACTTAAATGAATATCATCATGAAGCGCAGAAGTCTGCTTAAGGCATTAGCCGCTACTCCCGTGCTGGCCGCCCAGGTCAGTGCCGCTCAGGAAGAAGGGCTAGGGCCGCGCCAGGGCAGGATCAAGCAAAGCGTTATGCCCCAGGTCTGGACAGGAACTGATTTTAGCTTTGAAGAGCGCTGCGAAATTCTTTCCTTGATGGGCTTTGCCGGAATGGATCTGGCCCAACCGCAACAAGTTCCTGTGCTTAATGATTATGGTCTCACTCCAACCCTTATGGGTGGTCGCATTGGCACAGGCACATCCTTCCAGGATGGCCTTATTCGTCGTGAACTGCACGACCAGATCGAGGAAGAGATCCAAGGTGGGTTAGAGATGTGCGTGGAAGCGGGCTGTAAAAATTTGATTGCCTTTCCAGGAGAGCGAAGGGGCATGTCCCGGGAAGAGGGCAAGGACAATGCCATCGAAATTCTTTCCCGAGTAGCACCTTACGCGGAAGCGGCCGGTGTCAACGTGTGCATGGAGATCACTAATTCCAAAGTTGAGGCCGACAACCGGACTGACCAAGTGTTTGATGACATCCACTGGGGTTTTGATGTGTGTCGTGGAACAGGTTCTCCAAACATTACCGTGGTTTATGACTTCTATCATGTCCAGATTGCCAATGGAGATGTGGTGCGGACCATGCTTGAGAATCTTGATCACATCAGTCATATGCACGTGGCAGGCGTCCCCTCTAGGCGTGAGATCGATCGCACCCAGGAGCTGGATTACCGCTGGATCGCTCAGCAGATTGCAGATTCGGGGTACGATGACTTTGTTGCCCACGAATACCGTCCAACCGAAGGCCGTAACCCATTAGTGAGCCTTGCTGTGGGTTACGACATCATGACTGTCTACTAGGACTGCATTGAAAGAGCTTGTGCTCGCCGGGGGCGGCCATGCCCATTCACTCTTTCTCTTGGAATGGGCGAGAGCGCCCTTACCGAATACCAGACTGACCCTGGTATCCGCCACACCGAACTCACATTACTCGGGCATGCTCCCCGGCCTGGTTGCCGGACATTACAGCCCTGATGATATTCAGATAGATCTGGTAGGACTTTGCCAAAAGGCAGGCGCGAGGTTTGTTTGTGCTTCTATCACCGCACTTGATCCTGAAAGCAAGAAACTGTGTCTGTCTAACCAGAAGGAAATGAGCTTCGATGTGCTCTCCATCAATACAGGCTCGGCATCCAGCCAGTCCATTCCTGGCGTAAAGGAATTTGCGGTGCCCATCAAGCCAATTGGCGGGTTCTGGGAACTGTGGCAGGAACTCAAAGCGCAATGGGTTAAAGAGAAAAAGCCGCGGACGATTGCGGTAGTTGGGGGAGGCGCTGGTTCTGTTGAGATTATCCTGGCCATGGCCTGGGCGTGCCAAAATGAGGGAGTTAAGCATCTGAAATATTTGCTGTTGACTAAGGCCAAGCACATTCTGCCCGGCTACCCTTTAAAGGTGAGGCTTGATGCTGAGCGTGCCTGTGCCCAGCTGGGAATAGAAATTCGGCGCGACTGCCGAGTGCAGGCGGTTACCCCCGAGGGTGTTGATACCTCCCTCAATGGGCATATTGGCTGCCATCCGGTTTTCTGGTGTACACAGACCGCTGCACCATCCTGGCCCAGGAGTTCAGGATTAGCATGCACCGATGATGGATTTATAAAGGTGAATGAGGTGCTGCAGTCGGAAAGTCATGACTATATTTTTGCGGCAGGCGATATCGCCGAATTTGTAAAAAGTCCTGTCCCGAAGGCTGGTGTCTATGCTGTTAGGCAGGCAGCTGTTTTAAAACACAATATAGGCTCATACATTACTGGTAAGAAATTTACATCTTATTTTCCCCAAAAAAAATTCTTAAGTCTGTTGGCGTTAGGTGGCAGAACAGCCACAGGTAGTCGAGGTAAATTTGTATTTTCAGGAAAATGGGTCTGGAGATGGAAGAATCGCATTGACCGCCGTTTCATGAATCGATTTCGGGATTTTATTAGCAGTAATTCTTGAAAACTCAAAAAATCAATAAAAATAGAGTGCTTTGAAAAAGTTGTTTGTACAGAGGCACAAAATTTCGATTTCTGTCTAAGATTAATTTTAGAAAAATTAGTAAAGTACTTATTTCTTATCGTTTTTTTAAACTCTGTAAATTTTAAAAGCCACTCAAAAGGACGGTTTTGCAAATTTTTTTCATATTTGTGCTGATATTTACTGCTTTCTGAACTATAAAAATCTCACAAGCTATTGATTAATAAGATATTATATTGGTTCAAAATTCATTGTTGACCTGTATATTTCGAATAAGTCAGAATATGCCGTCTTTTGCCCTTAGAGACTACAAGTTTTCGAGCAGAGAAGGGTTCTTCATTTCTCGATCTCTGCAAATGTATCTAAGCCAAAAGGGTCCACAAAAAACCACAAAGGGGGAGTTCATGAAACTTACCAAGATGAAAGTTGCTGTTTTCTCAGCACTTGCTGCCCAAGCCGGCTTTATGGCCGACACTGCGGTGGCTCAGAGCGATTCTGCTCTAGAAGAAATTATTATTACCGCTACACGTCGTGAAACCGATGTTCAAGACGTGCCACTGGCGGTAACCGCTCTTACAGGTGACAGCCTGCAGGATCAGAATATTGAAAACCTGGAAGACCTGACAGGTGTTGTACCTAACGTCCTGATTGCCGGTGGCAACGGTGGTACAACTTCAGGTCTGTTCTACATGCGTGGTATTCCCAACGTTGGTGTTTACATTGATGGTATCTGGCAGGTATCCAACAACGGCCTGCTGACTCGAGACTTTGTAGAGCTGGATCGTGTGGAAGTACTACGTGGCCCACAGGGTACGCTGTACGGTCGTGATTCCACAGGTGGTTCTATACACATGCATTCCAAGCTTCCAGCGGAAGAATTCGGCGTTAACCTGAACATTGGTGCCGGTAACCTGGACCGTAGAGATGTCATGGTGTCTGCCGACATCCCTCTGGGCGACAACCTACGTACAAAGTGGACACTGGGCAGTTACACGCAGGACGGATGGGTTAAATCTCTGACAACCGGTATCAACGCTGGTTGGCAGGACAGTGAAGTGTTCCGCGGTGATATCGTTTGGACACCTACAGACAACCTCAGATTCCGCCTCATTCACCAAGAAGATGACCAGGTGGGTCAGCAGGCCCGTGTACAGTCACGCATCGACTACAATGTGGCCAACGTCCAGGGTTTCCAGATGGGTATTGCCAGGGCCACAGATATTGCAAGTGGCGGTAAATTCAACCCAATGTACGCGCAAGCAGGATATCCTGGAGGAATGTTAGGTCGCTACGAGAGCCGTCTTGCTTCCTCTGTTCCTAACGAGCAGTTCCTTGAGCAGACCACTTTCCATGCCGATTGGGATATAAGCGATACCATGCATCTCAAATATATGTATGGTAAGACTCGTAATGACGCTGGTGTTTACAATGACTGGGGTGGTTCTGAGTACAACTTCTTTGTTAACTACAACGTCACCAAGCTTGATCTCGAGAGCCATGAATTCCAGCTGACAGGTACCTTGTTTGATGACAAAGTTGACTACGTAGTTGGTTACTATTCTTGGGAACAGGAAAATCGTAACCGCGGCGCAGAGTGGGGCTCTGCCGACTGGACATTTGCGGCCGACGATAATGGCACAGTTCAGACCCTCAACTGGGACGACGTGCTTGCGCACCCAGAATGTAATGACAAGCCATCTGACCGTGGTCTGTCATTCCCGGGCGATGCCTGGCCTCAGCCGTGTGGTTGGCTGGGTAACATTATCGGCGCACCTTTCGCCGCAGGCTTTGGTTGGGCACACGCTTTTGCCGGACCGGGTTCTGCTAGTAATGCCTCTGACCGTCTTAATGGTCAGACCCAGGACGGCGATGCGTTCTTCGGTGAGCTGACATACTACATAAATGATGCGTGGGATGTGACTGTCGGCTTCCGTCGTCACGAACAGGACAACGTTGGCATCGCTATGTCCCCAGCAAATTTTGCTGCACAGAAGGCTGCCGGTATCATCGAGGAGCATCCTGGTGAACTGAACACAGCATTCGCCGATCGTGGCAGGGCCGTTGCCGGTACCTTCGACGTCTTTAATCCCACTAGTTTCGAAGCCGACACATGGCGTTTCGCAACCTCGTATGATCTTGCCGACAACGTCATGATCTACGCGGGTTACAGTGAAGGGTTCAACTCAGGCGGTGTTTCACAGTACGAGGACAGCCTCGGTCCTGTAGAGATCTTCTATGATCCCGAAGTAATCGAGAACTGGGAGCTGGGTCTACGTGCAGATCTCTTGGATGGTGCATTGCGTGCCAACGTCACCTACTTTGACACTGACTGGATTGGTATCCAGTACCTCGGTACGGTTATAGACCGTGTTTCTGGCACTGAAGCCACTGAATTGGTACTGCAGAACACAGCAAATGGCAACGCTTCAGGTCTGGAGTTTGAGTTGACTTATTTGCCTACTGATCGCCTGACCTTAACAGCTAACCTTGGGTTCTTGGATACTGAGTACACCAGCATCAACCCTGGTGCACCGCTGCCTAAGGATTCCGAGTTTGCTCGTGCACCTGAGACTACTTACATGTTAAGTGCCGAGTATGAGTGGGACAACGTCTTTGGTGGTAACCTGATGGCTCGCGTACAGACCAACTACTGGGACAGCTACTGGCGTGCATCCACTCTGGAACTGCGTCAGAACTTCCAGGGTCTTGTGTCTGATTCACCGGCCGGTGATCTGTGGATGACCAACGCACGCGCGGTATGGACTCCTGCTGATGATAGCTACCAGATCACTCTTTGGGGTAATAACCTAACTGACGAGTACAACTTTAACTCCGGCTTCATGCACGGCGTATGGCAGTTCGACTTCGCAACTGTTGACCGCCCACGTGAGTACGGTGTTTCGTTCAGCACTCGTTTCTAAGTTAACGCTTAGACACAAAAAAGGAGGACTTCGGTCCTCCTTTTTTTATGTTTAGAAATATAGATCTGTATGCTGGTGAACTAGTTTCATGAATTGGCTATTTCTGGCATGTGATTAATGGTCACAACTTGTTGAGAGGGGATATAGCAGGCAAAGTTGCGGAGTGTGGACAGCTTCAAATCTGTAAGATAATTCATACTCTTATTAATTTTTGCTAATGAATTCATAGAGTAATGAAATAAAGAGAGTAACTTTAAGAAAAATACATAAAAAAAACCTATCACCTATCAATAAATAAACCTATTACATATTAATTTACAATCCTCGAGCGCTAATTTGGTTTATCTTATTTCTGAGTCCAATTTTCCAGATCGATATTAAGAAATATTAACTGCGAAATAGGCTAACTAGCCTGTCACCTATAATAAGTTCAGATACCTTAAATAAATTCAGATACCTTAATAAAGGGGGGTTCATGAAATTAACTAAAATGAAAATAGCTGTATGCACAGCGATTGCTGTACAGGCTGGATTTGCTAGCGGCACTGTGGTTGCTCAAGATGCGCCGGCACTTGAAGAGATTGTCATTACCTCAACTCGACGTGAAACCAGTGTGCAAGATACTCCTCTTGCTGTAACTGCTTTGAGCGAGGAAGCGCTGGCTGTCCAAAATATCGAAAATGCTCAAGATTTGACTGCTAATGTACCGAACGTTCTTATTTATGGTGGAGGTCGCGGCACAGCAAATGGCAACTTTCAGATGCGCGGTATACCAAGGGTGGGTACATACGTTGACGGGGTTTGGCAGGTAGCACAGGTTGGCCTTTTGCAGAGGCAGTTTGTAGAGCTAGAAAGAGTAGAAGTTTTGCGTGGACCACAGGGAACGCTTGTTGGTCGTGACTCTACTGGCGGTTCCCTAATGGTATACACAAGAAAGCCGGCAGAAGAGTTTGGTGGGCGATTGTTAGTTCAGGCGGGTTCTTTTGACAGGCGTGATGTTAGTGGTTCAGTTGATATTCCCTTAGGAGACACCCTCAAAACAAAATGGACTATTGCCAGTTATGATAAGGATGGATATGTCGAAAGTGTGACTACCGGCCAAAAACATGGGGAACTCGAAAACCAGACCGTGCGTGGAGACATCCTGTGGACGCCAACTGATCAGTTGAGCGTTCGATATATCCAGCAGCAGGATCAACAGCTGCAAACAACTGCAGGGGTTCAGACTTTTATCAACCCTATAGTCGCACAACGCTTTGGATGGCAAGTTGGTATAGCCGAGGCCTATGATATTGCAAGCCTTGCAGCAGGAGGTAGAGGGTTCAACAACCTTTCACAGGTAGGCGGCTTCCCTGGTGGACAGTTAGATGACTATCAGAGCACCAAGGCAATGACTAGCCCGGATAACATCAAGTTAGACTCCCAAAATCTGACGATAGACTACACAGTTAATGACACCATTTCTGTTAAGTATATCTACGCAAATACAGAAATTGATGATGAATTATGGACCGATTACGCCGGTTCTGAATTTAACTTTTTTACAAACTATGACGTTGCATCCCGTGAGTTCACTAGTCATGAGTTTCAGGTTAACTTTGATTACGACAACTTTTCGGCTGTAGTTGGTTACTTTGATTGGGATCAGGAAACACTTTCACGTGCCACTGAATTCTCTCACTCGGACTGGAACTTCCCTGAGGGATGGGGTGGTGGTGCAGGCGGTGTAGTCGGCGGTCCACCTGTACCCTTTGGGCTTTTCCAAACCATCAACGCAGGCATACCTCAGACACTTAGTTATGATGATGTGTTGGCGTCCCCAACTTGCCAAAAGACTCCGGCCGACTATGGTTTTGACTTTAGCTCATCAGACCCAAACAAAAACCCCTCCATTGCGAGCGGTAATGGACAGTTTCCAACAATAAATCCAAACCTTGATCCAAACACTATTGAGGGTTGGCCCAGACCATGCACTGCATTCAATTCATGGGTACCGTTGTTTGCGACTGTAGTAGGTTTTAATGCTGCAAGCCCAGCTCATGACCGGGGCGCGCGCGAAGAGGTAAATGGTGATGCAATTTTTGGTGAGTTCACTTACTTTTTCAATGATGCCTGGGACGTAACAGTTGGATTCCGTAGACACGAGCAGGCCAACCGTAACTGGAACACACTTGTGCAGGCAGCTGTGGCCGCTGGTCAGGTTGAAGCTCGCCCAGCCATATGGGATAGAGGCTTTGCGAATCCAGAGGGCGCTGTCAGGGTGGACGTAGATCCTGCTTCCCTCATTGAATCGGATTTCAGCAAGACAACTTGGAAATTTGCGACTAGTTACGATATCAATGATGACGTCATGATCTATGCTAGCTACACCGAGGGATTCAACTCTGGTGGTATAGACTCAATTGCTGATTCACTCGGTATTAATCAGATACCGTTTTCTCCAGAAACTATCGAGAATACGGAATTTGGTATTAGAGGTGACTTCCTAGACGGCACATTACGTGTCAATGCTACCTATTTCATGACTGACTGGATTGATATTCAGGCAGCTTTCTCAACGGTAGACAGGGCCACTGGCGATCCAATTACTGAAGTATTTACCGCAAATGCCTCAGACGGTGAAGCAGAGGGCTTAGAGCTAGAGGTTACTTATTACGTTAATGACAGTTTACAGCTTGGCGCTAATTTAGGCTGGCTGGACACCAAATACGTTAACTTAAAACCCGGAGCCCAGCTCACCGAAGAGACAGCATTTGGTGGAGCTCCTGACGAGACGTATGCAATATATGCAGATTACAACTGGAATGTTTTTGAAGGTAATGTAACTACTCGTCTATCTGGGAACTACTTTGGTGATTTTTGGCGTTCAAGCATCCCCAATTTCAGGCAGGATGTTTATGGAGGTGGTAGCTCCCCCGCTGGCGATATCTGGCGTTGGAATGCTCGTGCCGTCTATCAGCCAAATAACGCTGATTGGGTTTTAACTGCTTTTGTTAATAACATAACTGAAGAGAAATTCTTGAATTCAGGATTTATGGATAGCATCTGGCAGTTTGATTTTTCAGGTGTTGACGCTCCTAGAGAATGGGGCTTGGGACTTGAAATGCGCTTCTAAAAGCGAGGCAAAAAAAAGGAGGGCAAAAGCCCTCCTTTTTTTTGTCTGAAATTTTTATTAGGAAAGGACAGCGACGGACTTGATCTGTGCATAGAGATTTTTGCCTAGGGTGATGTCAAGATCCTGCACCGCTCTTCGCGTTATGCGGGCAAGCAGGAAATGACTGCCTAGTGAGAGCTTGACCAGTGTCTGAGCCGAGTTTTCTTCTTCTATT
>Ga0181581_10001953_pt1 | contig 16059 bp, 8 predicted proteins | sample 071ome_22_FD_132433 | JGI IMG/M metagenome (GOLD analysis project Ga0181581, IMG submission 132433) | Coastal salt marsh microbial communities from the Groves Creek Marsh, Skidaway Island, Georgia - 071404AT metaG (megahit assembly) | ecosystem: Environmental > Aquatic > Marine > Intertidal zone... | reverse complement strand
GGAACAAGACTCAAAATTGCCTGCATGAGACATGACGGGGATCAAAACTCTCTATTTCACAAACTGGATAAACTGCTCAATGACAGTCGCCTGATTTGCCTTCTCAAGTCAAGATTGAGTCTTGAGTCGGGGCTATATTCTCAAGCCCTAAGGCTTATTGAAGAGGCCTCCAGCTTTGCTCCCTCTAATTACGTGGAACGAGAAAGCGAGATCATTGAGTATTTAAGAAAGCGATCCTTGATGCAGGACGCCAGGGTTCCTTTTACAAATCATTCCTCATTTGCCAGAGCGTTATACCACAGGCATCATCATTATGAAGCCTACATGATTCTTCGCGAACAGGAAGCTAGCGACAACTTGAAAGTTGAGTGGCTGCAAACCAGCCGGCGTATGTTTGAAAATGTCTTTCAGGATATTTATTATCGCTATTACGGTCCAGTGATCATGGGGTTGCAAGTTGCAGGTGCGGCAACCGTTCTCGCTATTGCGCTTTTTCATCTGAAATATCTAGGGCCCAGCTTTTACAACCTGCTTTTAACCGTAGTCGCTGGTGTGCAAAACCTGGAATGGCTTGCTATTGATATCTTCAGAATACTGGAGTTCTGCTTTGTCTTTGTAGCCTTTGGACCAATGCTCTACCTGAACTACAAGATGCTTACCTGGAATCGCAGTTCACGCAAAACCTGCTATACAGAGTTCCATTCGGGCTATTTAAAAATTAGTGACTTTGGCGAGATTCATCATCTGGATCTGAAGAATGAAGATAGAGACATCTATCTGTACAAAGATGATAATGACTACACCTATATCAGTTTGATTCGACACATACCTCTGGTTCCTAATCTGACTTATATCTACGGCTATGATCTCAATCGCAAGATCTATAGTCTGGTGCCTTTGTATGGAGTTGCTGATGGTGAGAGCTTTGAGAGAGAGGTCCTCAAACATCGCAAAGCAGAAGTGAAGTCATTAAACATGATTGGAGTTCGCCTGGCTCAGTTGGCGACTATCTTTGAGAAGTGGAATCTGGGCTTGATGAGGCTTGTACCACCAATTTTGGGCGGACTGATATTGATGGGTAGCAACTACCTCTTTCATCAGCTGGCAACACCCCAGTTTTATTTCCTGGCCTTTTTCTGTTTCTCGATCTTTCTCATTTTGTACTACCAGCCTTCCAGAACATTTCGAACTCTCGCAGATCTGGACGGAGTTGGAAGATTGTTTACTGCTCCTATACTCAAGGGAGGTGTCCTCCTTCTGGTGCTTTGGTTTGTCTCCATGCATTACGATCCCTACGGTGCAAGTGGCTGGATACCAACACTCTGTCTATTTGGGGTTTTCTACTTTTTGTTTATTCGAACACGGTACAATTCCCATGAAAAACAGATTGTAGCGGAAGTTTCGTCAATTTCGGGTAGAGAATCCCTGTTTCATCATGATCTTCTGCGACTACCTCTGGGTATAGAAGAGAGCATTGTTGATAAAGAGATTTGTCTCTTCGCCAACCCCGACTATCTGGTGCTGCCATACAGACTTTTTGGTTTTCACGTTTTCTATGAAATATCCCCGAGGCAAAAGGGTCTCGAATTATGCCCACTCGGTCCTCATACAGAAGTTAAGCTGGGACGCCTGAAAGTAAAGGTTAAGGAGAGTGTCAATCGCATCCGGGAAGTCCTGGACAAGAATCAGATTGACTATCAACTGAAGGAATCCAGCTTGCAAGGCAGGGGGTTGCCCTATATGCCAATTCTCAGCCTGTGCACAATCTGGTTTTCCTGGCAGGTTTATGAGGAGTTTCTCGGAGAGACCCATACGCCCAAGTCAGACATGGTTGTTCAATACGATTTGAAAGAGGACTTTTGGCACCAGTTCAGTCCAACAGAAAAGAACAATGTCTTTGTACATAATTGGGAGGGTATCTCCTACTCATTTGAGCTTGGCAAGGATGGCAAGAGCCTGGAGGGAATACCTGAGAGCCTCCCCAACTGGGAAGATTTTGAACGTAATCTTGTGGAAGGTGTTAATCCAGAATATCGAGCTCAGGTCACTCTGGCCCCATTCCTGAGAATCGATGGTTTTCGTGACAGTGCAATCGATTTTGTCAGTTGGTGGTTGTTTCGCAGGCACCAAAAGGTTGATCTGCTTAGATACCCACAAAGCTATGTAAGTTATTGTTATGTACAGGGGATGACTCCAAGGTTGGTTGATAATATTGGTTTTCGTTGTGTTGTTGAGGCAGGGGAAGAGGAGTTAAATGCCTTTGTACGCTCCCAGATTCCTCCAGAATTCTTGCTGGCAGATACTCGCCTGGCCACTGAGGCAGCAAGGGCTCACGGAGGAGAAATTTACCAGTACCTTCCTGCAAGTCAGCGAAGCAACCCCAGAGTGCTTGATGCTTTGGTGCGCAAAACTCCTGCTTACATCAAGAAGTTGAATCTGTCCAATATTGACGGGGAAATAATTTCCCAATGGGTTTTGGCAGCTCCCATAAGTTACAGCTATTTACCTGAAAAGCTCCAGAACAACGATGGGCTGATTCGTTTGGTCATAAAACAGGACCCTTCAATGTTTGAATATCTGCCAGATGGGGTACGCTCTGATACCAACCGCCTGATGGAGCTTCTTAAGATTGAGCCTCAAATTGCAGACTACTTTGATTCAGCAAGTTTGCAAAATCTGGACTTCGTTAAGAAAATTAGTCAATCCAGGCCACAAGTGATCTCTAAACTGGAGACGAATAATCCAGAAGTCAGAGGATTTGTGATGGATCTGATTAAGAATAATCCTGCGGTTTTAAAACACCTTCCACCCCAACTGAGTTCTGACAGGAGTTTTATTCTGGAGGCGATGGAGCATCATTGGTGGGCTTTTGCCTATGCATCCCGGTCGCTGCTAAATAGTTCCTCGGCCGACAGCAGCTTCAAAAAGAAGATTCGCTGGAATGGTAAAGGGCGTTGGAACCAGGTTCCCTCTCGAGCGTGGTCGATTACAGGTTTAATGGAGTTTGCAATCAAGGATGATCATCGCAATTTCAATATCCTGTCGGAAGAGTCAAAGCATGACTCTCGCTTTGTGGCAACTGCTCTAAAATGGAATCCAAGGATCACCAGGTTTTTTGAGTATGAGCATCTTAAAGATTATGAGATTCTTCGGGTCATGCGTAATCTCAACTGGCGGCATTGGTATGATACTCTCGACAATGACAGAACCAGACTGCAAGTTCGAAATGATCGAGATCTGTTGATGGAGCTTGTCAAGAAGTGGGATCGTGGAATTTCCTATGCAAATGCTAATCTGAGGCATGACCGGGCTCTTATTCGAACCGCAGTCAAAAGCCATGGAACGGCATTACAATATGTCCCTGATATTTACAAGAATGATTTAGATACAGTGGTTCTGGCTGTCAAAAGTGATACGAAAGCAATTCAGTATGCCAGTACAGCAGTGTTGATGGATCCTGATTTTCGAAGAGAGTTCAATCGATACCAGTGGAAAAAAATCTTCCCTGAAGTTGCAAAGGCCGTTGGTCATCAAAGGGCTCGTGAACTTTAACCTGCATGAGAAGATTGACCGGGTGATTATCACTCATCTTCGAAAGCCCTCGGATTGGAACTTTACTCTGATAGCCCTCAGACTGCAGCTTAACCAGTGGTCCTCTCACCGGCAGCGATTGCATTGACGCTTAGCAGTAGCTGGGACAAGAGTTGCTCTGTTTCTTGCGGCCTTTCTTTCTTCTTCACGCGATATTGCTTAAGAAGTTGGACTTGATCCCGGTGGAGGTAGTCCAGAACCTGTGCCCTCAGACCCAGAGTTCTCATAAGTTTGGGTCGTCGAACGATCCTTTTTCCACCAAAAACCAAATCTAGATATTTGTTAGTCAGCTTGTATTCATAGAGAATTTTTTCGAGAAAATTGTCACGTATTTTTGAATCCTCTACCAGACTGGCATAAAGAGCCATATTTTCCTCACAAGCACTTGCTAAAGAAGTGTCTGCATTCATTAAGACATAATACAGAAGTGGCCACTTTTTGATTTTCAAAAGGAGTTCTTGATATAGATCCTTTTTTTGCTCTTCAAGAGCTTTTAGAGCACTTCCCACGCCATACCAACCAGGAAGATAGAATCTGGATTGGTTCCAGGAAAATACCCATGGTATTGCCCTCAAATCATCCAGGCTTTTGCGTCCTTTTCTTCTCGAGGGACGGGATCCGAATTGAGTATTTTCAAGGATGTCAATTGGAGTCGCCTGCTCATAAAATCTCAAGAAGTTCTCTTCCTTGATCAGCTTTTGGTAATGCTTGCAGCTATTCTCAGACAAAAAGCTGCACAACTCTTGTTGCACAGTCTTTGCTTCTTTGACAGCAGGTTTGAGAGAGTTAGAAAACACAGAGCTTAAACTGATCTCAAAATTGTGGACTGCTGTGAGCAAGTTGCCATACTTTTGAGCGATGGTTTCGCCCTGCTCAGTCATGCGAAAGTCAAAGTTCAGCGACTCCTCCGGGAGAGCTTCCATAAACCGGTCCATGGGCCCAGCTCCTCTGGAGACTGTCCCTCCACGACCATGGAAGAATCTTAAATGAACTTGATGTTCCCTTGCGAGTTCAGTGAGTTCTTGCTGGGCACAATACAAATTCCACTGACTGGCCAGAATGCCTCCGTCCTTATTACTGTCGGAATAACCAATCATCACTTGGAGCAGTGGCTTTTGCGAGCCACCCATCGATCTTTGATAATTCAAACTGCGTATTGTGATGGGGTGAGAGAGAAACTCTCGAAGGATCACAGGGGCTCTCTTGAGGTCTTCCACGGTTTCCAGCAGAGGGACTATGGGTAGTTTGCAGCAAAGACCCTGAGGAGTTTGAATGAGCAAGCCCGCCTCTCTTGCCAGTAGATAAACGGCGAAAAGATCAGAGGAATCCCTTGTCATGCTCACGATCAATGAACCGAGAGAATTTCCATCAATTTGATGAAGCCAGTCAGCGAGTACCCTGTAGCAAGAAAGCACCTGACTTGCTTCTTCTCCCAGTTCTACACCCGGGTGAGTAAACGGCCTGGCACTGTCCAGCTCTTCCATCAGGAACTTGGAGCGTTCTTTCATGCTCATTTCACTAAAGGGCTTCTGTTTGGAGCCTGAAGCAAGCATGAGCTGATTGAGGGCATTTTCATGAAATTTGGAATTTTGTCTGATGTCGAGTTTGGCGCAATGAAAACCAAAGGTCTGCACTTGCCTGATGAGAGGAAGAACATGCTTTTGGATGAGTTTATAGGCTTGAACTTGCTTCAAAGAGTCAAGAATGAGAGCAAGGTCCTGTTGGAGTTCATTTGGTCCTGAATAGGAGTACTCAGAATGAAATTCATAGGGAAGTTTTGCAATGCACACTCTTAGCGCGAAGTTCCAGGGCTTTTGATGAAAGCGTTCTTTCTGTGAGTAAAGATGTTTGAATTTTTTAGACTCGGCTTCGAGAAACAACTCCAGTTCTCGGGGGACTTCATGAAGTTGTCGAGAAAGTGAAAGATGCTTGGAGGCGGCTTTCATCAGATCGTGAATCACGGCTAGCGCAGTGTGTCGGTATTTTTCAAGGGCCATTCTGGTCAGTTGACTGGTAACAAACGGATGCCCGTCCCGATCTCCACCAACCCAGCTTCCAAACCTCAACTGGGGCAACATTTTCCATTCAATATGGCTTTGGGTGAGCTCACTAGCTTTTAAAGACTGAATGAGTCTTTGATCCAACTCCTGCAGAACCGTCGGAAAGACATGTCTGAAGTAGTGCAAAATTCCATGAAGTTCTGACTCGACCTCAACTCGCATCGTTTGCAGCGCGGCTGTGCGCCAGATACTCTCCATGACCGCTTCCACTTCAGTGCGAATAGCATCTTGCTCCGAGCGACTGTAGATTGGATTTTCACGCTTGACCAGAAGCAGGTATAGTTCCCGATTGTGTCTGAGCACCCTTGGAGGTTTGGCTTCCGTTGGATGGGCAGTAAGAACTGGCTCGACTTTTGTTTTCCCAAGGGACTCAAGAATCTTCTCGGGAGCGAGGTTTAGCGCTTGGAACTCTTTGAGTTTCCTTTGCCAGATTATGGGCGCTTCGATGCGACGCTGAAACTGGTTGGCTGCATTCTCCTCAAGCATATTGAGGAACTGAAATACGATTGAGATGGCCTGGGTCAATCTCTGGTGATTCTGACTTAGCGGACTTTCCCCCGAAAGAACTCTTCGCAGATCAGTCAGAAGTTCCTTTTCTCCAAGGTCTTCCAGGACCTGAAAGAAGCAATCCAGTAAGAAATCGAGGTCTTCCTCGACCTTCTGATACATTTCGTTGATTTGAGATGTGGAGCTTTTTAGGGGGCTTCGAATCATAAAACGCTGAAGCGACTGGGGTCTTGTTTGTAGATTGCGTTGTGTATCTTGCGGATACATTGATTCATCTTTACATCATCGTCAAAGAAGATCAGGTACTGTCCGTCCTCTACTCCGACGATAACTTTATGCAAGGCCAGCACATTCACCTTTTCAAGAAGCATACCGTCAGGAGAGTTCAATACAAAGTGAAAAGGATACTCTTCGATCAAATTGTAAAGTTCTTGTGTTTCCTGGCTCATGGCTACCCCGCTTCCTTTTTATGGTTGGTCATCTCTTTCATGTTATCCAGAAAAGAAATCAGATGACAACATGCTGCACCAGGTATTTTTGATTCATGGGGTCAATTGTTGATTCCAGCGATCCAGTTCACTTTGGTTTGGACGAAGATCTTCCTGATTTAAAGAAGACAATGCTCTGGCGCTGAGATTGGAGTCTCGTGCGAAAGAAGGCTTCTCAGTATCCAGATAGATTAAACCGGTCAGGAACTTTCCTTCACCAGCCGCTTCTCTCAAATTCCGCAAGGCAGAAAGTTGATCATGGGGACTATAGTCTTTGTGAAGTTTCTTCAAATTGAGAACGGATCCATCGTGCAAGGTGAGCTCATGTTCGCTGCCTTCCTCATAATCAGCTTCAATCAGTTCTGCATTGGGAATGAAATCAAGATCATGAACGGGGTCCAGATTGGCGCGTATGTTCTTCAAGCTCTTTGTAGAGCCTTCGTGATTATTAAAGGTTGTACAAGGGGAAAGAACGTCCAGAACAGCAATTCCATCATGTGCAAGAGCAGCTTGCATGAGTGGGGCCAGTTGTTTGCGATCTCCGGAAAAACTCCGGGCAACAAATGTAGCTCCCATCGTGATTGCCAGTTCACACAGATCAATTCCATGGGTATTGTTGATCTTGCCCTTTTTCAGAACGGTTCCCCGATCAGCGGTAGCAGAGAACTGGCCCTTTGTGAGTCCGTAGACACCATTATTTTCAATCACATAGGTAAGTTTGATATTTCTGCGAATCATATGACAGAAATTACCAAGACCAATTGCAGAGGTGTCTCCGTCCCCGCTCACCCCAATAGGAATCAGGTTGGCGTTGGCAGCATGAGCACCAGTAGCCACAGCAGACATTCGACCATGTACGCTGTTGATCCCGAAAGATTGGGACATGAAGTAGGCCGGGGTTTTTGAGCTGCAACCAATTCCACTCAGTTTAATTACATTCTTTGGGTCTATGCTGGACTCAAAAAAAGCTTTGCGAATGGAAGCAGAGATTGCATCGTGACCACAGCCCATACAGAGTGTGGAAGGAGCTCCTGCATATTCTTTTTCTGTTTTTTCCAGTCGGTTGATTTTAGGACTCATAGCCAAGCTCCTTCAATTGGGCAAGGGTTTTTTGCACTACAGCACCAGCCGTTACAGGCAAACCATCATAGTTGAGAATTTTGTGGATTTTAAAGGCTAGCTCTGGCCACTCCGCTCGAAAGATTTGTGCCACTTGTCCATCGCGATTCTGCTCCATGACAAACACAAGTTCATGACGATCAATGAAGTCTTTCACTCGAATGCTCGCTGGTAAAGCCTTTAGGAGAAGATGAGAGGTCTCCAGACCTTGTGCCTTCATTCGATCTCTGGCTTCGCGAACGGCTTCTATGCTGGACCCAAAGCTGATGATTCCAATCCGATTTCCATCAGCTTCTTCTATATCTGGAAGAGGCAGTTTCTCTCTCATCAAATCTACTTTCTTGAGGATTCGATCCAGAGTTTGCTCGTAGACCTCGGGCTTCTCACTTCTTCTACCACTCTCGCCCTGAAGTGCTCCACTCGTGAAGTACGCTGCTCCATCGGCCTGGTTGCCAGGCAGAGTTCGATAGCCTACTCCATCGCCTTCCTCATCCAGGAAGCGATGAAACAAACCATTGCGCATCTCCAGTTCCTTTTCACTTAAAACCTTGCCTCTATTCATTGGCTCAGTTGGTGCTTCGAGAGGTTCGCTTGGCCAGAGATTCATTCCAAGGTCCAGATCACTTGCAAAGAAAATAGGCCCCTGTACCTGATCAGAGAGATCAAAACTTAGGCTGGCGAAATCAAAACAGGATTGCATGTCGTGTGGTAGCAGAACGATGTGCTTGGTATCCCCGTGGGAACAATAGTACATGGAAGTGATATCAGATTGCTGGACCCGTGTCGGAAGACCGGTGGAGGGACCGCCCCGTTGTACGATGAAGAAGTTGGTGGGGATTTCTCCAAAATAAGACAAACCGACCATTTCATTCATCAAACTGAGTCCAGGTCCGGAGGTACAGGTCATTGCCCTGGCACCAGCCCAGCCCGCCCCAAGAATCATGCCTGCGGCAGCAATCTCGTCTTCAGCCTGCACAACACAATAAAGATTTTTGCCATCATCATCCTGTCGATAGTGGGGCAGATACTGCTCAACGCCCTCGGCAAGGGAAGAGGATGGTGTGATTGGATACCACGCCATCACCGTCAATCCGCCCCAGATGCATCCAAGTGCAGCTGTATTGTTTCCTTCTGTAAGAATAAGACCCTCATTGCCACCTTCGATTGTCTTCAAAGTGGCGACTTCCTGAGTGATACCCTTGTCCTGGATATAATCAAAGCCAAGCTGGATAGCGACTTTGTTGTTCTCAACCACTTCTGGCTTGCTGCCAAAAATTCGTTGCAAGACACCGTGCACTGTGTCCATCGGTATCTCAAAAAGAGCAGCTAAAGAACCCACATAAACCATGTTTCGAAGTTTGGCTCTGATACTGCTTCCCTTGATGTTCTCTTTCACGAGTTTTTCAGCGGGGACTCCAATGTACTGAACATTCTCCCGTTTGCCTTCCAACTCCCATTCTTTGGTGCTGTCAAAAAAGATGATTCCTCCATCCCGTACTTTTTCGACATCATCAATTTCAGTCTCTGGATTGAAGCAGACGATTAAATCAATTTCGTCTGCCCTGCACAGGTACCCATCCTGACTGGCCCGGATTTGATACCAGGTTGGCATTCCCTGAATATTGGATGGAAACATGTTCTTGCTGGAGCAGGGGATTCCCATCTTGAAGATGGACTGAAAGAGGACCCGATTGGAAGAAGCGCTTCCTGAGCCGTTGGGAGTCGCAACACATAGACTCAGATCATTTATTTTAACCATTTTTGCACCTTGATTTTTCTTTAGCTGAAAACTGGATTGAGAACTAAAAAACTGCTGAAATATTCAGGAATAATCAGCCGCGCAGTCTACCCTTATGTATGGTCAAAGACAAGGGATTCACTAAGGTGAAACAGGAATTTTAACTAAATCTCAAGGGCTGTCCAGAAGCGAGCTCTCTTCCTCTGGTTTCAAAGCTTGAAAGTGATTGTTCGAAGCGCCCTTTGAGAAAGGGGAGCAGCTCAAAATACTGCAAAAGCTCAACCATCTCCGATTGAAAATTATGATTGTTGCAGTTATCACAACTGTAATCGAGTAGTTTCTTGCCGTAATAGGTGGAGCGGTTGTTTTCTCGATTAAAATCCAGGGCAACATCTCGCATGTCTTGATAAAAGGGGCTGAACCAAAAGTCGGGCAAATGGATTTCTTCTATTTTGGCAAGGAGCTTATCGGAACAGCAGAAACTGAATGCCCCACAGATATCCAGAAAGGAAATCATGTAGGATACAAGGCATCCATAGCGATCAAAGATGCCCTTGGCCCAGGTTCCATCAGGTCGGGAGTGCTCCACTTGCAAGTCCATATAGTCAGCCACCTCAATACCAAGTTTTGAGCCGAGTTGATGAGCTTCCTGAAGATAAAACCGAGCTTCCTCAAATTGCTCCGGTCTCAGTCGAAGAAATTTTGAAAAATCCTCCATGTGCAGGAGTTGGAACCAGACTCTGTCGGCATGTAGCTCTTTGGCGTCGATAACCATTCGAAGCATGTCTTTGTAGTTGTAGGCGTGAACAACATGCAAGACATCCACGACCATAGCCGTTTTCCCGTCCCTTGCAATTCGTGCTCTTTCCTTCTTCAGGTTGAGATCGAGAATCTTCTCTCGAAGTCTTGTGTAGGTACCTGCTGGTTGTGAAGGGTGTATGATTTTATAGCTGCTTTCGCAGGTTCCCGATACGGAAATTGTGATTCGATTCACATCACTATCCACCAATACTTTGTTAAAGTCTTCTTCGAGCTTCAGGCCATTGGTGGAAAAGTTCAGGTGCATTCCATAAGACTTCACCAATTTCACCAAATCCAGAAAATGAGGGTAGACCGTCGGCTCTCCGCCTCCAACAACACAAATCTGTTCCACTTTCAGTTTGGCGGCTTCTTCTATTTTTTTCTTGAGCAGGGTGTAGTCCAGATGAGACTTTTCCTGAAGTCCGGTACGTTTGAGGTATCTCTCCTTGGAGTCCTTTTGCAACTTGGAGTGCAAGGAACAATAGATACAATCGAGATTACAATCAATGACCGGGTCAATCAGCAGCCTTTTAGGGCCCACAAATGCCTGTCTGGAGATTGCCCCAAGTGCTCTGAGTGCATCTCCATGCAAAGATTCCTGCATTTTTGTTTCTACGTTCTTCAAGGCGATTCGAATGTCTGGCTGGATGAACTCAAGTCGAAGAGAGTTCTCGCGTAGGAGGGCTAGAAGTTGTTTCTCGTATTCAGTCCAACGGGAGTAAATATCCGGAGAGGGATGCACTTCAAAATCAGGGAAATGTAGATTGAATCTGGATTTGAGTGACTTTCCCAGACGAAAAAAGTTTAGCTGGTCTACAACCAGACTCTCCATCAGACCCCACCAAAGTGCAAGAATTCAGGGGGTTTGAAGCTTTCCTCGCCCACAACAACATTGCTTGTGGTCAAATCTTTGCTACTACCACTCTGGTCCAGGTAGAGGCGATTCAAGCCCACTTCAAGGTATAAGCCCAGCCCTGTTCGTTGCATCGTTTGCATGGCGCGATTCATATACTCGTAGTTTCCACACCAGCTGCAGTCATTGGCCAGTAACCAACCGCCCTTGTGCCCGTCATACATGTCTACATTGTTGGCATCATCAAAATGCTTGGCTACATAGCGATAGTTGTTGTAGTCGTTGGAAAACCAGTGTTCCTTGAAGCTCTTGTCTTTCAAATCCCCGGCCACTCTGTCGTGGCAGCAAAAACTCATGCGACCGTCGACCCAGGTTCTGGTGAAGAAATAGCCCACAAAGCAACCCGTATTGTTGTAGAGATTGTAAGCCCAGTCACAGGATTTTACATCTTTACCCTTTTTGGAAAAGTCGATCAGGTTATCTATTTGGAATCTTAGATTGTCCAGCAAGAAAACCCCGCCTTCTTTCAGGCGTTTCTCGATCTCGTCGATCTTGGAATGGAGCTCCTGGATCTGATGTTGGGAAAGCATCATGTGATTGGTTTGCTCATTTCCGTAATGCATTACTTGAAAGCGAACTTCATCGACGCCCAAATCAACAGCGAGATCAACCATGTCCATGACTTCGTGCACGTTAACAGCACTGAGTACGTTCACATAGACGATTTTGGGTCCTTTGCTCTTCTTTTCTTTTCGATAGCGAATCAATTCACGCATGTTCTCTATAACTTTGGGGAATGTCTTTTCATTGGAACCGGGATGTTGGACGACCCAGGTGGGAGAAGAGGCTGCATGGATGGACCAGTAAATCTTGTCCAGTCCCATATCGATCAGTTTGTGAGAAGTGTCTTTCTTCAAAAGCATTCCGTTGGTAAACAGAATGATGTGCATCTGGCGGTCCTTGATGTATTGAATCATATCAAGAATCCGTGGGTGCATCAGTGGCTCTCCTCCACCAGTGAGAAGGATGTCTTCTTTCGTATGAATTTTCTCAAGATCATCGATCAAGTGGGTGAAGAGTTCATAATCGAGATGGAGCTTGTCCCAGCCATTCTCGGCCCAGGGTTTTTCAGTAATCAAGGGTGTGTGATATCCACAGAAAGTGCACTTGGTATTGCACTGACTGGTAACATCAATGTGAACTGTATGTGGGCCCACAAATGCCTCATCACTCAAAATCCCCAGCATTCTTAAAAAGTAAGTATTGAGACTCTCATCGGGGCCGCACTCATCAGAAAACTTTTCCTCTTTGCAATCAAGGATACGTAGGGCCTCAAGCAAAGTTGAGTCTCGAAAACAGAGCTTGAGTTCGCTGAGCTCACTCTTCATTTCAAGCAGGTACTCCACGAACTCATGACTGTAGCTTTGTTTCACTTTTGACGGGTCAAAATTGCCCTTGGAAGAATTGTCTTTGACATCGCCCAAATAAAATTCGAGAGTTTTGCCAAGGCGAAAGAAGTTGTAAAAGTGCACCAGAAGAAGGCTTTTTGACAATTCAAAGTTCGCTGATTCAGCAGGAGTGGCTTTTGAGGAGCGCATGGTCTTTTGATGGATACGAGGATCTTCACTACTAATCAAAACAGCTTGATTCTCAGGATCTGGAAATTCAGGAAAGACGGCTTCTCTCATGATGACGAGAATTTCGAGATACTTCATTTGCAAAAACTCAAGAATCAGGCCACTTTGACGTTCGCCCTGCAAGAGAACATCGAAATAGCTTTCCTGGGGAAAAGGGGGAAACACTTCTTGATGAAAGCTGACAGGAAGATCAAAGGAGGTGGCAAGTTCCTTTGCAGTCTGAAGTTTGAACTCTTCGATGTGGGCCTGGATGACAAAGTGTGAATTCTTGTTCTGCTTAAGATTGCGTGTTGCGAGGATTTGCCCCAACAATTCGTCTTCACTTTCAAAGAGCTGGTAGTGCTCAAATTGTAATCCCTCAAACTCCGCTCGAAGCTCTCCAATGAGGTAAATCTGGTCCAGATTTCGAATCAGCTGGGCTTGTTCCTCATCCTGTAGCAAGTGCAAGAGTTGTCCGCTGTGGATGAGCAAACAGAGTTGCTTGGAAGTGCTTTGTTTTACCGCAAGTGGATCGAGTGTGATTTTTGGTTGAGCTTCCGTCGAGTAGAGCAGAAGGTTTCGAGCTTTTGTATTTTTTTCGAGATCTTCCCCTACCTGTTCAAGACAAACGAGATTGAACAGGGGATTGGTAAAAGCCTGGGAGCTAAAACAGGAAAGAAGGATCAATCCATCTACTTGATCAAGACCGGACTTTTGGATGGAATACAAGAGACAAAGTAAATCTGTATCTGCGACCAGTAATTCTTGTGGGAACTGAAGCCGCAATTGATGCAGGTAGTCAAGGAAGCGATCGTAAATGCTGCCAAGTGGCAGGACTCCGAAGTCCTGAATTCGCTCTTCACTAAAACCGAGTTCCTTGAGTAAGGTTCCAGCCAGAAAGAAGTTTTCTCTGGTAATTACGAAGAGTTTCTCGTTGGGGTATAGATCTTTGACCCAGCATTCCCTGCTGGAAAGAACTCTGTTTTCAATCTGTGTATTCTTGCTTTTATCGCTGTGAAAAATCATGTTTTTATCTGGAGGCAACGTAGCGATGAACGATACCGGACCCTATGTGATAGACGAGAAGGCCAAGGGCTGCTGGAAAGCGAATGAACCATGTGGTAAAGACTTGCCTAAAGAAGTGAAGGAAGATGAAGAAGCTTTGGTTCTCATGGCGATTGACTTTGGCTTCCAAATCTTTGATGTAGGTCTGTAGTTCATGAATCTTCCTTTGATCAACTGGTGCATCAGGATTCGAAAGCTCCTGGGGATCACTCAATTCAAGTTCCTGAACTCGACTTTGAGCAAGCCGAAGTTTTTCCTGGAGTTCCTGCACTTTTTTATCAGAAACTTTGCTTTGACTTCCTTGTCTCAATTTGTCGTTCTCCTCCACAAGTTTCTCGATCTCTCCCGTGAAGGATTTTCGAAGCCAGGCGAGCTGCGACTCTCTTTGCTCAACCAATTCCTCCCGCTGAGACTTGATGGTGTTTTGGTATTGTTCTTCAAGCAGGGCAAGCAGGGCACTTTGTCGTGAAACAGTGGCTGGTTTCTTTAGGAAGCTTTCGAGTTTCTTGTTTTTGGTTTCTACCAAATCCTGAATTGTTTCCACCTTGATAATGGTTGCATTTTCGAGTCCCAGGAGTTTGGACTGATTTTTAAGGCGCTTGTAGGAATCGGCACTACTGCACAGGAAGAAATCGCCATGGGAGGGGGTGGTGTGGACAAGTTTCTGATATTTCAGCGCTGATGCTTTGGGCTCTTTGATAAAGCCACAGTAAACCATAGTAGGAATGCGGTCGCTGTGGACATGTTCCAGAACCTCAAAGCCATGGGCGATGAGTAGATCACAATAGTAGTCTACAAGGACTGAGCCCCAATCACTCTTTTTCAGACAAATCACTTCTTCCTTGCAGACCTCCAGATGCTCAGGCTTTAGAAAGTTCCCATCTTCCAGATAGACCAATTTCAGTTGGTAGGAGTGAGAAAGGCATTCATGCAAGTTCAGCAAATGCTCCTGCAATTCTTTGAGAGCATCCTTTTGTAACATCTGATCATCCCATAAATAGGGGAGCAGTACTGATGCCTGAGATTTACGCTGCGTGGGGAAGTTTGTCCAGGCGGCTTTGGGTACAATTTGGCTCATTATTCCTCGCTTCAGATACAATCAGAGCGGGGAAAATGAACTTAGTCAGCAAAGATATTTGCCCCGTACTCTTCTTCGTTGTAGTCATGATACTCTGAACCACCGCCAAGTGCCAAATCCACTCCAAAATCAGCTGCATTGCTACTAGCCCTCTTAGCATAATTTTCATCGACAAGACCAGCTTTGACCAGTTCGATAAGGTGTTGCGAGAAGGTCTGGGTTCCGTACTGGTTTTTACCCTCCGCAATGTACTTGGGAATTAACTCCACTTTATCTGCTTCGAGAATACACTCTTTTATGGTTTTTGTATTGAGCATGATTTCCACTGCCGCAACCCGGGCATCCATACCCTTTCTGGGAATCAAGCGCTGGGAAACGATTGCATTCAGGTTGTCCGCGAGTCGGATTCTAACAATGTCCTGCTCTTCAGGTGGGAAGATGGCAATGAGTCGACCGATTGTTTTCGAGGCATCAGGGGTGTGTACAGTAGAGAGTACCAAGTGGCCTGTCTCAGCTGCTTTAAGTGCGGTGTCGATTGTTTCTGCATCCCGCATTTCCCCCACCAGGATTACATCGGGGTCCTGACGAAGGGCGGCTCTCAAACCATTGTGAAAACTCATGGTATCGTTTCCGATTTCTCTTTGGGTAATGGAGCATTTATTGTCTCGATAGAGAAATTCGATAGGGTCTTCAAGGGTAATGATGTGGCGATTGTGCTTGGAGTTCATCTCCTGAATCAAGGCAGCCAAGGTAGATGATTTTCCTGAACCGGTGATTCCGGTGATTAGAGTCAAGCCACGCTCATTGTCAGCGAGAGTTTTCATGATTGGAGGCAGTAGCAGGGATTCGATAGTCGGAATTCCATGGGCAATCACACGCATGATGATTGCGAAACTACCTCGCTGTCTGAAGATACTTACACGAAAGCGACCAACTTTGGGAATCCCGTAAGAGCAGTCATACTCCTTGAGTTCGCGGATGTTATCCCGAATGTGTGGATCCGAGATGATCTTCATGGCTACGGCCTGAACTTGCTGAGGTGTGAGTCGTTCGTTGGAAAGGGCTTCCAGTGTCCCGTTGATACGGGCCCTGATAACGTCTCCTGTTTTGATGTGAAGATCGGACGCCCCGCGTTTTACGGCG
>Ga0181581_10001944_pt1 | contig 16087 bp, 14 predicted proteins | sample 071ome_22_FD_132433 | JGI IMG/M metagenome (GOLD analysis project Ga0181581, IMG submission 132433) | Coastal salt marsh microbial communities from the Groves Creek Marsh, Skidaway Island, Georgia - 071404AT metaG (megahit assembly) | ecosystem: Environmental > Aquatic > Marine > Intertidal... | reverse complement strand
GCCATCTGATGCGCCGCTGTCAGCAGATCGCAGTGTCGGTTTTTCTGGATGAATGCCGGCCGTGGGATCTGACGCCGCTGCAATTCGCCGTGCTGGCGGAGCTGAACCGGCACGGGCCGGACGACCAGGTCGGTCTCGGCGGCGCTCTGGCGCTGGACCGGACGACCATCGGCGTGGTGGTGAAAAAGCTGGAGGAACGGGGGCTGGTGGAACGGTCCGTGTCCGAAAAGGACCGGCGCTCGAAACCGGTGTCGATCACGAAGAAAGGCGCCGACCTCATCCGCGACGTCCTGCCTGCCGCCGAGGCGGCGCAGGATCGGATGCTGGCGCCCCTGACCGCATCCGAACGCGCTCAGTTCATGCGCCTGCTCGGCAAAATGGCCAACGGCAATAACAGCGAAAGCCGGGCGCCTTTGCGACGGTAGGATACTTGTTTCCCCCTCTCCCTCGCCCTCTCCCCGGCGCGAACGGGCTAGGAAGTGGGGAGGTGACCAGTCTCAATCCCTTCGCAACGACGGGTCCGCCATGGTCGTATCCTGGCCCGGGGGCGCATTGTCGACGGCAGCTTCCAGCGTCATTTCCTCGCGCCATTCCTCTGCCGGGCGGGCGGATTCGTTGGTGCCGATCTGGTCGATGCCCCAGTAGATTTCCAGCATGTGATTGTCGGGGTCGAAGAACTCCACCGCGACCTGGCAGCCGGCGCGGCGGCGCCCGAGATAGGAAATCTTGACGCCGTGTTTTTCGAGATGATCGCGGGCGCGGAACACCTCGTCGATGGACGATACTTCGAACGCCAGGTGGTTCAGCTCGTTGCTGTTGCCCGGCGCTTCCGCACCGCCGACCAGCGCGACGCCATGATGATCCTGGGCGCAGCGCATGAACACCATGCGCCCCGGCACCATCGTGGCCGGATAAACGTCGGAGACCCGGAACCCCAGAACCTCGGTATAGAACTTCACCGATTTTTCGAGATCCTGCACCATCAGGACCACGTGCCCGATTTTGTTGATGCTGAACGGCAACCCGTCCGGTGTGGGCGTGTTACGCAGCGCCACGACGTCCGGTTCGTTCAGTCCTTCGGTATCGACTATGCCGCGTGCCATGGTGTTGTCTCCGCTTGGTTGGTCAGTTCAGGTTGAAACTAGCATCCGCCGCCAGCCAAATCAGCCTGAGTCCCAGCAGGGTCAGCAAAACCTGAAATCCGATACGAAACACGCGTTCGGGGATCCGGTCCATTGCGTGTTTGCCGATCCAGGTCCCGAGAAACGACATCGCGATCATGGTCGCCATCAGCGGCACGTATGATCCGAAGCTGACCCCCAGCAATCCGAACGCGATCAGCTTCGCGATATGCACGATGGACATCAGGATGCCCACCATGGCGATGTGGTTGCGCCGGTCGGGGGCGACAACGGCGGTAAATGCCGCGAGCAGCGTACCGGTGGCGCTGATGAACACGCCCAGAAAAGTGACCACGAAGCCGACGAAGACGAAGCGTCCCTTTTCCGGACCGAACTGCGCGAGCTTCGGCACCCAGCACAGGATCAGGATGCTGACGCCCAGGACAAACAGCAATACGCTTTCCGACAGCCCGATGAAAATCTGCCCGCCGATCGCAGCTCCGATGACAGTGCCGACCACGAACGGCAGTACTTTGTCCCACAACATGTACCGCCAGCGGGATGTTCCGAGACTGACCGCAGCTCCCAGCTGAACGATGGTGTGAACGGGAATCAGCAGCGCCGGCGGAAATACAAGCGCCATCAGGCCGATGAGAATGAGCCCGCCGGCGGTACCTGCAATCGAGGCGACAAATGCACTGAACAGCGCGGAGGCGTTCAGCCCGATAAAGGACCACACGTTAATCCCGACCATGCCGAGAAACTGGCCGTCGGCGGGGTTCATTTCCATCGAATGAGCGTCGATGAACTAGTTTAGATCTTCCCCAGCGCTTTCAGCACCACTTCCGGCGTGATCGGCTGTTCGGTCACACGGCCGTCGGTCAGCGGTTTGATGGCGTTGTTGACGGCGTTCATCATCACGCCGGGGGCCGCCCCGGTTCCGGATTCGCCGGCGCCCTTTGCGCCGAGTTCGGATTCGCTGGTCGGTGTCTGGACGTGTCCGACGTGAATGTCCGGCATTTCCGACATCATCGGCGTCACGTAATCCGCCATGGTACCGTTCTGCAGCTGGCCGTACTCGTCGTAGATGCAGTGCTCGTACAGCGCGCCGCCCAGACCCTGGACGCAGCCGCCGCGGATTTGTTCGTCGGCGAGCTGTTCGTTGATGATGCGTCCGCAATCCTCTACCACCCAGTGCTTCAGGTGCCTGATCCAGCCGGTATCGACATCGACCTCAACATAGGCACCGTGAATGCCGTTGGTGTAGATATAGGGCGAATCCTGTAACCGGTAGCGCCGCGTGTGCGACAGCACCGGCTGATAGTCGTTGGGCAGTTCGCCGAGCTGGAAATGCCCTATGCGTCCTATTTCGGAAAGCGGAATACGCGCATCGGTCGATCCTTCGTCGACCACCGCGCCATCGACGATATCGAGGTTTTCCGGGTCGGTCTGGAGCAGAATTCCCGCCATGTGCAGGATTTCGCGCCGCAGATCGAGCGCCGCCTGATAGGTCGCCTCGCCGCCGATGGCGGTGGCGCGCGACGCATAGGTGCCGCCGCCATAGGGAATGGCGTCGGTATCGCCCGAAATGGCACGGACCATGTCCATGTCGCAGCCGATGGCCGCCGCCGCGATCTGTTCCATCACGGTGTCGACGCCCTGGCCCTGATCGGTCACGCCCAGCGCGACGATCACGCCGCCATTGGGTTCCAGCTTCACGGTCGTGGCGTCCTGAGCTGCGATCCGCGCGCCGCCGGCGCCGTAATAGCCGACAGGGCTGGGGGCCGTGCCCTTGATGAACCCGGCGACGCCGATGCCGCGATAGATACCCTTTTCACGCAGTTCAGCCTGTTCGGCGAGAAGCTTGTCGTATTCCATCAGCCCGTGCAGTTTTTCGAGGCACGCCTGATGCGACAGGTCCTTCATCGGAATGCCGGAGCCGATATTGCGCGGATAGGAATCGTCTTCCATCACGTTGCGACGCCGGATCTCGAACGGATCGAGGCCGGTCACGTCGGCCGCCCAGTCCATCATGAACTCGCCGACCGAAATGCCGATCGGATGGCCGACCGCGCGGTACTGGGATGTCGGCACCGCGTTCAGATAGACGACGGTCGCCTTGGCGCGATAGTTCGGATGCTTGTAGGGGCCGAAGGTGATGTTGAGGATCTGGTTGGCCTCGAACACTGAGGTCCGCGGATACTGTGAATAGGCGCCGACGCCGGACAGATCGTCGATCTCGGCGGCGATCATGGTGCCGTCGTTCATGATGCCGATCTTGGCCTTCACCCGGTTTTCGCGGGCGTGAATGTCGGAGACGAAGGATTCCAGACGGTCAGCGACGAACTTCACCGGGCGTCCGAGCTTGATCGCCGCCGCGGTGGCTGCGACCTCGTCGCCGAAGGTATGAATCTTGAGGCCGAACGAGCCGCCGACGTCCGGCGCGACGATCCGCACATTGTGTTCCGGCACGCCGAGCGTCTGCGCGAACACGGTTTCGATCATATGCGGACACTGGCTGGACGTATGGATGGTCAGCCGCTCGGTGCCGGGATCGTATTCGCTCAGCACAATCCGCGATTCCAGGCTGACCGCCGTGTGACGGCCGAAATAGAAGGTTTCCTCCAGCACGTGGTCGGCTTCCTCGAACGCCTTGTCGACGTCGCCGGAGCCCAGCGTGTTTTCCCATGCCTTGTTGTCGCCGAGATTGGCGTGGATGACGGGAGAATCCGCATCCAGCGCGGTTTCCTTGTTGATGACGACGGGCAGTTCCTCGTAATCGATCAGGACCAGCTCACCGGCGTCTTCCGCCTGAGCGCGGGTCTCGGCGATGATCATCACCACCGGTTCGCCGTGCCAGCAGACCCGGTCGACCGCCATCGGGTATTGCGGCTCGGCCTTCATGTTCTCGAATACGGTCAGCGTGCCGACCCACGGACCGGTGCACATCTCGGCCAGTTCCGCGCCGGTCATGACCAGTTTCACGCCAGGGGCCGCCTTGGCGGCATCGACGTCGATGTTCAGAATTTTCGCATGGGCATAGGGGCTGCGGACGAACGCCGCGTGCAGGGTGCGGGGCGGCGTGATGTCGTCCGTATAGCGGCCGCGGCCGGCGACGGCGCGCTTGGCGCGGGAGCGGGGCAGGGTACGGCCAATGTAGGAATTGGGCCGGTCGTAAGGATGGATAAAGCCCATGATTATCCCTTCAGGCGTTCGTTATTGATGGATTCGATCGCATCCACGATGGCGTGGTAGCCGGTGCAGCGGCAGTAGTTGCCGGACATGAATTCGCGGATGTCCTCGCGGCTCATCTCGGTTTTCTGCGCCAGCAGTTCGGCGGCGGTCATCAGCATGCCGGGCGTGCAGAACCCGCATTGCAGCGCGTTACGCTCGACGAACTTGTCCTGCAGGTCGGCGATCTCGCCGGTGTCGGTGATGCCTTCGATGGTCATCACCTCCGCGCCTTCGGCCTGGGCCGCCAGCATCAGGCAGCCGCGCACCACGTCGCCGTCGACGCGCACCGAACACGCGCCGCAGATGCCGTGCTCGCAGCCGAGATGGGACCCCGTAAAGCCAAGCTCGGTGCGGATGAAATCGACCAGATGGGTGCGGACAGGGATGGTCTTCGTGACCGCCTCGCCGTTGACCGTCATGTTGACGGTGACCATTTCCTCGCTCATGACGCGCCTCCCGCCCGGGCGACCGCGGCATCCATGGCGCGCCCCGTCAGCACTTTCTGCAGGTGCATTTTCATGGCGGATGATCCATGCAGATTGGCCATGGGGTCGAGGTCGTTTTCGAGGGCCGAGGTGACGGCCTCCTTGGTATCGTCCGACCACGTCTTGCCGTTCAGGGCGGCGATGGCGTTCTCGCCGATCACCGGGCGATCCTCGCTGGCGAAATAGACCAGCCGCATGTCGTCGATCGTGTTTCCGGAAACCTTGCCGTAGGCGCAGATGCCCGCGATGGCGAAATCGCCATGGCGGCGCGCCAGTTCCAGGAATACCGACACGTTTTCCTTTTTCTGCGACGGATAGCGGATCTCGACCAGCAGCTCGTTCTCCGCCCGCGCAGTTTCGTAAAGCCCGTGGAAAAATTCTTCCGCCGGAATCTCGCGCTTGCCGCTGCTGCTTTGCACAACAAGCGTCGCCCCCAGCGCCAGGGCGCAGGCCGGCATTTCGGCCGCCGGATCGGACAGCGCGATGCTGCCGCCGATGGTGCCCCGGTTGCGGACCGCGACGTGCGCCACATGCGGCATGGCTTCTGCGATCAGCGGCAGGTGTTCAGCGACGATGTTGGAGTTCATAACCTCGACATGTCTGGTCAGCGCGCCGATGACGACGGTATCGCCGTCCAGCGAAATACCTTTCATCTCGTCCAGACGGTTGATGTCGATCAGAATCTCAGGCTGCGACAGACGCATGTTCAGCGTCGGCATCAGGCTTTGTCCGCCGGCGAGAATGCGTGCGTCCTCGCCGTGCTTGTCGAGCAGTTCGAGCGCGTGATCCACGCTGTCCGCCCGTACATAAGAAAATTTCGGCGCCTTCACGGCTACCTCCCTTTTTGGTCTTCCTCATCCCGGAAATCAGGCGCAAATGTCCCACCTCGCCGTACGCAGTTCAAGAGGCGAAAACGCATGGCGCTGCCCTTGATCTGCAACCGCCGCGCTGGGAATATCCAGCGGGATACCGGACAGAGGGGCCATCGCAGGTGGAACTGAAAAAACACAATCGCTACGACTACTCGCCGATCACCGAACGGCCGGATTACGACTGGCCGGACGGCAAGCGTCTGGCCGTCTATTTCGCCCTGAATATCGAGCATTTCAGCTTCGGCGAAGGGCTGGGCCACACCCCGACCAATCCCGGCACCCAGCCGGACGTACGCAATTACGCATGGCGGGATTACGGCCTGCGCGTTGGAATATGGCGGGTCTTCGACCTGTTCGACCAGTTCGGCCTGCCGATGTGTCACCTGATGAACACGTCGATTTACGATTACGCCCCGCAGATACCTGCGAAAATTCGCGCCCGCGGCGACGAATTCGTCGGTCACGGCGTGACCAATTCGGAAGAGCAGGGCGGCTACCCCAAAGACGAGGAAGCCGATCTCATCGCTAGGGCCACCGAGGCGTTCCGCACGCACGAAGGCGACGGACCGGGCGGCTGGATGGGGCCGTGGATCTCGGAAAGCGCCCACACGCCGGACCTGCTTCATGCCAACGGGTACCGCTACATCATGGACTGGTCCGCGGACGACCAGCCGTTCTGGATGACGACCGGGACGGGGCCGATCCTGTCCATCCCGTATCACATCGAGATCAACGATTCTCCCGCCCAGCTGAGCCGCCGTCATACGTCGGACGATTTTACCCGCATGGTTACCGCCCATTTCGACGAACAGATGCGCCAGTGCGACAACCAGCCGCTGATTTTCAGCCTGGCGATGCATACCTTCGTGGTCGGCCAGCCTTACCGTCTGGCGGGCCTGCGGGATATCCTGACCCATATCGTCAATCATCCGGATGCCGAAAAAATCTGGTTCTGCCGGCCGAGGGATATCTATGAGCATGCAAGCGGCTTGCCTGCCGGGACCGTGCCCGGGAGTTGAAAATTCGAAAATTAACGATGCCGGTTAGGGGGCTGTAAACCTGTCGCCGACATAGTTGTTCCGTTGGGTAACGCAGCGGGCAGGATCATGGGTACTCGTAAGTTCGTTCAATCGGTTGCGGTCGCGCTGATCGTGGGGCTGATGTCGATCGGCGCCGACGCGGGTGCGCCCGCCAAACCCAAAAAAAAGGGCGAAAAAGCACCGCTGCCGCCCCCGACGAATATCGAAGACATACATGTGAAGGGCATTTGGACCCGCGCCGCACGCAAGGGCGAAAACGCCTATATATTCCTGACCGTCAGGAACGACAGCGAGAGCGCCGTGCGTCTGAAAGGCGGCGAAGTGAACGTCGCCAAACGGGTCCGTATCGTCCAGTTCAAGAAGCACGGCCCGATGCTGCGCCCTGTCATGGTCGGCCCGGTGCCGGTCGAAGGTCACGAAGTGTTCCATTTCGAACCCGGCGTCGCGGCGCTGGAACTGCAGGAACTGACCCGGGATCTGCACAAGGGCGACATGCTCCCCATCGTGATCGCCTTCGCCCGCGCCGGCGAGATCGAGACGGAGGTCGAAATCGATTCCCGGTCAGCCGTCCGCTATCCCGACCCGCCGGAAAAACTGGAAGACAGGAAAAAGGCTCATTAGCGCGGCAGGCCTTCGAGACGCCGCAGTCGCGCGAAAGCCGAACTTCCCACCGCCCATCGCATCCCCTAAACTTCCTTCTCACTCAGAGGGAGCCGACGGATGCCGAAAGTGCTGACCGAAGAACAGATCGAATCTTACCGCGAGAACGGCTTTCTCGCGCCGATGGAGGGGATCGATCCGTCCGAAGCCGCGGCGATGCTGGAGGATCTCGACGCCTTCGAAGCCGCCAACGGGATCTCCGCCGGCCAGCTTCAGATCAAGGGACATCTCTGTTTCCGCCGGTCGTACGACTTCACGTTCAACGAGCGTATTCTCGATGTCGTCGAAGACCTGATCGGCCCGAATATCCTGGCGTTCGCGTCGCGCTTCTGGATCAAGGGCGCGCAGGACGGCTCTTTCGTATCCTGGCACCAGGACTCCGCCTATTTCGGTCTCGATCCGCACGAACTCGTCACCGTATGGCTGGCGATCACGGATTCCACGCCGGACATGGGCTGCATGAAGGTTATTCCCGGGTCGCATCGCGGGGCGGCCTACGAGCATGAGGAAACCTTCGCCGAGGACAATCTTCTGGCTCGCGGTCAGGTCATTCGCGGGATCGACGACAGCAACGCCATGTACCTGCCCCTGAAACAGGGGCAGTTCTCGTGCCACCACGAGCGTATCCTGCACGCGTCGGATCCCAACGACACCGACACCACCCGTATCGGACTGGCGCTGTTTTTCATCCCCACCCATGTGAAATCGACCATCGGGCGGCGTACCGCATGTCTCGTACGCGGCGTGGATGACTACGGCTACTGGGACGACGACCCGGTCCCGCAGGACCGGTTCGACGACGACATCATCGCGCATATCCGCGCGGCGGGAGAACGCTACGTCGATCCGAAATACCGCCAGGAGGCCGAAGCCGGGGCGTAAGGCAGGCCGCCGAGGAGACTTAAATTAAATGGGTAAATACGCGCTCGGACAATCGGTGCCGCGGTCGGAGGACCCGCGGCTTCTGCGCGGCGGGGGGAAGTTCGCCGACGACCGGTCTCTGCCCGGCATGGCGCACGGCGTCGTGCTGCGCTCGCCGCATGCACACGCGAAAATCCTGTCCATCGACACCTCGGCGGCCGAAGCCGCGCCCGGGGTGCTGGCGGTACTGACCGGTGCAGACTGGCAGGAACTCGGCTGGGGCGACGTGCCGGGCGATCCGCCGCGGAAACTCCGGGACGGGTCCATCGCCTTCGCGCCCCCGTTTCCCGCGCTGGTATCCGACCGGGTGCGCTGCGTCGGGGACTGCGTGGCCTTCGTGGTGGCGCAGACGAAAATGCAGGCGCTGGACGCGGCGGAGGCGATCGTCGTCGACTACGACCCGTTGCCCGCGATCGTGGATACCGAGGGCGCGGCGGCCGACGGTGCGCCGATGGTCTGGGACGAAGCACCGAACAACATCGCCTTCGTGCATCAGGTGGGCGACAGGGACGCGACCGACGCGGCGTTCGAGAAAGCCGACCGCATCGTCAGCCACAAATTCGTCATCAACCGCGTCGCGCCGGCGCCGATCGAGCCGCGTTCCGCGCTGGCGCATTACGACGCGGCGGATGATCGCTACACGATCTACACCACGCTGCAGCATGCCAATCCGTACCGCATGAACATCGCGCAGAAGGTGATCGGCGTGCCGGAAAGCAGGGTACGCGTGGTGTCGGGCGATATCGGCGGCTCCTACGGCATGAAATCGTCGATCTACAGCGAGAACGTGCTGGTGCTCTGGGCCTCTAAAGTGACCGGCCGGCCTGTGAAGTGGACGTCCGACCGGACGGAGGCGTTTCAGTCCGACACCCACGGGCGCGACAATGTGACCACCGGCGAGCTGGCGCTGGATGCGGACGGCAATTTCCTCGGCCTGCGGGTGAAGACCATCGGCGCGATCGGCGCCTACGTCACCCAGGCGGCGGGCGGGCCGCTGACCATCAACCTCGGTACGCTGGCTGGCGTGTACAAAACCCCCGCAATCCATGTCGACGTGACGGCCGTTCATACCCACACCATCATCACCCGGCCCTATCGCGGCGCCGGGCGTCCGGAGGCGGCCTTCGTGATCGAGCGGCTGGTCGAACTGGCGGCCGACGAGATGGGCATCGATCCGGCGGAACTCCGTCGCCGCAACACGATCCCGCCCGATTCGATGCCGTTCCAGACCGGTCTGACGTTCGAATACGATTGCGGCGAGTTCGAAAAGAACATGGACATGGCGCTGGAGATGGCGGACTACGCCGGGTTCGAACAGCGCCGGCAGGAGGCGGAGTCCCGCGGCAAGCTGCGGGGCATCGGTATATCCAACACGATCGAACGGGCTGCGGCGGCCGGATTCGAAGGCGGCGAGATCCGCTTCGACCGGTCCGGCACCGCTACCGTGCTGTCGGGGGCCATCAACCAGGGCCAGGGGCACGAGACCGTCTTCAAGCAGTTGGTCTGCGACCGGCTCGGCCTCGATTACGACGAGGTGCATTACGGCCAGGGAGACACCGATCTGATTTCCTTCGGGCAGGGGACCGGCGGATCGCGTTCGGCGACCATCGGCGGCTCGGCGCTGCTGATGGCATCCGACAGAATCATCGAGAAAGCGACGCAGATCGCCGCCCATCTGCTGGAAGCTGCGACCGACGACATCGGATTCGACGAAGGCGTGTTTTCCATCGCCGGCACCGATCGCCAGGTCGGCATCAAGGAGGTTGCACAGGCGGCTGCGAATCCGGGTAAGCTGCCGTCCGGCATGGAGCCCGGCCTGACCGCGCAGGCGGTTTATAACGCGACCGTGCAGAACTATCCCAATGGTTGCCATGTGGTGGAGGTCGAGATCGACCGCGAAACCGGAGAGGTCGATATCATCGCCTACAACGTCGTCGACGACGTCGGCACGGTGATGAACCCGATGCTGCTGAAGGGCCAGATTCAGGGCGGCGTCGGGCAGGGGCTCGGCCAGGCGCTGATGGAAGACGTGCGTTACGACGCGGAAACGGGCCAATTGGTCACATCGTCGTTTCTGGATTACTGCATGCCCCGCGCCGACGATTTTTCGATGATCGAGGTGAAAAGCAACCCCGTGCCGACCGACACCAATCCGCTGGGCGTCAAGGGCGCGGGAGAGGCCGGGAATGTCGGCGCGCTGCCGGCGGTAACGAATGCCGTCGTCGACGCGCTGTCGGAATTCGGCGTCACCCATATCGAGATGCCCGCGACGCCCGAACGCATCTGGCGGGCGATACGGGGACAGGTTACGACAACACTAATCAGATAATCCCCTCTCTGCGCAGGGGCGAGAGGACTGCGGTGAGTCCGGAATGTGACACCCGCTTGGTTTCCGCTCCCATATCGCCGATGATCCGCAGACACACGCCAAAAAGGGAAGACCGACCATGCCGCTGACAATGCACCAGGCCTCCGTGCCGGTATTCATCCAGACGCTCGCCGCGCTTTCCAACGTGCTCGACAAGGCGGTCGCCCATTGCGCCGCAACCGGACAGGACGCCGGCGCCCTGATCGACGCGCGTCTCGCTCCCGACATGATGACGCTGGCGGAACAGGTGAAGCAGACCTGCCACCATGCAACGGTCTTTGTTGCCCGCGCCTGCGACATCCAGGAGCCGGATCTCGGCGAAACCGATACGTCCTTCGAGGCGATGAAAGCCCGCATTGCGACGTCGCTCAACTTCATATCCGCCGTCGCGCCGGAAGCGATGGACGGTTCCGAGGGCCGCCGCGCGGAGATCCAGATCCGGATCGGGCCGGTTGCGTTCAAGACGGAAGACCTGCTGCTCCATTTCACGATCCCGCAGGTGCTGTTTCACGCGACGACGGCCTACGACATCGTCCGCCAGGCAGGTGTGGAGCTGGCCAAGGTCGATTTCCTGGGTGACTGCTTTTCCCGCAAGGTCGATTGAGGTCCCGCGATGGCGACATTCGTTCTGGTTCATGGCGCGTGGCATGGCGGCTGGTGCTGGCGCGACGTCGCAGACGATTTGCGGCGAGACGGCCACAGGGTTTTCACCCCAACAATGAGCGGCCTTGGCGAACGATCGCATCAGTTGTCGCACGATATCGATATCGACACCCATATCGCCGATATCCTCAACGTCTTCGAGTGGGAAGAACTGTCCGATGTGGTGCTGGTCGGCCATTCCTATGGCGGCATGGTGATCACCGGGGTCGCCGACCGGGCGCGCGACCGCATCGGACATCTGGTCTATCTCGACGCCTTCGTGCCGCAGGACGGCGACAGTTCGGCGACGATGACGGTGCGCCTTACGCAGGCCGGGGGAGACGACGACGCGGTTGAAGCCGAAATCGCCCGACGCCGCGCCGCCGCCAACGCAAATGGCGGCGTGCCGCCCGACACGGCGCGGATGTTCGACCTGCCGCGCGAACCCGCCGACCGTTTCGACTGGGTGGCGCGCCGCGTGGTGCCGCATCCCGTCAATACGCAGATCACCCCGGTTCGTCTGACGAATGGCGGGGGCGACGGTCTGGCGCGGACCTATATTCTCTGCACCGATGCTTCCGGGCCGACGCCGTTCATGACGCAGGCGAAGACGATCCGCAGCGATGACAGCTGGATCTACCGCGAGCTCGATACCACCCATGATGCAATGGTGACGGAACCCGGTGCAGTCGCGGATTTGCTGCTGGAAGCGGCGGTATAGAGGGGGAGACAATGGCCAAGGCAAGCTGGAAAGGCGTCACGATCGCCGAGACAGACGAAATCGAACATGTGGAAGGCAACGCCTATTTCCCGGTAAGCGCGATCGACATGTCGAAGCTGGAGGAAAACCCCGGTTTCGGCACCACGTTCTGTCACTGGAAAGGCCATGCCGATTATTATGACGTCGTGGTCGATGGCGAGCGGCTGGAGGGCGCGGCATGGCGGTACAACGCCCCGTACGGACAGGCCGAGAATATCCGAGATCACATCGCTTTCTGGAAAGGCGTCGAGGTCATGGGCGGACCGGAAGGGCCCGGTTATGTAGAACCGCAACCCAGCCGGCGCGACGGCAAGACCGGCTGGGAAGCTCTGTGCTGGTTGTTGCGTCATCCGTCGTCGCAAGTTCTGTCGGAGGCCGACGTTCAGGCCAATACCGACCTCGCCGGCGATGCGTTGCGCGACGCGTGGCAGGAAAACGACGTGCAGCGCTACGCCACCCGGTATCGCTGGACGCTGGAAGACGGCGAGGACGGAATCGTTCTGCGCCAGAGCGACGGAGAGCCGGTGTCGATCGAGTAGGCGGGAATCTCTTTAAACGGTCTCTCTTCTATACCGCGCCGCTGTCCTTCAGTGCCGCGATATCCTCGTCCGAATAGCCGTATCGCTGTAGCACGTCGATGGTGTGCTCGCCGTATTCCGGCGCCGGGGTTACGGCGTCCGCATCGTGGCGGTTCGGCGTGCGGGTCAGGTGCAGGGGCTGTCCGACGATCTCTATCTCGCCGCGCACCGGCGAGGCGACTTTCTTTGCGATCCCGCTGTGTACGATCTGCGGATCGGCGAATACCTGGTCCATCGCGTAGATCGGGCCGCAGGGCACCCGCGCTTCGTTCAGGGCCTCGATCCAGAAATCGGACGGTTTCTGCGTCGTGACCTTCTCTATTTCCACGATCAGGTCCGCACGGTTCTCCGCGCGGGCATCGAAGGACGAATATTTCGGATCGTCGATCAGGGCATCCAGTCCCGCTGTCCTGCAGAACGCCGGCCAGTGATTGGGCATCGGTGCGATGTTGATGAATCCGTCCTCGGTGCGAAATGCGCCCATCGGCGCGATGGTCGGATGGTGATTGCCCTGCTGCGGCGGCACTTCGCGATCGACCAGCCAGCGTGCGGCCTGGAAGTCGAGCAGGAAGATCATCGCTTCCAGCAGGGACGTCTGGACCCACTGGCCTTCACCCGACCGTTCGCGTTCCAGCAGCGCCAGCGCGATGCCGTTGGCGCACAGAATGCCGGCCGTCATGTCGCTGATCGCGGCGCCGGACCGCATCGGCCCGTCGCCGGGCACGCCGGTGACCATCATGTGACCGCCCATGCCCTGGGCGATCTGGTCGAGGCAAGGGCGTTCGGCGTAGGGGCCGTCCTGCCCGAAGCCGGAGATGCTAGCGTAGACGATGCCGGGGTTTATGGCTTTGAGCGTTTCGTAGTCGACCTTGAGGCGGTGCTTCACTCCGGGGCGCATGTTTTCGACCACCACATCGGCCTCTTTCGCCATGCGGTAGAAGACCTCCTTGCCCTCGTCGGATTTCAGATCCAGCGTCATCGACTGCTTGTTGCGGTGCAGGTTCTGAAAATCCGGGCCGTGGCGCTGACCGAGATCGGCATCGGCGTCCGCACCGGGCGTCTCGATCTTCACCACCTCGGCGCCCCAGTCGGCAAGCTGGCGCACGGCGGTCGGCCCGGAGCGTGCGCGGGTGAGGTCGAGAACTTTGATGTGGGACAGAACCTGTCCCTGACGGTTGTCGGTCATATGAATTTCCAGCTTCGGTATGTGTGTTTCCGATGTTTATCGGATAAACCATCGCAGATGAACGTTTTCTTCGCGGACATTTCATGAGCGGACGCGGCACCGGCTACGATGTGCGGCTGGAAACGCCGATCTACGCCACGGCGTTTTTCACCGGCAACGTGTTTCCCATGATCCACGTGCTGATGCCGCTCTGGGCGCTGGAACTGACCGGCTCGCCGCTGATTATCGGGATCATCATTTCCTGCCGCCAGATTCTGCCTGTGTTGCTGTCGATCCATGGCGGTGCCTTGCTCGATCGCTTCGGCCCCCGGGCCGTGATCATGTGTATGGGAATGATCGGCGCATTGTGCACCGGGATGTTTCCCGTGCTGCCGTTCATTTGGGCGGCCATGCTGTTGCAGATCGTCACCGGGTTTGCCGAAACCACCAACTGGATCGGCGTGCAAAGCGCCGTCGGCACCATTCTGAAAGGCCAGCCGGTCTATGCCGGCAGGATGACCGCCGCGGCGCGGACGGGCGGTTTCTTCGGGCCGGTCCTGGCAGGGTTCATGTGGGAGACCTACGGGCCCTATGGCGGGTTTCTGTTCCTGACGGGCTGGCTCGCCTGCGGAGCGGCGGCGGCATCGTTCCTGCCGCGTCATCCCAAACCCGAAACACCGACCGACGACGCTGGTGCGGAGAACCGTCGCAGGAAAGGCCCCGGCGTGATGGTGAAGACATCCGATTACCGGGATACGCTCCGGTTGCTGGGCATGTCGGCGGTCGCGCTGGTGATCATGGCGACGTTCATGCGTCAGACGGGCTCCGGCGTGCAGTCGTCCTTCTACGGCGTCTGGTTGAGCGAGGAGCTCGGTCTTTCAGGAACCACGATCGGATTCCTGATCGGTTTCGGCAATCTCGTCTCGGCCGCCTCTGCGCTGACCATCGGGCCGTTGACCCGTCGTTTCGCCGATTACTGGCTGCTCCTCGCGATGATCGGATTCGCCATCGTCGGCGTTGCGCTGACCCCTATGCTCGAAGGTCTGGTCCTGCTGTCGCTCGCCATTGGCCTGCGGGGCGTGGGGCAGGGGCTGAACCTGCCCTTGATGATCTCCATCGCATCGCGCGCGGTCGCCCCGACACTGCAGGGCCGGGTCGCGGCCTTGCGCATATCGTTCAACCGGCTCGGCGCGGCGCTGTTTCCGATCGGCATGGGCGCACTCGCCGAAGTGATCGGCCTGGAGGCATCGTTCTATGTGATCGGTCTGCTCGGCATGTGCCTGATCGGCGGTCTGGCAGTCTGGGTGGCGCGGACCAAGGAACAGCTTCACTCAGACTGAGAGGCGACCGGTATCTTCCTGACCCTGCGTCAGCGGATACGGATATTGCATTTACCCCGCCTTCATCATCTTGGCAGCGAGCGCGTAACCGCCATTGGCGCCGTCGAGAAAATGCAGGTGATCGTCGGTTTCGATCGACGGCACGATGCAGGTCATGATCGCGGCGTCCTGCTCGTACAGGCCGTAGCGGACGATCCCGTCGGCGTCGGCCCGTTCCAGGATGCCTTTAACCGATGCAAGTGTTGCCGGATCGTAGTCGACGGTCATCCGCAGCACATCGTCGAATTTGCGGAAATCGGTATTCAGCCCGGTGGTCTTCCGGTAGTGCGCGGGATCGAAATTTTTCGTCTTCCAGCCGGTTTTGAACAGAATCCAACCGATCAAACAGAGAATGAGCAACTCTCTCTTTTTCTTGCCCCGGTCCTTCTTTTCCGCAACTGCCCTGGACTCGATATCGAGGCCCTTCGGGGGCCAGCCGAAATCGGGGCCCTGTCCGGGAATGGGGTGACCGCCGCGACCGGCGCCTTCCATCAGCTCGATCAGAGAGGCGACAACCGCGTCATAGGCCTCCCCCGTCACGCCGTCCGCGGGGCCGACGATCATCGACAGGATGCATCCCCGGTTGGATTCGATGGGTTTCCATCGGCAGGACAGGCCGGTCAGGTCGGGGCGAGCGCCGGGCGGCGCCGGATCGACGGCGAACCGATCCCGCTTCATCTCGGTTTCCGCCCATTCGACGCCGTGGCCGGAAAACATCGCATAGGCGACGGCGGGCGACGCACCGTAGCGAGCGACCAGAACGTCGTTTCCGGAGGCGCGGATATCTCTGACCGGCACCATCGCGGCGCGCAGGGACAGATCGATCTCTTCTTCCACCCAGCGAGCGGTGCGCGCCAGCGCG
>Ga0181581_10001928_pt1 | contig 16131 bp, 16 predicted proteins | sample 071ome_22_FD_132433 | JGI IMG/M metagenome (GOLD analysis project Ga0181581, IMG submission 132433) | Coastal salt marsh microbial communities from the Groves Creek Marsh, Skidaway Island, Georgia - 071404AT metaG (megahit assembly) | ecosystem: Environmental > Aquatic > Marine > Intertidal... | reverse complement strand
GGGTCTGTCAATCACTAAGTGTAAGAATTTCTCAGAGTTAAAACAACTGGTTATTAATTCTGATTTAGTTATTGGTGGGGATACAGGACCTACGCACATTGCATGGGCATTAAATATTCCGTCTATCACTATTTTTGGCTCAACTCCGCTAGAAAGAAATTGTTTTATTACAGATAAAAATTTAGCTATAAGTTATGGAAACAAGGTTAATGCATATAAAATAAATAAAAAGGATTTTTCAATACAAAACATTAAACCTGAAAAAATTTTATCTTTAATTGAAGGACTTGTATGAAAATTTTAGTTACTGGTAGTGCTGGATTTATTGGTTCGTCACTTTCTATTGAATTATTAGCAAGAGGGGATGAGGTTGTTGGTATTGACAACCACAATGACTACTACGATCCCCAGTTAAAGGAATTGAGACTATCCAGGCATATTCATCATTTAAATTATAGTCATTTCAGGGGTGATATTGAAAACAGAGAGTTTATAAAAGGAATTTTTAGCAGTCAGAAATTTGATTGTGTAGTTAATCTTGCGGCTCAGGCTGGTGTAAGATATTCTATAGAGAATCCTAATGCTTATATTGATACAAACCTTGTGGGTTTTGGAAATATCCTTGAGGGTTGCAGACATACAAAGGTTAAAAATTTAGTTTATGCCTCATCTAGCTCGACATATGGTCTAAACACTAAACAACCTTTCTCAGTACATCATCCTGTGAATCATCCAGTAAGTCTGTATGCTGCAACTAAGAAAGCAAACGAATTAATGGCTCATACATATAGCCATCTTTATCAAATACCTACCACCGGACTAAGATTCTTTACCGTATATGGTCCATATGATAGACCCGATATGGCTCTACAAAAATTCGCAAATTCTATTATGAATGAAGAAAAGATTAAAGTCTTTAATTATGGAAATCATAAAAGAGACTTTACTTATATTGATGATATTGTAAATGGAATCATTAAAGTTATTGACAATCCTGCTGTTTCAAATCCCAATTGGGACTCATCAAATCCTGACCCTTCTTCCTCTAGTGCGCCATATAGAATCTACAATATTGGAAACAATAATCCAGTAAACCTTATGGACTACATAAAAGAACTTGAAATTAATCTAGGCAAAGAAGCCAAAAAAGAATTTCTACCCATTCAACCTGGGGATGTTCCAGATACTTTTGCAGACATATCTGACTTATCTTATGAGTACGGATATCAACCTTCTACTTCTGTTGCTGAGGGTGTAAAGAATTTTTCTGAATGGTTCAAAGAATATTCCGACTCTAAGATTTAATTATTTTAGTAATATCCTTTATAGAATCAATTACAGTCGAAGCTTTTGTTGTGGACTCAGAAATAGGGTGACCACTCCTAACTAGTATATTGTTATTTATGCCAGCCTTAATTGACGCTTCAATATCTCTTTCTGAGTCACCAATCATCCAAGATTCGTCCTTTGATATTTGAAACAGTTTGAAACAACTTATAAACATCCCAGGCTTTGGTTTTCTGCAATCACAATTTTGTTCAGGAGAATGAGGACAATGAATAGAATATAGAATTCTTACTCCTTTTCTTTCAAATTCCTTTTTCATCCATTTATCAATATGAAAATAATCTTCTTCTGAATATAAACCTCTCCCAATGCCAGATTGATTAGTTATAACTATAAATTGATAGCCTAAATTCTGAAGATACTTTAAAGAGCTAAAAATCCCATCAATAAATATGAAATCTTCAATTTTGTGTAAGTAGTTAGTTTCCCTGTTAATTACCCCATCTCGGTCTAGAAATATAATTTTATTGCCCACTTAAAAGAATTTTTAGAAAAATATTAGGTAGTATAGGCTTTTTTTATTTGAATTCAAATTATGGATTTATCGATTGTCATTCCTGTCTTTAATGAGTCGGAAAGTATAGAGGCCTTGATAAATGAAATAAGTATTTCAATCAAAGAAATAAGTTATGAAATAGTGGTCGTTGATGATAACAGTTCTGATAATACTGTCGCTGTTCTTGAAAACATTAAATCCTCTAACAGTAGACTAAGAATAATAAAACATAACAAAAATTATGGTCAATCTTTTGCCGTGAGGTCGGGAGTTAGAAATGCGAGATCATTATGGATTGCCACACTGGATGGAGATGGACAAAATGATCCTTCAGATATTCCAAGACTTTATGATGCTCTCATTATGAATTGTGGCAAGAAGAATAATGTTCTTATTTCTGGACATAGAATTAAGAGAAAAGATTCATGGTTAAAGAGAATGTCTTCAAAATATGCAAACAAATTTCGATCAAGAATACTAAAAGATGAGGCGCCAGACACAGGTTGCGGCCTTAAATTATTCTCTAAAGATTTCTTCTTGGATTTACCTTCTTTTAACCATATGCATAGATATATTCCAGCACTTTATACTTCAAGAGATGGAAAAGTTATTTCATTAGAGGTAAATCATAGACATAGAAATAAGGGTCAGTCAAAATATGGGTTCAACAATCGTTTTTGGGTCGGAATAATTGACCTACTTGGAGTTAGATGGCTTCAAAAGAGATCAAAAAAAGTTACATACCAGGAGATTTAATATGCAAGATATTCCAACTTCATGGCTTGTTCTAGGTTTTGTGGGCCAGGCATTATTTTCTATGAGATTTTTAATTCAATGGGTTTATAGTGAAAAGCATAAAAAAAGCATTATCCCCAAAGCGTTTTGGTACTTTAGTATTGCTGGAGGATTGACTTTATTTTCTTATGCTTTATTAAGACAAGATCCTGTTTTTATCGCTGGACAAGGCCTAGGTATATTTATATATCTCAGAAATTTAGTTTTTATTAAAAGAGAAAAAAATAAGGTTTAGTTATAACTTTGACAATCTTTCTCTGCGAGAAATAGTCGATATGTTTCATTTCCATAAGGAGTTGAATAAGAATCACTTACTCTTATCCCCCCTTTTTTCTTTGAAGATATATAAATACATTTAGTGTATTGAAAATCCTTATTAATTAGGTAATCCCCATATTTTATTTTATTTGGATAATAAGATATAAGATGTGGTAATAAGACGAAATCATTTGTAATAATTAAACTGTCATCAATGTATTGATGAGGGATTTTTCTAATTGTTTCAGTAATGGGCACATTTATCCTGCCCGATAAACCAAAACTTGGAGCTAAAGTACTTTGAAAGATCCTAACAGTAATAATTAGTAAAGACAAAGTTACTACAGTCACTTTGAAAAGATAGATAATCTTTTTTGAAATTTTTTCTTTTCTTTCAAGCTGCAGGATTAGCCAGAAAGGAAATAGCATCCAAATAGGGTGCAACCATCTTACTTTTATTTGCCCTATGGATAAAAATATAGATAACAAAACCATAATAAACCCGATAACCAAAAAAAATCTTTCAAATAATTTCTGGTAATCATTTTTTTCAAAACAAGAGTTAATTTTTTTTGGTTTAATAGCTAAAAACAAGAAAAGGACAAGAGGAAATATAAAGCCTAATGAGCTAAGAAAAAACTCACTTAATGAGCTAGTGGAGACATTTTGAACTTCTTGGATGTTGAGTTTATTTTGTATAGTGCTAGACAATTCAAAAAAATTTTGATAGACCCATGTATAGTGGGGAAGAACGCAAAGAAGTAAAATTGACAAACTTATTAAAATTCTTGGACTAAGAAAGGTTTGTCTAAATGAAAATATGCTAAATGCAGAAATCATTATTGGAAAAATAAATATTAAAAAACTGTATTTTGACAAAAAAAGGATAGACATGGACAATCCAAGAGCTATGTAATTTTGAATAGAATTCTTCTCTCTAAGTTTTAATAGCGAAAATATTACAAGAACAATCCCGAGGCTTAAAAGAATTGTATGAGTAAATCCTTGATGCATGTGCCAAAAGAAAGAAGGCATAAGCAGAAATGAAAATAGCAGAATTGGATCATGTTTCCTATTCTCTATAATAATTTGGCTGATAAGCCATATCACTATAAATGTAGAAAAGATCAAAATATACTTTACAAATGTCAAAGAGAAGAGGCTACTACCAAATAGCTTAAAAGAAATCCAACTAATCCAACTGTAGAGAGGAGGCTGGGGAAATGGGTATCCAATAAGCAACTCTTGGGCGTAAAAAATTTGCTCTCTATCATCAACTTGAAAAGTCTCAGAAAGTGAAAGTCTGATTACCACATGCACCACTAAATATATGAATATCAAAAATATGGGGTGATAAAATTTAGTTGAAAATTTATTTTCCTGACTCATTTACTGACCTTGATCATAGAAAAAATTAATTCTTTAAAACTTTCTGAATGGCTTGTTTTTTTTTATATAAGCCTTATGGCATTATTTCCTAGTTTAACAAGCTTATTGATAATAATTCTTATTTTCGCAATCTTAAACTTCTTTTCAAATTCAAATAATTTTTCTTTAGAAATAAATGAAAAATTTATGATCTTCACTTTCTTGATGTATTTTGTTGTTAACTTATTTCTTGTATATTACCATGAAGGTGAATTAAGAAATCTTGATGTGCCATCAAGATTCTTTTTGTTAATACCCTTTTATTTCTATTTTAGAAATTTTAATTTTCATAGAGAGTTTTTTTACTATGCAATCTTCTTTGCATCATTTCTTTTGGGTTTATATTCAATAATAAAGTTTTTTTTAAATATATGTATTTTTGATTTTCCAATTCATACAGGCACTTTAAGTTTTTATTCAGGCTTATTTGGTCTTATATCTCTAGTAATTTTTTTGAAAATAGAATCGTTAAAACTCAAAAAAGTTTCTATGATTTCATTTGCTCTTGCTTTAATTGCTGCCTTATCTTTTGGCGGAAGGGGTGTTTGGATTGCAGTTATTATTTCTTTAGTAATTCTCTATTTATATCATTTCAAGAATTTTTCTCTTAGTTCAAAACTAAAACATTTTGCATCATTTATAGTATTTTTATTTATTGGTTTTTTAACCTTAAAAACTATAGACATAACTAGGATAAACCATACTTATGAGTGCATCGATACCTTTTTCGAGGATGACATAGAGTGCTATGATTTAAGTATTGTTTATAGGTTAAATTTAATCAAGATTTCAAGGGAAATATTCATTGATAGCCCATTTTTTGGCCAAGGTGAAAATTTTCAGACTAATGTAAAGGAGTATATAGATTCAAAATATGAGTTTTTAATTTTTCCTAAATGGCTGGTTCAGAAAAATGATTTTGCATCAAGCTTATCCAAGCTTAATCATCCGCATATTGAAATTTTAACAATGCTTTTAAAGGGAGGCATCATAGGGCTATTTTTTTACTTACTAGTTTTCATAAGCCCGATACTTCTGTTTGTAAAAAACAAATACATTGAAAGCGATGAAGCTAAGCTTTTTAAATTATTGATATTAATGACTGTTTCTTTTTATTTTTCGTATTCACTGACTAATGCGGTATTCTCTCATCAAAGGACTGCATTATTATTTGTATTTTTGATTTTTTTTCTATCAGGAGTTTATGAAAAACTAAAAAAAGAAAATTAATTTTTTACTTTCTCGGAATTTCTAAAAACTTTGGCTTAAATAAAACAAACCATAAAATTACAACGCTTCTGTCAAGAAATTTATTCCAATATTTTTTGATTTTTCCTAAAGATAAGAGATAAGCTAAAAAATAAAAAATCATGTCCAATAGAAGTTTTGGATAGTTCCATAATTTTAAAATTAATACTTGTGGTTTTGAGAATATCTTATCCCATAGAATCATTCTGCTCTTATAGAATTCGACTCTTGAATTAATATAAACTTCAGAAGTTGTGCTTCCGCCAATATGTGACGTAAATATTTCTGGATCAAACATAACATCATAACCTTTCTTATTCATTCTTATTGACCATTCGGTATCTTCACTGTAGAAAAAGAAATCCTCATCATACATCCCAACTTCGTCGACAACTCTTGAATTGACAGCAATACATGCGCCTCTGACTACACCAACTTTAGAGATTTTCTTTGGTTGAGTATAGTTCGTTATTTTTGCGATACCATCAAATTCAGACCAAAATGAAGGAAGGTTGGAGCATGTTCTGGAACAATTTCCGTCTAAGTCTTTCAGTTGTCCTGAGATTAGTCCGGTATTGGGATAGGATTCAAAGTCTTTTTCAAAAGCTTCAAGTGTATTTTTTTCGAGAACTATATCGTTATTACAAATTAAAAAGAACTTTGCCATAGTTGATCTCATACCAATATTTGCAGCAGAACCAAAACCTTTATTCCAAGAATTTTCAATGATCTTTATGATACGAAAATCTTTGTTTTTTCTTATTTTTAATATTGATTTATCATTACTAAAATTGTCAACCACAATTATTTCATCTTGTGGGCCTATTATTTTTAGAGCACTTTCAAGAGTATTCTTCAAACGATCATATCCATTACGATGAATAATGATTAAACTAAATCTATACATTTGTGTAAAGTGTTAAATTGGACAAATTTATGTAAATTTTACCCCTTTAATTATTTTTTATAAAACATGAAAATATTACAACTTAATACAGAAAAAACTTGGAGAGGAGGAGAGAGACAAACTTTGTTTTCTATTTTAGGACTTATTCAAAAGGGACTTAATTGCAAACTTTTAACATTAAGAGGATCATATATGCATTCTAAGTCTGAATCTATGGCTGTTCCTCTAATTCTTGTTAAAAATAATTTAACAGCATTCCTCAAAATATGCATTATTGGTAAAAAGTTTGATATTATTCATGCCCAAACTGCTAAAACACATACATTGGCAGTCCTATCCAAGTTTATTCATAGGGCTCGTGTAGTCTATACTAGGAGAGTTGATTTTTTTCCTAAAGGGTTTTTCACAAAGCTCAAATATAAATTCACTGATGAGGTTATTGCTATTTCACCTGAAATAGCTGTTGTCCTTTATGAATCAGGCATGAGGGAAAAATGTGATGTCATAAGTTCAACATATATGCCTACCCAAATAAATTTAACTCGTGCCAAGCAACTAAAAGAGGATCTTGATATAGCTAATAAAACTAAAGTAGTTGGAGTTGTTGCAGCGTTAGAGTCTCATAAAGATCCTTATACTTCGGTTGATACCGCTCTTGAATTATTGAAGAAAAGAAATGATTTTGTATTTCTTCATTTTGGCTCAGGTTCCTTGCATACTAAGGTTCAAAAATATATCGAAGATAGCAATCTTTCTGGTAAGTATCTATTAATGGGGTATGTAGAAAATGTAGAAGATTTTTTTGGTATTATGGATGTTTTCTTAATGAGTTCTGAGAAAGAAGGTTTAGGTAGTTCAGTATTTGACGCCTTTTATAATGAAGTTTTTGTTGTTTCTACAAATGCTGGAGGATTAAAAGGTTTAGTGAATGACAGAGGGAAAATTTGTAAAGTATCTGACTACCACTGTTTGTCCAATGAAATTGATAAGTTTTTTAATTCCAAAACAAAGCCCAGAGAAGTTGCCATAGCAAAGAAATACTGTACAGATAATATAAGTTTAGAAAAAATCACTGAAAAATACATTCTTTGTTACAGAAAATTAAAATAGATTATTTAGATATTTCTTCCCATATTTTTAAGTATTTAATTGTATTGCCAAATGAAGAAATAAGTGCAAGTATGAACCCTCTTTTGCCATCAAGGAAACCAACCTTCAAAATATAATCCCTTAAGAATTTAACCAAGCCACTAAGAAGAGCAAATAATATTGAAGTATAAAACTTTTTGAAGGGCTTTTTTTCTACAACATTAAGATCCGTATATAAATTTATTTTAGAAATGTGGTCTTTAATAGAGTTAATAGAGTAATGTATTATTTCCTCTTCCAATAAAGATGTTTTTTTAGAATTAACTTGAACGGACTCATGAACCTTCTTTTTGTTAAATTTCCCCTTCTTTTTGTTGAATAATCTTAAAGGATAATCATTTCGCCAGCTTCCATATCTCATGGGTTTTCCTAAATAATATGAAACTCTTCTAATTTTGTAGCCATCAAACTTAGAAGATTTGATGATCTTTCTAATTTTCTTAGAAAGATTTTCTGATACGATTTCATCTGCATCGATTGATAAAATCCAGTCATTTAAGGCACTTGAAACTCCTAAATTTTTAGTCTCACCGAAGCCAAGCCAAGCAGTTTTTATAATTTTGCATTTGTAACTTGCGGATATATTAATAGTTTCATCAGTCGATCCAGAGTCGACGATTATAATTTCATCAACCCATGAAAGAGAGTCAAGGCAACGAGATATGTTTTTTGCCTCATTCTTAGTTATTATTACTGCAGATATCATTTTCTAAAACTTTTAAATATGCTTCATTGGTCTTGCGGAATGTTTCCTTCCAAGTGAAAAGTTTAAGCGCACCATATGCTTTTTTAGTTAGTTCTTTGTTTAATTTTTCATTATTATATATTTCCATAACCTTGTCTTTAATTTCTAAAGAATCAAAAGGATTATTAATTATTATTGCTTTATCTGGTTCAAGATACTCAGAAATTCCACAGAATTTTTTTGAACTAATAATAACAGGAATATTTAAAGAGATTGCTTCAAGGGCAACCATTCCAAAAGTGTCGCCTTTAGTGGGATGAATAAGTGCATCAGACATTGCATATACCTCGTTTGTATTATTTATTCGACCAAGGAAACGAGAATTATTTTTGACTAAGGCAGAATTAAAATTTATTTCATCACTTTTACCATCTCCAGCAATCACAATAAAAATATCCTGATTTTCAATTAACTCTAGTGCATGAATTATTTCTTGGAGCCCCTTTCTTTTGAAGCCATGGGCAACAAAAGCAAGAATATATGCGTTAGTGGGTAGTGAATATTTCTTTCTAATTTCAATTTTATTGAATTTATTAGGACTAGGATAAAACCCTGGAGGTGCCATATAGATTGAACGCTCAATATTTTTGTAGTTTTTAACAATATTTTTTTTTAAATATCCTGAAACAGCTATGAATGATTTATTTTTTTTATTTCTTAACTGAAAAAATTCAATTAAAAGATATGTAATTTTCCTTGGGCTAAAAATTAGCGACAGATAACTGAATATTTTCTCTAAAGTCAAATCTCTAGAAATAGACGATTTGAAACATGGCACGTGAAGAGTATATACGTTGGCATGTGTAACCAAATCATGAGAGTGAATAATATTAAATTCCTTCCTATCAATCAAAAATTTAGTTTGAACTGAAAAAATTAATTGGTTTAGGAATCTCGGGCGCTTAATACTTAAAGGGACTTTATGATAGGTGATATTTTTAAGGGTTTCAGAAAATTTTTGGGAGAAAACATGAACCTCATAATGTTTTGCCAGTTCTTTTGTGAGTTCATAGCAATATTTTTCAGCACCCCCGCCAGAAGAACTGAAGTTCCTTATGATTACTGCAACTTTGAGTTTACCTATTTCGGCTATTCTCATAATTTGTAAAGAATTTTAATAAAAGCTGATACATATAAGTTCTATGAGTAACAAAAATTCTAGGCAGCTTAAAAATATCCATTGTTGGTTCAGCTCTTCCCCTTCTTACAGTTGTAGCAGTGTGGTAGCCAGAAATTTCAACATTTTCGCTCGACATATCATTGAATTTTCCATATGGATAACAGAAATGATTAACTTGAACTGAAAATATCTTTTCTAATTTGTTTTTTGAGTAAGAAATTTCCTTTCTTGCTTGGGCAGTGTCAAGTTTTGTTAAATTCCCATGAGTCATAGAGTGACTACCAATCTCCATTCCAGATCTCAACCAAGAATGAATTTCCTCTATGTTCATTAATTTCATTTTGTCTATACCGATTTCTTCATCCCAAAGATTGTAGTTACCTATTAAATCTGAAACAATATAAGTTGTAGCTGAGAAGTTGTATTTTTTCAATATTGGTAAAGCATTTAAAAGAATATTTTGGTAGCCATCATCAAATGTTATTCCAAAAACTTTTCCAGTTTTTTTACCTTCAAGGTATGGCTTAAGTGCGCTCATTGATAAGCCTTTGTAACCTAAGAAATTCAAGATACGCATTTGAGAATTAAATAATTTAGGGGGAACGCTTAAGCTTCTTAAGATAGAGCCCTTGGGTTTTGTCTCAATACTGTGATACATAAGTATAGGTATATAATGTTTCTTCATAAGTGGATTATATCAATGAAATTTAAATGAAAATAATGATAGAGCTACCAACCTGGTTAGGCGATGCAATTATGACTACTCCATCTATAGAGAATTTGATTCAAGAATATGAGGACGCTGAAATTATTTTGCTCGGAAACTCTATGGCGCTGGAAGTTTTTAAAGAAAATCCCAGAGTTAAAAAACTTATCAATATAAAAAAAGGAGTTTTTAATTTTTTTTATAGTACAAAAAATTTAGAAAGAGTAGACTATTTTCTTTCTTTTAGGTCCTCATTTGGATCACATATTTGCAAATACTTAGTTAAGGCAGAAATGAAGTTTTCGTTTCAAAAAAAACTAAATAACACTTTTCATCAGGTAGAAAAATATAATCTTTTTGTTAGTTCTGTACTAAATTTTAAATCGAAACCGGGGCCTCTTAAAATTTATCATCAGACTACCCAAGAAATATCAAAGTCTCTAAATCCTCAAGTTGGTATCAATCCTGGGGCCAAATATGGAAGTGCTAAAAAATGGACTATAGAGGGTTTTGTTGATGTTTCAAAATCTCTTTCCAAAAATTATGATGTAAAGATATTTGGGGGCAAAGCTGAAATAGATATAACTAACAAAATATACGAAAAAATTCTTAATAAAGGAGTTGTTAATGCAACAAATTATGGCGGCAAAACAAATTTAAGGGAATTGATCAATGAAATATCTAAACTTGATTTATTCATAACTGGAGATAGTGGTCCAATGCATATTGCCGCGGCCTTTAATATTCCAACTATTGCTATCTTTGGGCCAACAAATAGTATTGAGACTTGTCAATGGCAAAATAAGAAAAGCTATATTGTCAAGGAGAATCTTGAATGCCAACCTTGTATGAAAAGAGAATGTCCACTATCTCATCACAAATGTATGAAAAACATTAAAGCAGGAAAAGTATTAAAAGCTATTGAGTCTCTGTGCTGAAATGACAATCGACTAATTCACAAAGAATATGGCCTATTAAGATATGCATTTCTTGGACTCTAGGGGTATTATCTGACGGAACACTTAAAACAAGATCTGTGCAGTTCAGAAGACTGGAGTCATTTGAGCCAGTAAGACCTATGCAATAACATCCATTTTCTTTAGCTAAAATCAAACCATCAAGTACATTTTTACTATTTCCACTGGTAGTGATTCCAATTGCAACATCATTATCTGAAGCAAGTGCTTGAATTTGTCTAGAAAACAAGAGATCATAACCAAAGTCATTACTTATTGAAGTAATTATTGAGGTATCTGTGGTAAGAGCAATTGCTGGAATAGAAACTCTATTTTTCTTATATCTGCCAACAAGTTCAGCAGCTATATGCTGAGCATCAGCTGCAGACCCACCATTACCGAAAAGTAGGATTTTCCCACCAGATTCTAGTTTGCTGATTATATTTTTAGCAGCCTCCTCAATTTGAGCAGTATTGCTAGAGAGTCTCAGAAGAGTCTCTTTATGTAGAGAAAACTCATTGTCAATTATTTTTTTCATTTTTTATTTTTTTTATTATTGAAGTGGAGCTTTTTCCGTCAATAAAATCGCAGAAAATTACTTCATCCGCTATATCACTACCTACAACTTTTTTATTGGTATAGTCTGCCCCTTTTACAAGAATATTTGGCTTTATAATATCAATAAGCTCTAAAGGAGTATCATCATCAAAAACCACTACAAAATCTACTGCTTTAATAGAGGCTAAAATATAAGCTCTATCCGCTTCAGAATTAATAGGTCTTTCATCTCCTTTTAAGGATCTTACAGATCTATCAGAATTTATGCCAACGATAAGAGTGTCACCATATGTTTTAGCTTGTTCAAGATATGAGACATGACCAGTGTGAATAATATCAAAACACCCATTAGTAAAAACAATTTTTGAGTCTAATTTTCTTTTCTCCTCAACAATTCTTTGAATTTCTTGAAAATTTTTAATAAGTACGCGGCTATCTGATTTTTTAATTGATGATTCATACTCAATAATTTCATCAATTGTTGCTGTAGCTGCCCCAAATTTTCCCACAACTATGCCTGCTGCCAAATTTGCAAAATTTATAGAGAGTTGAATATCATTTTCATTACAAATAGCAAAAGCTAAAGCTGCCAAAACAGTATCTCCAGCTCCAGTGACATCATATACTTCCCTTGAAGTAGTAGGAAAAGTTTCAAGTTTCATTTTTTCAAAAAGAGCAATTCCCTTTTCGCTCATCGTGACAAGCGGATACTGAAAATGAAACTCAGAATGAAATATTTTAAGAGCATCATATAAAGTTTCCTCATTAAGGATATCAAATCCAACAGCTTGACTAGCCTCTTTCAAGTTTGGGGTCGCTGTATAGGCGCCATAATATTTTTGATAATTTGAGCCCTTTGGATCAACAAAAACTTTTATATCTGCCTTATTTGCTTTTGCAATAATTTTTTTAGTAAGGTTCTCTGTGAGAAGTCCTTTGCCATAGTCTGACAAAAGTAAGCCATCATATTGGTTAATAATTTCATCTACCAAATGTTGAATTTTCTCTTCAGTTATTGAATCAACAGGGTTGCTGCTTTCGCTATCAAATCTTACAATCTGCTGGTTATCTGATATGAGTCTTGTTTTTTTTGGAGTAATTCTTTTCTCCTCAACAATTAAATATTCTGAGGAGATATGCTCATCGGCAAGTAATTTTTTAAGTAATAATGAGTTTTGACAACCTCCTATTACACTTAAAACATCAACTTTAGCTCCCAATGTCGTAAGGTTTTTTACAACATTCCCAGCACCTCCCAGAACATTTCTTTGTTTGTTTAAATCAACAATTTGTACCGGGGCTTCTGGGGAAATTCTATTACATTTACCCGAGAGATATGAGTCAACCATTAAATCACCTATTACAAGGAATTTAAGATTTTTAGCGTGATTAATTTTGATCATCTAGATTTCGATCAAACATTTTAATTATATAAGGAATATAACTTTTAACACCTTTCTCAAGAGAATATCTGGGTTCAAAATTAAGATACTTTTTTGTTAGAGAAATATCTGCTTGAGTAAAACTTTGATAATCAGAGTAGGGGTTGGGAAAATATTGAGTCTCATATTTTGTACCAAGTTCCTTCTGAAGAATATCAGCTATATCTTGAAAAGACCTGGCCAGACCTGTGCCTACATTAAATACGCCATTTTGATCATATTCACATGCAAGAATGTTACTTTGTATTATGTCTTCGATATATATGAAGTCTCTGTATATATCTCTTGAATTTTCAAAAAGTTTGGGTCTTTCACCTTTGAGTATTTGGTGTGCAAGTTGAATAACCATTGACGAGGTCTTATTTTTATAAAATTCCCTATCGCCATATACATTAAAGTACCTTAGACCTATAATTTTTTGAGCGGAATATTTATCACTTAAAGCAATTCTATCCATAGAAAATTTGCTGTATGCATAAGGGTTTTCTGGACGTTCTACGCCAATTACCTGTGGTGATGGAAGTGATCCATATGTTGCTGCAGAGCTTGCATATATAAGTTTTGCATTACATCTTTTGGCAATCTGGATTATTGCATAGAAAGAGTTTAAGTTAGTTCTAAAAACCATCTCTTGATCATAAACTCTGGTATCTGAAATAGCAGCTTGATGGAAGATATAATCAAAATGATATTCTTCTAATTTAGATAAATCAGAGTCTGAATTGATATTACCACAAAATATTTCCCCAGAAAAACCTTGAAGATTGTCAAAATGACCAAAACTTTGAAGGTTTCCATTTTCAAATTTTTTTAAGCTTCTAAAAATATCGAATAAAATAACTCTTGATTTGGGGTAGTTATTTTGGAAATAAAAAGCAAGATTGCTTCCGATGAAACCACCGCCACCAGTAATTAGTATAGTTTTGCCATTAAAATCAATATTACCATATTTCATAGAATTAGCTTTTGGTAAGAGTTAAACATATCAATATTAAATATCAAGAGGTATTATAGCTTAATGAATTTAGACAAAAATTTTTACTTTATTAAGTCTAATGACGAGATATTCGAATCGCTTATTCAAGAAAGAAATAAAGTTGGTCACTATAATGCGCCATATGAAGACTATTCTTTTATCAGCAGGGTTGTAAATAAACAAGATTTTGATGAGATTATCGTTATTGGTACTGGGGGATCAAGTCTTGGTGCTAAAGCAATATTTGAATTTTTGAACCCGTCAGGTTTTTTTTCTAAGAGTTTAGTTTTTCTTGAGACGGTTGACCCTCTCAATATTAAAGCATCCTTGAAAAATTCAAATCTAAAGAAGTGTTTCTTCTGTTTTGTGTCTAAGTCAGGAAAAACTTTTGAAACTTTATCAATTTTAAAATACATCAATGGAATTGAACAAATTACTGATAAAAATTCCTGTGTTATTACGACTAAAGGCAGTGGATTATTTAATTTTGCTGTTCAAAGAAACTTGAACGTATTCTTCATAAATAAAAACTTAAGTGGCCGTTTCTCAGTTTTTAGTATGGCCGGATTAGTACCACTAGTGCTTGCAGGATTGGATTATGAAAAACTTTTAGATGGCGCTAAATACACTATTGAAAGTTTCTTTAGTAAGGGTGAAATTTATTATAAGGTATTTGAAAAGGCAAGATTTCTTGTTGAAAATAAAACTAGGTTCAACATTAATATAATTTTTTCATATTCCTCCCAACTTGAAAGTTTCAATAAGTGGTATATCCAATTATGGGCAGAAAGTCTTGGTAAAAAAAATGTAAATCAGACCAGGCAAGGACTTACTCCATTAGGAATTCTAGGACCTGTAGATCAACACAGCTTTCTTCAGTTAATCATGGATGGTGTTAGAGATAAAACCATAACATTTATCAAAATTGAGGATCATTCTTGTGATATTAACATACCATATTCTAATTCAGATGATCTAAAAGATCTTGGATGGAGAGATATAGAAGGTCTTTCTTTTAATAGCCTTCTCAATCATCAAGCTGATTCAACAATTGAGGCAATTCTTGAAGAAAAAGATATTCCTTGTGATGTTATTACTATTCCTAAAATTGATGAGTTTAATATTGCTAGATTGATGACTTTTTATCAGTTGGTTGTATCGACAATAGGTAAATTTATACAAATTGATACCTATAACCAACCTGGTGTCGAGAAAGGTAAGAAAAATTTAATTAAGAACTTAAAGATCCATGATTAAGTGTGTTTTCCCAGTAGCCGGTTACGGTAGTCGTTTTTTTCCAGTCACCAAGGCTATTCCTAAAGAAATGATACCTCTTTTGAACAAACCTTTAATACAATACGCTATTGAAGAGTCTCATAGTGCTGGCCTTTTTGAGAATATTTTTGTAACTAGTAAGTATAAACAGTCAATAAAGGACTACCTGAGTTTGGATAGTGAGTTTGCTGAAATAGCTTTGAGTTCGAGTAAATCTTACTTGCTAGAAGATCTAAAAAATATTATCAAATGTGGTGAATTTAAATTTATTAATCAAGAGAAGATGCTTGGTCTTGGTCATGCCATTTACACTGCAAAAGATATAATTAAAGCAGATTCTTTTGGGGTTGTCTTACCAGATGACTTTTGTGTTAATCCAGTATATCCAGTTATGAAGCAAATGCTGGATTTGCATAAGCTTTTTCCTAAGCATTGTATTATTGCTGTTGAGGAGGTAGATTCTACCAGAGTATGTAATTATGGAATAATTGAGGGAGTTACACTGGATATTCCAAATAGTCAATTTACTGACAATGTGTATATTGTTTCAAATATGATTGAAAAACCAAGAGAAGAAGAAGCTCCATCTAATCTAGCAATCATTGGGCGTTATATTCTATCTCCTCAAATTTTTGACAAGATTAGTTTAACAGTGCCAGATAATAACAATGAAATTCAAATTACTGATGCGCTTAATTTACTTGCCAAAGAAAGTAAAGTAATTG
>Ga0181581_10001920_pt1 | contig 16174 bp, 10 predicted proteins | sample 071ome_22_FD_132433 | JGI IMG/M metagenome (GOLD analysis project Ga0181581, IMG submission 132433) | Coastal salt marsh microbial communities from the Groves Creek Marsh, Skidaway Island, Georgia - 071404AT metaG (megahit assembly) | ecosystem: Environmental > Aquatic > Marine > Intertidal... | reverse complement strand
GAACCCTTGCAAATAAAAGGGGGTTTGATTTAGTATAACAGTTGTTAACATAATGTTAACAACTGTTAACAGGAATCCTCATGTGTTTAGTAACAAAAACAGGTGAAGTTATGAGTGAAAAAGACGTATTTGGCCTTCGATTAAATACAATTGAAAAAAATTATCTATATGAGATTGCCCAAATATATGGACTAAAAAAACGGGGAAGTGACGAGTTATCAGTATCAAAAGCAATGAGATATATGCTTACTTACTGCATGGATAACAAGCTTAAATTCGACAATAAAGAGCAAAGTGAAATAGGAGGAGTGCGAAAACTTATCGAGGAAATTCACGCATCCATTCCTCATATTCTTTTTCAAATTGCAACGCAAAATGCATGCACCTCAACGAGCCTTACCGATGAGCAATATTCTCAAGCCAAGGACAATGCCTTATCCTATATCAATGAAACAGTCGCAGGTTTTCAAACCAATAGTTATAAGTATGTAAAAGCAAAAATTAATAGGGTTGGCATCAAAACAATACCGCTTGAATCAGGAGTTAGTCTATGGAAATAAAGGTTGATATCGGTCTAAATGTTAATAATGAACTGAGAGAAGTGGCCAAAATTAAAGAGCAAGAATTCAATGTGGTTGCTTCTGAAGCCATGGCTATTGGTGCTAAAGTTCTTCTTTCATCATTAGAAAATGAGGCCGACAGGGTTGATCCAAATGTTATGGCTATTCTAAAAAATAGTGTCAAAGCAAATGAAATTCTTTCTGAGATTCTTTGTTGTGTATTTAATAAGGATAAAAGCGGTTTAGGGGTATTTGATGCTGATACCGCGCTTTCAGTTATTAATAGAGTAGTCGATAATGTAGAGCTTTGAATTGCTCTACATTATCAATTTGTTCTAAATTTTCGTCTATTGATGACTAAACTATAGTTCTTTTTCTAAAGTCCTTTCTTGAATATATCTACTCTTTTCTATTTGATTTACAGCTGATTTATTTACAGACATTTGCTCAGATTTTATCTGTTCAATTATTTGAACCTGGCTAATATCAAAACCTTTTTTGACATAATTATCTTTGGGCTTAGATGGTGTTTTTGGCATGGTGTATTTACTTTTAATAGGACTTGATATGCCATTAACTTTGTTGCATCTATCTTTGTACTCATCGATACTCATTGGTTTTTTAAGTTCATTTACCACTCCTTTTTCTCCATTACGTTTTAAAATATCATTTAGATCGCGCCCTTTTTCTTTTGGTATTGATAGGGAAACATTAAAGCCTTTTTGGGTCAATCTATCTACAGCCTCAATTATTTTATTGCTGTTACTACTGTTAAATTTAAAGGTGTTTTCGCCATCATTATCAACACATAAAACGATATTTTTAGCGGGTATATCATTTACATTTATTGTTGCAAAGTTCTCTTTACCCAATACCGTATATACACGCGCCTTAGCGTTTGCGGTAACTATAGACAAACCAGTTTCAACCCCTTCCGTGTAATAACATGTATCACCTTCCCCTTTGATATTTAGATTAACTGTATGACCATAGTTCTTTCCAAAGGTTTGTTTTACAGGGTCAAAAGATATGTCCTTGTTTGCAGTTTTTGCATGGAGTCTTGTGATTTGAACATGGTTTATTTCACCTTTGTTATTTCTTGAAAATGCGAGTAAAGCGGGTGGGTATTTAACACTTCCATCTTCTGATTTTGTATAAACCCCTTTATGATAGCGTATGTCTGCATCTTTAAATGCGTGGATATTTCTGTGAACCCGAAGGTATTTTTCAACCAATGTCCCTTCTACTTTTTCTGACTCGCTATGATATTTCTTTGCCCATTTCAGCATAGGGTTTTTTGATTTTTCATCCATTTTTTTAGTCGCATCACTGTTCTTTGGAGTGAAGCTGTCAAAGGTTTTATAGTTGCAAAAATCAGCAGAGTATTGCAGTACATCTTTAAAAGACGTATACCCTTTTTCTTGGGCAATTAAGTGAAATAGATTGCCGCTTTCACCTGTTTCAAAGCTATGCCATAGGCCACTTTCAAGGTTAACAGATAAACTTCCTTTTCCACCATATCGATAATTATTGGGCCTTGATAACTTCTGATTAGGCTTACCCAGAAGATGTGTCACCAGCTCTTCTGAACGGGCCTTTAGCTCAACCTCAATGGCTTTCGCATCTAACTTCGTATCATTGGTTTTATAGTTTGTTGAGGTGGTTTTATTTGCATGTGGGCTTTTGAAGCCTTGTTGACTATCATGGGTTTTTGCCTTCTTTTGTATGTTTGATTCTTGTGTTTGTGCTTTCAGGTTCTCTGCAAGTGCTTGCCCTTTAAACTTATCAAATTTTGCTTTTTCATATTCAAATATGGCTGAGGTCTTATCAGCATCCTTTTGCTTAATTGGATCTTCCATTCTCTGAATTAGCCCCTCTCTGTCATTGGTATAAATGCTAAGGTGACAGGAGGGACGGGTATTAATAATCTCATGCGATCGGTGGGTCATTGCGATAATATTTTCTACAAGTTCTAAGCCAATAGCATACTTTGATGTCGTTCCTTGTAATGAATAGGCTGTATTGGTATAGGCATAATCCCAATGTTGATCTTCTTTATCATCTAAGCAAAGAGTGAGCGTGTCTTTACCGTTGCTAATAGTAGCGATACCCTCCTTATCAATGGTGTTTACGCGATATTCAGTATTAGCAATAAAACCTTTGTCCTCATTGGTAAGGCGCAGGCGAATCCTATCGCCTGTTGATAATGGACTCGTTATTTCTTGATAGAGGCTTACTTTGGCATGATTCATCGCCTTTAGACCAAGCTTAAAGCAAAGGCCTTCATTGTCGGTTAGACTTATATGGTTTTTTTCTAAGTCCACTGCTGATATTTGAAAGTACTCGCCTTTTTTTCCAATATGATAGGATTTGCCAAAACGTACGAGATCCCCTTCTTCAAAAGTTTTTATCTTGGTGAGATCGGCACTATCAAGCTGTTTTTCTATAAGGCGCGTGCATGAAAGTTCATTTTTTTCTATTTCTCCTTTCTCTTGCAGGCCTACACGAATCATGGCATCAATATGCATTCTATCTTTATGAACCGGAACAATAACAATAGTATTATCACGACACTCCTTCGTTCTGCTGAGATAATCACCTACTAATGCTTGGTAGATAGGCTGGTGCGACTTAGTGCCATCCTCGTTTTTAATACTTTCTACTTCGACAACGGATTTCTTATAAGATGCAATCTGCGTTTCATGCTCGCGAGCAATCCACTGTTCAGGGCTTATCTTGTCTAGTTCTTTAAATGCATTAGCAATCTCTCTTTTAGAGGAAAGCTCGGCTGCCTTTTTTAAGGTGGGGTTTGGGTTTTGTCGCACTATTTCTTCCATGCGTGCTGTCTTTTGGGTTTTGGTTTCAACCGTTTGCTCATGAGGCTTTCCTGCCTGAAGAGATTGTAATTGAGTCATATCACCTGAGAAGAAAAGACGAGCATTATTATCAATGATTTTATCTTGAAGCCTTTGGTAAGACACGTTATCGAGCATTGAAGACTCATCGGCAATAACTATTGTCTTTTCATCAAGTGCTAAGTCATGGAGCATAGCACTTTGAATGGTTTCAGAGGCAATACTATTACTAATTAACTCATCTTTTGCAGGGTGTGTTGGGGCTAAGCCAATCACTTTAAAACCATTTTCTTGCGCTATTTTTTGTGCTTCTTTCATCATCGTTGTTTTACCGACACCCGCAAGCCCTTGTACGCTGTTAAATCTATCTTTAGAGCTGGCAAACAGTACAATTGCATCCTTTTGCCCTTGGGTTAAGGTTGGAGAAAGTTCTAAAAGCCGCGATTTATTGGATTCTATAGGTGATAATACGCCCTGGTGTTTGATATTTTTTGCAAGAATATCTTTTTCAATGTCTAAGGCCTCTTTGGTGGTCCAGTAAGTATTGCAGTGAATAAGTTCTCCCTCTTTCATGCGCTCTCTAAGTACTGGCTCAATATCTTTAAAATCAATCTCCCCATAGGCATAGTGCAATGCATGTGTCATAAGCTCTGTATGCTTGAATGCAGCATTACGCTCAGCGCATTTGGCAACGGCAAAAGAAACTGCCAAATCCGAAAGCTCTTTCTTTGACAGCCTAGATTTATCAATGTCGATGGCATCCACAAGCTTTTTTATGTCTTTTTCTATCACAGGATTGGTCTGGCTTAAGTTTCGATAGACTAGCTCAGGAGCTTTCTCTTGTATTTCCTTGGCTGTCCATTTGATTTGAACCTTATCAAAAAAGGCCTCCGCCTTACTTTTGCTTGCCGTGTGAATTTCAATACGTCTTGCCTTTTCACTGAGTTCACCAAGGGTATTGGTATTTAGCTGGTGAGCCTTTGCAGCTACGATTATATCTTTATCATCCGCATTAAGCTGATGTGTCTTTTTAACGTAGGCATGGGTGAGATAGCTCGTTGAGAGCGCTTTGTTATCTAAATAAAGCGTATCGCCCTCTTTATCCTTCAGCGTTACGCCTTCTTTATCAATACTTGTTACTTCAAACTGACGGCCTTTTTCAATTTTAGTGCGATTGTGAAATAAAGCTCGTAGACACTGAACATGCTCACCCTTAGAAAGGGCCAGCATAGAAGCTTTTGACACCTTAAAGTTATCTTCTACCTTTGGGGTATAGTTACTCTCTATACCTTTTTCATTTTTTAATACAAGGTGACGTTCTTTAACGGCCACCACCTCATAGTGTTTTTGCTCTTTCGTAAAAGCTTTGAAGGTTATTCTATCGCCTATATCATAGTTTTTGCTGTGTTTTTTCTGCGTATCCGTTAATCCTTGATTACTTAAGACCCGCACCTCTTTTTCTTGGATAGATAAAACCCCCTGCTCCTTTAGCTCTGAACGAATTGCCGCACTTAACTCAGAATGTTGTTTGTTATTAAGAGCAACAAGGCAGGTGTTTTTATTGTCTGCAATATTTTTAGCTTGCGTACGTGCTGCTGTCTTATGCTCTGTTCTACTCATGACAATATCAACCTGTGTATCTTTTCTATTACTGAAAGCCTTGGTTGATCGAATTCCACTTTCTTTTAAGGTTTGTATGGGGTTTCCGGCACAAAACCCCTGAATGCCATGGCTATTGTTTAATAACAATAGTTTTCCTTTGTTGGAATCTACGGTTTTTTTCAAAGACTCTATATCGTCTAAAGAGAGCTTCTGCGCATCATGCACTACCACCAAGCTCTGCCTATTAAATGGGTTAATGGTATTGCCATGTTGACGGCGAAAGCCCGATACCGTATGCACGACCTCATCTTTAAAAAGGTTTTTAAGCCATAGAAAAAAACGTCCCTGGTTATCTCTTTGCACATGCTCGCTTAGCTCTTGCGTATTATGTTTTGCTTGATGAAGCACATAGGTTTTAATGCCGCCATCTTCTGCAATATTTACCAATTCATTGAGCAAGTCCTTTTGGTTGCTTAGTCCATTTACATCTACTATTTGAAGACTGTCTTTATGACCTAAAAGAGTATTAGCCAGTCCTGAATGCCCGTCTTTTATTGAAAACGAAGCGCTCTTGATTTTAGTAACAGAATTAACGAAGTCCTTTTCGCGCTGTATTAGCTTATCAGTGGTGTAGTACTCTTCACTTTTTCCAGAAAGCTCACCATTCTTAAGTTTTTCTGTTATATCTTGCTCTATTTCTTCATGTGCGATACAGCCCATGGCAAAACTAAATGCTGTACGAACCAAACTGCTATGTCTTATTTGGGTATTAAATTCAGATAGGTGTTCGAGTGCATCTGCTACGGCCTCTTTCGCGCACTCACTTATCTTGAGTGCATCTGTGGTGGTAGTGACGCCCTCTTTCCCTATATTTTTTCTCAATTTTGATGCTTCAATGATTTGCTCTATATCCACATCAAAGCCCTTGATATCATCACGCCATTTTTCCATTAACTGCTGACTATCAATGTTTGCTTTCATTTGCCTGGTATTTTTATTGGAAACTTCAGCCGCTTTCGCGCTAAGGGTTCCATTCTTGTCCATATCATCTAGTATTTGTTCGCGTCTTTTAGAGAGGTGCTTGATAAGCTCATCGGACACCCCTTCTATTTCAAAATTGCCATAGGCATCTTTAATACGAATATCAAATCCTAATGCTTTTATTTCTTTGGCAAGTGTGGACATGTAAACAAGGCCAAAGTAGTGTTGGTTTTGGAATAAAATTTCATTAAAGCCATTGTGTAAATGCTCAGTATCGCCTTTGGCGCGAGAAGAGAGTGCGCGCCACATACCATCTAGTCGCTCCGTCATATTCAATATCACCATATGAGTATGTAAATCCGGATCGAGTGCGCGAGAAGAAGTATGAACAAAGCTTGCGGCAGTGAGGTTATTTGTTTTTTGATAGCCCGTTTCTTCGTTAAAGGTAATTCTCGCTTCTGCTGCCATCGCCTCTATGCGCTTAAATGCCACATCCACCGCCTTCATATGTGCATTAGCAATACGCGAATCATTGCCAACTAGAGCTAGTATTGATACCGACTTTGGTGCAGAGAAAGTAACATCGGTGCCAGCACGATGTGCTCTTTCCCCATTCTTTATAATTCCAAGAGTTTCACCGTTAGGAAGGTATCCTTCTAAAAGCGATAAAAATTTTTCTTTTTCAACCACGCCCTCTAACGATAACTTTTCAGCACCTCGCCCCATCCAGCGGGATGCATCTTGTAAGCTTTCTTTATCACTTAAGTAGTAGTTGTCTTTACTGGTGTAGTAATGGGCGGCATCAGCGGCTTTTCCAAGAGGTTTTATGCTTAACATGTGGTGTCCTTATACTAAATTTTTGACAAAAGAATTCATCTGGCCAAAAAAAGCTCTTTGGCCAATGTTGAGATTTGTGCTGCTAAAGTACTAGCAATATGATTGCTATTTACCTAATCGAGCCTGACTTAAGCCTCGCTAGGTAATGAAATGCATTCGATTTTTTATGGGCTGTCCATTTTTGCCACTTCATCAGATATAAGTTTTGGCCATGGTGTACCTTTAAGTCCTGTATGAATGAAATAAACCATAAACATAAGCACATAGAATCGAGCGCTGGTAGACTCAATGTTTGCGGCAAAACGAAGATATAGCAGAGGAATGGAAGCAATTGAGAGACTCATGGCTGCATAAAACATCGAGGTAAGTGATACTTGTATTTCTTGTTTTTGATAACGCATTAAAGCATCAAAAAAATGCAGACTTGTCAGCATAAAAAACCCAAGAGACAACATGATGCTCCAGAAGAACAGTGCTAAAACTGGCATAATGCTTAATGGTGGAGGACTCTCCAAAATAAGGCTTTTAATATATTCTTGATAGTCATAAGAGCATACAGAAAATGCAAACACACAAAGCATGGTTGCGCTGAATATCAGCAAGGGATTGAAAAGGATTTTTTCTACAAATAAGCTAATGCTCTTATCAAAGTTCTTTTTAAACATGCTGTTCTCCTTAATTTTTTTGGTCGCTACACTCGCCTTATCTTTCGAAAAATTGCGGTTAAGCTTTGTTATATGATTTATTCTCATCTTTTAAGTCCAATGGGACGAAAAGTTACTCTAAGCTTCAAGCCAACTCCTTTGTATGTGAAATAGGGGCTTCTCGAAGCTCAAGCGTATCAATATCGTTTTTTGTACCCTTCTCACCTGAGATGTCTTTAAGTGTGCTATCTGCTGTCTCTTCAAAGTTTTGAATCGCTTTGACATCGGATACCACATCAGGATTGCTCTCAATAGCTAAAGCCGCTTTCTCTATCTTCTCAAGTGCATCAAAATCAATAGAGCGCTCAGTCAAGCTTTCACAGACAATGGGGCGCTCAATATATTTGTTTTGAAGTTTGGTGATGGGGTGTGGGCCAAGAAGACGCACATAGCATTCTAAGTCTTCTAGCTGTTGAATATCGCCTGCTTCTACCGTATTTCGTATGCTTCTACTTGAACCTACGGTGTTACCATCTCTGACTGAATCTGGGCCATAAGAGCGTGATTCTTTGACCTCACAAATAACTTGTTTTCCAATGTCATCGCTGACTTGCTTTGCTACAGAAGCCGAAGGACTTCTGAAATAAACGGAATTGTTTAAGAGATCAGCTATCGCCTCTGCTTCTTTCGTTTGATACAAAAATGCAAGCTGTGAAATCGATTGCACCCCAACGACCACGCAGCCACCAAACTTTCGAATATCTGCCATCGTATCGGAGAGCATTTCTAAGCGATGGAGACTCGCAAGCTCATCCATAACCACCCAAATACGGCGATTATTATCTTGCGGGAGCGATTGAATGCCTTGCATCGCAAGCCCCAACCACAAAGAGATAAGAGGCTTTATTTCTTTATGATATTTAGAACGAGAAGTAATAAAGAGCCAGCCTTTGTTATAGTCTTTTTCGGTGGTTTGCTCTATCCATTTGCGAATGGAAAACTTGGGCTTTTCACTATGATTTAAACCTTCTAAGAAACGAAGAGCCTTGGTGTAAGTGCTTAAAACACTTTTGATCGAAATGGCCGTTTTCTCAATTTCCTTACTGACAAGATTCGCGCTTTCCGAAGATTTTAGAAGTACTCTCATCTCTTCAAGCGAGGTGGTTAACAAGAGCTGCAATAAAACAATGATACTTTTATCGGCTCGGTCTTTAATTTTCCAAGCCATCGAGGTTAAAATGGTTCTGGCAGCATCTACCCAGAAAGGATCGCTTCCCTGCACCGATTTTGGAATAAGGTATGTTGCCATTGAACCAAGCTCCATGGGGTTTTGACACTCCTCCCATATATCCCAATTAGCGCATAGCTCTGATATCGGGTTTAGTTCAACATCGGTTTCTTTGTTAAAAAAGTAAGGCTTTAAAGTACATTCTTTGTCATAAACAATCACCGCATCGCCAGAAGCCCTTAGTTGCTCTAACAACTGCATTATCGCCTGGCTTTTACCAGAGCCAGTAGAGCCATGAAAAAGGATCCCTTGCTTTTCTGAGCGTTTTGGGAGGGGTAGTGTATTCAAAAGACTAATGTCTGAAATGCCCCGTTTTGATTGCTTTAAAGAAGCTATGGTTTCTTTGGCATTCTTCGCTAAGCGCGTACCAGAAATATGTTTATCTTCACTTAGACGCTCGCCTTTACGTTTAAAGTAGCGATAAGAGAGTACTATTAGCGCCATAAATATAACAGCACCTATTAATACCACCGATTGAAGCTTTGACATCAAAAGCGCTTTGGCCGTAATAAGAGCACTTGTAATGGCTTGGGACTGTAAAAACATATCAGCCGTTAAACTATTACTCCCAGACTGCCAGACAAGGGTTCCACCTTGCCCAAGAAGATGCAATCCACGGCTATAAACATTCATCAAAACCAAGGTCATTTCAGGTTTTGCGCTCAGATATAAAAGGGCAAAGACAATGGCTAGAAAAATAAGCCCTCCCAAGATTAAGATTTGTCCCATGACCTGTGACATCATGCGCACATTAAAATCAAATACTTTACTACCTCGAATAAAGTGCAATAGTGATGCTTTCATTGCTCGCTACTCCCTATCTTTTGTCAGGCTGGCCAGTAATGAAGTTTTGGCTTTATTCTGCACTTTTCCGATTAAATCGATTAATAGTGGCAAGATAAGACGTTTTGCTTCAAAGCCAAGGTATAACGCCATCATAAAGACAGAGCCTACAATGGATTCTATCTTGGCACTGGAAATAGCATGCGAACTATCACCTTCACCACTTAAGCAGGCAGTGAAAGTCAGTACGTAAATAGCAAAAAAGATAAGCTCAAATTTTTGATACATCTCATTGATAAAAGGCATCGATTGTAGACTATGGCCTGCCATAAGCTTAAAGGCGTGGTATTGGCCTGTTATCAAGACAAGGCCTGCAGCAAAAAAGAGATTGGAGAATATTAAATTAGAAAAGGCACTCGGAAATCTAAAATAATGATAGCTGCTAAAAAAATGTAGCGAAAGAGCAACGCTAACATTACAAATACTTAAGATAATAAAATAGCGAAGAAAGATTTTTAACATCGGCAGATAAAAGTCACGCTCTGAGAGCGTTTTACATGTAATATTGCTGATATTATCTAAGTCTCTTTGAATCGCCTGATAAAACTTTTTTGTGGTATCACTCATAGTCATTCCTTGTTCGTTCGATGTGTTTTTTTATTAAGCACAAGACTTAATCCAGTTTCTTTTCGGCTTTAGCTCTTTGCCCTTGGTGCGCTTTAGATAAGCCATCTTTTTGATGGCGTATCGCATCTGCTGTTACCTCTTTTTGGTGCTTATAGGCATCAAAAGGTGAAGACGACTGATATTCCCCCATAAGCTCATCGACTTGCTGTTGACGATTGTTATCAAGCTCTGTTTGTTTAATGCCATGTTGCTCAATCTTATTATCAACGACAGCACTTGCTGACTGGTGCGCACGCTTGATATTGTGGCTTGCGGTATTTTTAATTGCAGCAGCACCACTGTCATAATTAGACTTCATAGAGTATTTGGCGCCATTTATTTCTTGTTGCACTTGCTGCTCTATAAGACTTTGTCCTACACCTGATTTCATAAACTCATCAGCATAGCCTTGCTGCTTATGAATGCTATTTGCATCGGTGCCTAACATTGTTTGAAGTCCTGAAGCGCCATAACGATTCTCAACAAAGTCATGGAAGGCCTGAGCAAAATTACTATCAATATTTGAGGCATGCTCTTTTGCATGCGTACTTGCTCTTTGATAATGCAAACCTTTACTAAACTCTTGGGAAGATTGCTCATGAAGATTCTTGGCTTTGGTGAAGTTTGCGGCAATTTGCTCACTGCCTGAGAGAGAGCTTGAATCACCAACATCAAGGTGTTGATTTTTAGCCGTTGAGGTCATATGAGAGAAAGCACTGGAGAAGGATTTTCCTTCGCTTGAGTTAAAGAAGTCCTGAATAGATTCGTTTGAGCTATTGTTATGGCCAGTGGAAATCTGGGCGCTTGCTGATACCCCTGTTGTTAGCTCTGTTACTTTACCAACCACCGAGCTTCCTGTGTTAAAGTTTGCGCTAACCGCCTGCCCCCAAGTGATTTGATCACTTTTGTCACGATGGCTGTTATATTGCTGGATAGCATCCTGCATGGTCTTAATGTCTTTTGTGTATGAGTTATTATCGCTTTGACTGATGCCAATCCCACCTTTGGTATCAATTGAGTGATTGTCATTAAATTGTGATAGATTCGACAGCCCTTGCTGTAGAGAACTTTCCGCAGAGGTTCGAAGCTGTGCGGCATTATGAAACGATTGCTGCGCATTTTGATTAAGACTATCAATAACGCGCTCAGAACCATGCACGCCAACGGCGGCATTACTCATTGCCCCTTGCACATTGGTAACACTACTACCATCTGGATTGCGAGAAATCATGCTGCCATTAGAGGCTTGCGCGGATAATCGCCCTTCAGCAAAAGAGTAATTGGTATCATACTTATGTGCAGAGGTATTATCATAATTAGCATTCCAGCCGCTATAGGTCGCCATAGAAATATTGCCAGAAGCCGCAGACTGAGCAATGGAGGTAGACATAGATTGCACCATACCACCAAAATGCTGCGCGGCATTTCCTAAAACGGCTGCAATGCCTTTGGTCGCATAATAGGCAAGAAATGGCACACTGGCTGCAAGCGCTCCAGCAGTATAAGCAAGATTTGCTTGTATTGATGAGAGTTGATCGATATTGGAAAAGCTTATTGCCCCTTTTGATTCATTGAAAAGATTTACATAGGCACTCGCAGAGCTTGATACCAAGTAGTGAATCACAATGAAAAATAATGGCCATGTCCATAAATAAAGCTGTGATTGCAAATACACCTTATAAACATTTTGAGTTGATGGAAAAAGGCTAAGCAATGCTACTATTGGGAAAATAGCTATGGTCAACATCCAAAAAGCAGTCATAAAATAGGGAAGGCGAAAACAGGCAAGCCAAAAACTATTTGCCTCCGCCACATGCATTTTTTGCAGGCTTTCAGAATTGGTTAAATTCATCAAATCCGCATCCGCCCCATGAAAAGCAAAAGCATCGCGAGCAGCTGAGCGCGTGGCATTGATTAATATATTTTGTGTCATAATATTGGCCGCACTTTTGGCCTGGCCCTTGTAATATTGATGCGCTGCTAAAAGTGTATCTTTATACTTTTTACTATCTCCCTGGGTCATTATTTTGCTTAAGCTCTCAATTTCTGCTTCAACCGCCGCTGGAATGCGCTTTTTTAAATAAACAGCAGACTCTGCACAACTTCTCTCTTCCCCGTCATGAAAAATAGTACGAAAGATAGGCGATTGATTATTGCTATCAAAAAATAAACTATTTAAGTCTTTTGAGTGGACAAGCTCTTTTGCGGTGACTTTTTGACTACCTAAAAGCCTTGCGCTAAAAACACATTGCCGAATAAAAGTCGATATATCTTTTGATAGCTCAGGAGAGCCATTAAAATTAGCACTGGTTGCACTAAGCCATGTGCGTGCACCAAAAACCATCCCAGACTTGCTATATTCTAAGTCATCTGGCATATGCAAAACATCCTCAAACGCGCGCACAAAGCCTCTACCAAAACGACTAACAAAAGAGGCGGGAAGAGCAAGACCTAAAGGCACATTATCTACGGTCACAGCTTTGCCACCTTCTTGCTGCATATCAACCACCGCAACACTAACATTTATGCCTATAAGACAGGCAATCACAAAGAAAGTGGTGATAAAATAGCGCGAGAGAATTTGAATTTTATCACCCAAAACAAGCTGCGCTGCGGCAATGCAACCTGAAAACACTAAAAAGCATTCTTTAGCGGTAGTAAAAGTTTCAGAATTTGATAGCATCGCAACGGAGTTAATAACATCACGAAAAACATCAATGTTTTGTGGTGTATATACAATTAATTCACTCATGATGTTGTCCCTCCTTTATACGCGGTTTGTAGTAAGGGGCTTAGCGCACTATAGGCCTGGCGTACATTTTGCTGGATTAAAAGATTGGTTTGTAAGCTCTGGTTAAACTTAGCTCTTGCCTCTTTTGAAAAAGTATCCACGTACTTTTGCGCCTCTCGCAAATTGGCAATTAATCTATCTTCATTGCCAGCACCTGAGTTTTTTCCAGCAAGAGAGCTTCGAATAATACCAAGCGCATTTGATAGGTATTGTGAGAGCATATCAGCGGCAACACTTTGTGCTAAAGCATGACTTCCCTGAAGACCAATGCCTTGCTGGGCATTGGCAGCAATTAATGAAAAGACGTTATCTTGGCTCATATTAATAAGACCACGCTGTTTTTCACTCAGTGCGGTACCATTTTTTATGTTGGTATAAATACCTAACATCAATTCTTCTACTTGATTAACCAGTGCATTACTTTGTGAGATAGTTTGATAGGTATCCTCAGAATACGAAACCTGTACACATTTTGACTGAGCACCTTGATCTGTACACCGATACACAGGAAGCTTGCCGCCATAGAGTGTGGCCTTTATGAAATCGCGATTATTCACCAATGATGGGTAGGAAGATATCGAGCCTTTTTTATCAAAAATAACGGTGCCTGATATAGACATATACGCTTGTGCAAGCTCATTATCTGCCTTTAAAAACTGATTTTCTTGCAGCGCATCCCAAACCACATTTTTATCATACAGTGAGCGATCTTTATATTCTGGGTCTTTTTTTGCTTTTTCTAACTGCTCTTCAATAGCGCCTCCGGTTGAGCATTGATGGCGTGCAGCCGCCCAATCCGCAAAAGCACCACCTTTTAAACCCAAGTCTTCACAGACACGCTGACTTGCCGCACGGTTTTTAGGATAGAATGCCGCAGCGGCAAGCTCTCCTGCCTCACAGGAATTTAGATTCGAACCATTAATCATATTGGCCATGTTCTGCATTTGCTGCAAAGAGTGTGCCACTTCGGGTAATTCCGTTTCGAGTGCTAAATTTAGAGCATATCCTGCGCCTGATGAAAGGATAGACTGCATAAATTGTGTGATTTGATCAGTCGTAATAAAAGAAAATCCTCCGGCTATCAAATCAATTCCGCCGCAGCCGGAGCGAAACCCTGGGACATCGACATGCGCTATTTGAATGTTTCTTACCTGACTTCTCATGTAAAAGCTCCCGCCTGACAAAAAACCTGCGGCCTGCGTACTATAGGCTTTAGCACTTGTGGCATTGGATGAAAAACCAAGGTTGTCAAAAAAATGATTGAGTTCAGAGCCGGTGCTACTCAGTGCAATATTAGATAGTAAGGACAGACTAAGCACTATATTTTTAAGCTTCATCATTGAACTGCTCCTTAATATGCTTTAATAACTCCGATACGCGACTGGCCAGTTGGTAAGGTTCTGCCTCTCCAAAAAGAACAGGGTAGGCTTGGTTGGTGTCATTATTTAAAAGAAATAGCGCGGGTACGATTGGCCGAAGACCACTTGATAAAAAGAAGGTTTGAAAAAGCTCAGGGCTTAGCTTTTCTCCTTGAAAAGGAGGCAGTGCGCCGCCATCTATACTATAGGCCTGAACCTTTATTGAAAAATGATTGGCAAAATCCTCTAAGATAGGCGCAAACTTATGACAATGCGGACACGATGCCTTATAGATAAAGACAAAAGCATAGTTCTTTTGTAAGTCATCCACCTCTTGTTTGGTGCTATTCAATGCTTTCGTGCGAGAGGTAATTAAAAGGCTATTAAGCTCTTCTAGTGCCGGATTTGCGCTTGCTATATTCATCATCAAAATAAACATTAGTAGCGATACAAGTTTTTTCATTACAGTCCCCCTAATCCTTCATATGAGAAGCGTTTAAAATCAGTAGTAATATCTAAAAATCTCTCCTTTAAGTCTGTTAAAGCAACAAAACCATAAGAGAGTGGTGATAGCTCATTGCTTTTTAAATTAATTAAAAAGACCGCTGGCAAATATCTTTTTTTAACAGGAAGTTTTGCTGCCAATGCTTCAATTGGTATATGTTTAGAATCAGGAAGCGCTGCAAGGCTCTCATCGGTAATCGACACCGAAATCATTGAAAACTGATACTCTTTCACAAAGGGTAAAAAGTGCTTGGCAAATCGCTGTGATAAGGGAGAATTCCCTTGATAAATGAAAATCAAACCGTAAGTTTGACGACTCTTATGCAGTATCTCCTCGGTGATAACTTTTTTCTCATCATTTTTCAAAGCAAGCGCATTATTATCAACAGGGAAATGTAATCGGTGATCGAGCTCTGGGTTTGATAATAAAACCTTCGCCCAATTTTGCACAAATTTTTGATGGCGCTTCGCCATCTTAGTTTGCGCTACAATATACTCCTTGGTGGCTTCAACCGAAGGTCTGAGTAGTGCTTCTGCAAGTTTATTTTGCGTAGACTCTCTTGATTGCATAAGCTCTTGATAGGGCGTGATGCTTTTAACAGGCTGAGATGTTTCTGGTGACTCATCAACTTCAGGCACATCTTCTTTCGCCTCAACACTATACCAATGAAAGCCTTCAGCCTTTGAGCTGTTATCTGCTATAACAAGTGTCGGCACTAGCACTAACAGCAGCATTAAAACTCTCATACCCCCTCCTTCATTTTTGTCTGGATGTCCTTTGTAGCCTTAGTGACAATAGAATTCTCATTAGGCGTAGTTACCGCCATATCAGACGCAATCCCTGCCCTCTTATCTTTTGTGCCTGAGCCATAGGGGTATACAGGTTCAACAAAATCAATTTTATCCATCTTGATAGAAGTTAGTTCTTGTGGGCTTATGCCACCACAAATAGGACTTTCAGCCGTTCCTAAAAGTCCTGAGCCTAACTGTTTTAAACGCCCTTCCTCCTGAATAATGCGCGCAAGCTTGCTATCAAAAACGCAGTAGGTTGTTTTGTGTTCCACACACTGTCCTGCAATTTTTTCAGCGCAATACTCACCAAGCTTATGTGCCTTAAAGGATTGCCTTTCCTCGCTTAGTGTTTTTTCGTCGTCACGACAATGAAATAAACCCGCATCTTTACCCCAGCCCTTATCGGCGCAGCAATCAAGGACACCTATATCTCGTGAAAGTCTTCGACAGCGCATCACACGCCCTTTAAAAAGGGAAATGTTTTCATTGTTTTTTTCAGATATTGCACGCCCT
>Ga0181581_10001907_pt1 | contig 16261 bp, 16 predicted proteins | sample 071ome_22_FD_132433 | JGI IMG/M metagenome (GOLD analysis project Ga0181581, IMG submission 132433) | Coastal salt marsh microbial communities from the Groves Creek Marsh, Skidaway Island, Georgia - 071404AT metaG (megahit assembly) | ecosystem: Environmental > Aquatic > Marine > Intertidal... | reverse complement strand
TGACCTTGAAACCTACAATATTGACCCAAGTAGATTGGAGAATGCCCTATCTGAAAGAACTAAGGCTGTAATGATAGCTCACACATTAGGTAATCCTTTCAATCTTAATGAATTGCAAAAGTTTGTCAAAAAAAACAACCTGTGGTTAATTGAGGATTGCTGCGACGCACTAGGGTCTGAATATCAAGGAAAAAAGGTTGGGACATTTGGTGATATCTCCACTTTAAGTTTCTATCCGGCTCACCATATTACGATGGGCGAGGGAGGGGCAGTAATGACTAATAACATAACGCTTAAGAAAATTATTGAGTCATACAGAGACTGGGGTAGAGATTGTTATTGCCCCCCCGGTTGTGATAATACTTGCAACAATAGATTTACTAGAAAACTTGGTGATTTACCTCATGGTTATGATCACAAGTATACATACTCACATGTTGGTTATAACTTGAAAATAACCGATATGCAAGCAGCTTGTGGGTATGCTCAACTTCAAAGACTTGAGGAGTTTATTTCAATTAGAAGAAGAAATTTTCAATATTTGTATGAAAAATTAACTCATTTAAGTGAATTTATTATTCTTCCGGAAAAGACAAAAAGTTCTAATCCTTCTTGGTTTGGATTTCCAATAACACTAATTAATTCAGAACATGGAAGAAAGAATTTAATTGATTATCTTGATAAAAATAAAATTGGTACACGCTTGTTATTTGCAGGCAATCTCATAAGACAGCCTTATTTTAAAAATAAAACTTATAGAGTGTCTGGTTCATTGACTAATAGCGATAAAATAATGAATGATACATTTTGGGTAGGAATTTACCCCGGAATATCCTATGAAATGCTTGATTTTATTGCATCTACTATCAGTGATTTCTTCATGAAAAATGTTTCAAATTAAACATACAAAAATAAATGGATGTTTTATTCTGGAAAGTCGATTTCATGAGGATCAGAGAGGTTTATTTGGAAAAAATTTTAATAGTCAGATGTTTCAAGATTTGGGTCTAGACTTAAACATAAAGGAGCAATTTTACAGTGTGTCTAAAAAAAATACTATCAGAGGTATGCATTATCAGACTGAGCCATTCTCCCAAAATAAACTTATTTCTTGCATTAGAGGAGAGGCAATAGATGTTTTTTTGGATATAAGAAAGAATTCTGAAACTTTTGGGAATTACGACTCAATATATCTTTCTGAGAAAAAAAATCTTTCTATTTACCTTTCAAGCGGAATTGCCCATGGTTTTCTGAGCTTAAAAGATGAAACTATTATTTTATATAATACCTCGGAGGTTTATTCTTCTCAGCACGATCAAGGCATCAAATGGAATAGTTTTGGCTATGATTGGGGTATAAATAATCCAATAATCTCTAATCGTGATAAATTGTTTAACAACTTTGAAAAACAATTTTAATAAAAAGATGAAAGTATTTGTGACTGGAGCTACAGGTTTTATTGGATCAAATTTTCTAAATCTACTTCTCAAAAATGATATTAATGTAATCGCATTAAGAAGAGTTAACAGTTTGCCAAGAATAAAGATTAACTATAAAACTAATTGGGTCGAGGGAAATTTAGATGATAATCTTGAGAGGCATTTATTAGGTTGCGATGTTTTAGTCCATTTTGCGGCACATACGCCAAATCCTCCTTATGATACATACGAAAATTGCCTTTATTGGAACCTTACTGCACCAATGTTGTTATTTGAAAAAGCAAGAAAACTAGGTATAAAAAAATTTATTATTGCTGGTTCCTGTTTTGAGTATGGTATTTCAGCAGAAAGATATGAATTTATTCCAATAAATGCTCCATTACTACCTATTTCTAGCTATCCAGCATCGAAGGCTGTAGCGTCTATTGCTTTTGAATCTTGGGCAAGAGAAAACAAGTTAGAAATGCAAATTTTGCGAATTTTCCATGTTTTTGGTCCAGGTGAGCAAAGCTCAAGATTATGGCCATCTCTTAAAAGTGCCGCAGATTCAGGCGGAGACTTTTTAATGACTAAAGGAGAACAAGTTAGGGACTTTATTCATGTCGATGAAGTTGCTAAGCACTTTCTAAGCTCTTTAAGCTTTGAAGGAATTAGACCTGGCCACCCAGTAATTCGAAATATCGGCACTGGAAAACCAAAAAGTATTCTTGAGTTTTCAAAATTTTGGTGGGATGCTTTTGGAGCAAAAGGGAAGTTAATTATTGGAGCTCTTCCATACAGAAAAAATGAGGTAATGAGATTTGTTCCAGAAATCTGAAAATTTTAAAATATTAGATTTAAGTTTTCGAGGTGTATTAAATTCTCAAGATTCAAGACTCATTGATAAAATATTTCCAGAAGCTTTAAAAAATTTTAATCTTTTTCTTGAAGATATTGTTGCTTCAAATTTTCTAAAGAGGGAAGACCTTTTCCTAAATTTCACCTCCAGGAATCCATTTTCTTGCCCACTTCTTGATTTTTTTTGTAAATTTGAGCTATTCAAACAAAAAATAATGCTTGGCCACCAAGTAAATAAAATAATTGTTGACTCAAGTTCAAGTGAAATTTACACAAGCTATATCAAGGATAATCAACTCAGCTTAAAAGTAATAATTAAGAAAAAGTATAAGTTTAGGTCCCAACTTTTGTCTAATTTCTTCAAGATATTCTCAATATCTTCAATGCTTATCACATTACCTAAATTTTTTAGATTTGATAAGCCAAGAAGAAAAATAGTGATCTTAGATACTTTTATTACCCCTGTTTCATTTGATAATAACGGGGTTTATTTGGATAAATACTTTACTGGTTTCGAAAATTTTCTTGACCCAGTATTGCTAGAAGATTTATGGATTCTACCTAATTTTTATGATTTTAAAAATCCAATCGATTTGTATAAAGCCTATAAAAATATTAAATCTTCAGGTAGAAATTTTCTAGTTCAAGATGGTTTTTTATCTATTAAAGATATTTTACAATCAATTTTATTTTCAATTAAAACGCCGCTTAGAATTGTTAATTTTCCAGAAATTGAAAATTGTAACTCTAAGAAATTATTAAGAGCAATAATTAAAGAAGAGGTTCTATCCACTAACCTTTTTAGAGCTCATTTAAAGTATTTATTTATAAAAAAAATAAAGAATGCTAATATTGAAGTAAATTTAGTAATTAGTTGGTTCGAGAACCAGCCTAAAGATAGAGCTTTGTGTGCGGGCTTTAAGAAATTTTTTTCAAATGTTTTAATTAGAGGTTATCAAGGTTTTCCAGTTCTTCCATACTACGCTGGCCAACAGCCAACTTGCTATGAAAATGATTTAAAGGTAATTCCTGATGAAATTCATGTAATTTCTAAATTATATGTTGAAGATAAGAAAAGAGTCTGTGAAAAATTAAAAATTCTAGTCTCACCAGCATATCGATATTCATATTTACATAATCTTTTATTAAAAGATAAACCATCTGAATATAAAATTCTTGTTGCTCTTCCAGGGATAATTGAAGAATGTATACCCATAATTGAAATTTGCAAATTAGTTAAAGAGCGATTGAAAAACAAAGTAACTTTTCTTCTCAAAATTCATCCACAATATAGTATTAAAAGTTTTAGAAAGAAAATTAATTTCCACCCAATTGATTGTTTTGAGTTAAATAGTGATCCACTGCATAAGACTTTCAAATGCATTTCCATGCTTATTACATCTGGTTCTAGTATTGCAGTGGAAGCGGTTTCAATAGGTATACCTGTTGCAGTTTGTGCAAATAATAATGGAGTAACGTTAAATTTTATTCCTCAAAGAATTAAAGGAATAAAATGGAAAGTTATATATTCTCCTGAGGAGTTAGAGATTTTTATTAATGAGAATCAAGGACTAGACCATCGAGATAATAAAATGTCAAAGACTCTTTTCAAGCCTACAAGTAAAATTTTTTCCGATAATTTATTTACAATTCCTACACACTTTTAAATGAAAAAAATAGTTAATGCTTCAGATGTAAAGCCAAATTTTGACAATGTGAAACAAATTTGGAAAGATCTCTTAAACAAATATTTTGATACAAATGGAAATTTATCTAGCGAGTATATTCTTGATGTTTCATGTCCCCATTGTTTTCAGAATGACTTTGATATTGAGGAATCCTTTTTGCTTAATGGTTTTCATCATCATGAATGCAAAAATTGCAATTGTCTATATGTTTCTCCAAGGCTGAAAGATAATTGTCTAACTGAGATTTATTCTGATGAATATTATTCAGAGATGTTTCAAAAGTCAATGATCCCCTTCTTCGAAAAAAGAAAGAGATTGATAGGCGAGCCAAAATATAGACAAATTTTATCCCATATGGATATATCTTCTAATAAAGATTACGCAGTTCTCGATGTTGGTTGTGGGATAGGTGAAGTTCTTGATGTTTTTAAAGATCAAGGCTGGGATTGTAATGCTGTGGAACTAAATAAGGTTGCTGTCAAATGGCTGAAAGAAAAAGGAATTAATGTTTTTAATGATAATTTTGAAAATTATCATTCTGAAAAAAAATTTGATGTTGTCATGGCTTGGAATGTTATTGAGCATGTGGTTAACCCTCAAGAATTTTTATCTAAAGCATATTCATTATTAAAGCCTGGCGGAATATTTATTTCTGAAGTCCCTCATTCTGAAAGCTTATTGGTAGATTTCTGTAGAAGAACTGGCGCTGATCCTAAAAGAATCTTACAAGGTGAGCAGCATATAATTTTATACTCCCGTAAAGCATATCACGCTCTTCATAGTAAAGCTGGTTTTGATCTGATTGCTCTCCAAACAAATGGTTTGGATGTAAGTACGATCTCTAGTATCAAAGATATAGATATTGATGAAAGTTCAATGATTGCCTTTCAAGAATCTATTGATAAAAAATTGTTTGGGGATCTTTTGAGAGGAATTTGGAGAAAGTAAGTTGTTATTAAAAACATCTGTTAAAGAAAAGATTAAAAATGGCAAGTTAACTATTGGTAGTTGGATTTCTCTTGCTCATCCTGCTATTGCAGAAATTATGGCTGATATTGGTTTTGATTGGCTAGTAATTGATCTTGAACATAGTGTGATATCTCTTAGAGAAGCTGAAGAGTTAATTCGTATTATTAATTTACGGGGTGTGACACCATTAGTCAGGCTAACTTCAAATGACTCAAATTTGATTAAAAGAGTAATGGATGCTGGGGCCTTCGGTATTGTTGTCCCTATGGTAAATAACCGAGAGGATGCAATTCAAGCTTTATCTTCAATGAAATATCCACCAAGTGGCATCAGAGGAGTAGGTCTTGCTAGAGCCCAAGGATATGGAACTAAGTTTAAAGAATATTTAGATTTTAGTAAGAAAGAAACAATTCTGATTGTTCAAATTGAACATATTGATGCCGTAGACAACCTAGAAGAAATCCTTCAAGTGGAAGGGGTTGATGGCTATATTGTTGGACCATATGATCTTTCCTGCTCTTTAGGGGAGCCAGGTAGGTTTGATTCTAGAAGTTTTCTAAAAGCTATAGCAAGAATTGAAAAGGTTGCCAAAAAGCTAGGAGTTTATGGAGGTACTCATATTGTAGAGCCCGATGAATTTGAGCTCAAAAAAAGAATCATGGACGGACAAAAATTTATTGCTTATAGTGTAGATTTTAGAGTATTGGATAGTACTTTTAGATCTGGTTTAAGAAGTGTCGAGAGTTACCTTGAAAAATAATTCTATAGGTATTATTCCTGCGAGAATGAATTCAACAAGATTTCCAGGAAAACCCATGGAAAAAATCCTTGGATTGCCAATGATTGGCCATGTTTATTTAAGAACAAAGATGTCTTCATCCCTCGATAGAGTGGTTGTTGCAACGTGTGATAGAGAAATTTTTAACTACATCAGAGAACTTGGTGGCGATGTGGTTATGACATCTTCTAGTCATGTAAGAGCTTCTGATAGATGTGCTGAAGCACTAAAAATAATTGAAGATGAACATCATGAAAATTATTCATATGTTGCAATGATTCAAGGAGATGAGCCTTTTGTAAATCCAAAAGATATAGATGAGGCTATTAAAATTTTGAAATCTGATATTGCAATTGAAGTTGTAAATCTGATGACTAATATTGAAGATATTAAAGAGGCAGAAGATTACAATAATGTTAAGGTGGTTTGTGATTTATTCTCTAATGCCTTGTACTTCTCTAGATGTGCGATTCCAAGCAAAAATAGCGAGCATAACTTAAATTCTTGGAGCAAACAAACTGGGCTAATCTTTTTTAGAAAATCAAGTTTACTACTGTTTAATGAGTTAAAACAATCACCCCTTGAGATTTTAGAGGGTGTTGATATGCTCAGGTTACTTGAAAATCGAATGAGAATTCATATGCTAGAAATTAATGGAATTAATATAGGCGTTGATACTTATGATGAGTTGTTAAATGCTGAAAAATGTCTTTCCAAAGATGGCATAACTCAATATCTTTTAAAAACCTATGTCAAAAGATAATATTTATAAAGTTGGTATTGCAGGGTATGGAATTGTCGGAAAAAGGCGTAGGAAATTTATAGATGCGCATCCCTCCCTGCAAACTTCAGCAGTATGTGACATTACATTTAAAGAAAGTGGCTCTTTTGAAGATGGGGTGAACTTCTATACTGATTATGAGTCAATGCTTTCTGCTAGTGAACTTGATATTGTTTTCGTTTGCATGCCAAATGACATTGCTCCATTAGTCACTATTAAATGTATCGAGAAAAATAAGCATGTATTTTGTGAGAAGCCACCAGGAAGAAATCTAAAAGATATCGAGAGCGTAATGGAAGCTGAGCGTGGCAATAAAAACATTAAACTAATGTATGGGTTTAATCATAGATTTCATGAATCAGTGATTGAGGCTCTTGGAATTATCAGATCTAAAAAATTAGGCGAGATAATTAATATTAGAGGGGTTTATGGTAAGTCACAGCTAATTACCTTTAATCAACCAGATTGGAGAACTAAACGAGAGATTGCTGGAGGAGGTGTACTGCTTGATCAAGGTATTCATATGGTTGACTTGATGCGTCTTTTTGCCGGAGAATTTTCAGAAGTTTATAGTTTTATTGAGAATAGTCATTGGAATTATAATGTAGAAGACAATGCATATGCGTTAATGAGAACTGAGTCTGGAAAGGTTGCAATGCTGAATTCTTCAGCTACACAATGGAGGCATAGATTTAATATTGATATTAATTTACAGAAAGGAAGTTTAATATTGGGAGGCATTCTTTCGGGCTCTAAGAGTTACGGTGCTGAAACATTGACGATTGTTGAGTCAAATCCAACAAACGATAGGGGGGACCCAATGGAGGTCCGAAAGAGATATAATAATGACCCATCATGGGAATCAGAAATAAATGAATTTGTTGAATGCATCATAAATAACTATAAAATTAGTTCTTCATCTTTAGAGGCATTCAAAACAATGGAACTCGTTTATAAAATTTATTCTGCAGATCTGAAGTGGAAATTGAAGTACAAGATATAATATGAATCTTAGCGAATATACAAATAATTATTTTGAAAAACTTAACCAAATTCTTCATTTAGTAGACAAAGATTCAATTGAAGTTTTTGTTAAATTATTAGATGAAGCTAGAAGAAAAGACTTAAATATTTTTTTTATTGGTAATGGTGGTAGCGCGGCTACAGCCAGTCATTTTGCGAATGATTTATCATTTGGATCGGGCCAAGATATTAAATCATTCAGGGCAATTAGTCTTGTGGATAATGTGGCAATCAATACTGCCCTGAGTAATGACTACGGTTTTGAAACTAGTTTTGCTAAGCAAATTTCAGTTTATGGTAAAGAAAAAGATATATTGGTGTCTATTTCTGCTTCGGGTAACTCTAAGAACTTAATTTCAGCAATTAAACTTGCTAAGAATTTAGGAATGGTATCAATCTCTATTACTGCTTTTGATGGAGGTGAAGTGAAAAGGTTGTCAGACTTCAATATCCATTTTCCAACAGAAATTGGAGATTATGGTCGAGCTGAAGATGCTCATATGATTCTTGATCATCTTGTAAGTAACTACTTCAGAGACAGGAAGAATATTGACTAAAAATATTCTTGTAATAACAGAGAACTTAAAAAAAGTTGCTCGTGATTGCCTTAATTTTCTAGAAAATAACCAGAATTTGACCAAATGTAAGTATTCATTTTCAAAAGAAAATAATCGGGAAATGAAAGCTCAAATTGATTTGTTAATTGAATCATATCTCATTGAGAGCTTAAAAAAATTTGGATTTCCTATAATAAGCGAGGAAAAAGGATCAATAAGTTCTAGAAAAGATTCCGACTTTAGATTTATTATTGATCCAATAGATGGAACTGTTAATCTGATTAGAGGTATTGGAGAATCATCAATATCTATTGCGTTATACGATAAAAACGATCCAATCTTTGGAGTTTTAGCATGTTACCCTAGTGGAAGAATTGTTTGGGGTGGGCCAAAATTTAAGGCATATGAAGACTCAAAACTAATAAGTGTTTCTGATATAAGTGACCCTATTCGTGGGGTTTTGTGTACAGGTTTCCCTTCAAATTTCTCTCATAATAAAAAAAGTTATTCTGATTTCATTAATAAAATTCTTCCTTTTGGAAAAATAAGGATGATTGGATCTGCCTCTCAATCAATTCTTGCTGTTGCTAGGGGTTCTGCAGAATTGTATTATGAAGAAAAAATTCAACTCTGGGATGTTGCTGCAGCTATAGCAATCGCTCAGGGAGCCGGAGCAAGAATAAGTATAAAATTTCTTGATGATATATTATTGAACTTAAGAGTTGATAATGGCTTAATTTCTTTATAACTTTTATTATGATTAAAAATCCAACTGTTGCTGTATGTTCCAGATCTTTCTCTAATAATCAATATTTAAGAAAAGAGCTCGAGAAAGAATATGACAGTGTCATTTTTAACGATCTAGGAAAAAGTCTTTCAGGTAAAGATTTAATTGACTTTCTATCAACTGCAACTCATGCAATTATTGCTCTAGAAGATATAAATGAAGAAATCTTAAATGCTCTGCCAAGACTGAAAGTTGTAAGCAAGTACGGAGTAGGTATTGACAAATTGGATCTTAATGCGTTATCCAAGTATAACATCAAACTTGGCTGGACTGGGGGCGTAAATAAAAGGTCAGTTTCTGAACTAGTTATATCTTTCTCAATTTCTCTATTAAGAAATACATATATATCTGATAAAGAGGTAAAGAACCAAATTTGGAGACAGCATGTAGGCAGACTTTTGACTAACAAAATTGTTGGAATTATAGGTTGTGGGCATATAGGTAAAGATCTTGTGGAACTGCTTCAACCCTTTCAATGTAAAGTTATAGTCAATGATATTATCGAATATAAAGAGTTTAATAAAAAAAATAATATTAAATTTACTTCTCTGAACGAATTATTACGTGAATCTGATATTGTTACTATTCATACGCCACTTAATCACACTACAAAAAACATTTTATCAAGTGAAAAGTTAAGACTCCTAAAAGAAGACTCAATTTTGATTAATCTCGCTAGAGGCGGTTTAGTGGATGAATCCTATTTAAAGACAATGCTTAAATCAGGAGCAATTAGAGGTGCAGCATTAGATGTATTTAATTGTGAGCCACCTAATGATGATGAGTTAATAAATATGCATAATATAATAACTACATCACATATTGGTGGAAGCGCCCAAGAGGCAATTATTGCAATGGGATTAGCAGCTATTGATGGACTGAAAAATAATCAATCACCAGAATTATTTAAAACATAATAAATTAATCTTTGTTTAAATCATTCTGACTTCCCAAAACTTTTATATAGTAATTCAATTTTATGATTAAACAAGAATTAGTTAGTGTTGTAATGCCAATATATAACGCTGAAGATTTCGTAAAACTGTCAGTTGAATCAGTGTTGCAGCAAACACATAGAGAATTAGAACTCATAGTTGTTGATGACTTCTCTTCTGATAGAAGCCTCAATATTGTTTCAAATATATCAAAAGTAGATAAAAGAGTCAAAATAATAAAACTGTCAAAAAATAGTGGAGGTCCTGCCCATCCAAGAAATATTGGCATTTCCCAAGCAAGTGGAAAATATGTCGCATTTATCGATTCTGATGATGTGTGGAAAAAAGATAAGATCAAACTACAAATAGATTTTTTAAAAAAGAATAATTGCGATTTTTGCTCTACTGATGTTGCAAATATTGACGCAAATGGAAACAAAATTAGAAGTAATATTTTGGTTAGTATAGTTAAAAACTATTTCTTTACTAGAAGTTTTAAGACTCTCCTTTTGTCAAATTTTGTTAATTTATCTTCAGTTCTTCTTTCAAAAGAAATGTTAGGTAAAGAAAAATTCAATGAAGAAAAGAATCTTGTGGCATCAGAAGATTATTATTTATGGCTAACTCTTTATAATAAATTTGAAAACAGATGTATTTTCTTAGATAAAAAGTTGGTTGATTACAGAATAGTCGAAGAATCACTTAGTTTTAATTTCAGTAAACAAAATATTAGGTCCTTATATTGTTTAACAAAGTATCTGCTTGAACATGAGGAATCAAGCAGATTTAAAACACTCTCAATTCTATTTTTGTATTTGTTTTTAAAAACATTTATGCGCAAATGAATATTTATCAATCAAAATTATTAACTTGGATATTTTTGATCTCTGTGTTTTTGACGACTCAGACACAGTTAAGAATAGCTGGCTATATTAGTATTCCAGAAATTATTTTAGTCTTTCTAGTTGTTTATTTTTTCATTCAGTCCTTGTTTTTTAGAAGGATTAAATTGGATGAATTAAGTAAAAAATTAATTATATTTTGGCTCGCAATTTATATTCTTCTGGGCATTGGCACAATTTCTGGAATCCAGACAAGTGGCTGGCCTAGCAACGGCTTTTATCATAATCTATTTGCTTTTTTATTTATTGGCCCATTTACTATTTTTTTGGCAAACATCCTTCCGAATAAGACACATGAATTAACAACATTGCTTTACAGAATGTCAATATTTATTTTGCTATATTCAATAGCAACTTTTCTAATATGGAAAATTGTTGGAAACAGTGATGAACTTTATTTTATTTTTCAGCAAATCCAAGTTAATAGATTTACAGCACTATCAAAAAATCCAAATCAATTTGCTCTTGGAATTTTAGTAGTGCCATTTGTTTTTCTACACTTTTTAGAAAAACAACAAGAGAAAGAGACTATTTATGGCTTATTTTTAATTTCCATCGCATCCTATGTAATTATTTCAATTGGATTTTCAACTTTGAGTACAGCATACACCTTGTCAATATACATTCCTCTGATATTACTTCTAATAATTTCTTCTTTCTTAAAGAATAAAAGAAAATTTTTTGCCCCTGTATTTTTGATATTCTCTTTTATTTTTTTTGGGTCAATTAATATTAATTTATCTGACACCAAACATATCCAAGGGGTTCAGAATGATTCTGCAATATTAGAGGATGTAAATTTAAATCAATCATTACCAACTGATATAGTAAAAACTATCAAATGGAAGTCGAGTTATAGGATAAATACTTTTTTGAATGGTATAGAGGCACTAAAGATTTCCCCGATATTTGGTTTTGGGCCAGGCAATTACTCTGGTCTTGAGAGGCCATTTTCTAGTTATGAGTCCCATAATACAGGCCTTGATTGGGCACTTAGCAGCGGTATTTTGGGATTTATCTTTTTGTTATTGTTGGTTGCTAGAATCGCAAGAAAGTTGATTTCCAATAAACATTTAAATTTATTTGTTTTACTAATTGCTATTTTGATTTTTTCCATGTTTCATACTATATATAGACATCCATTAATATGGTTTTATTTAATTTTCCTTATGAAATACGGACAAATAAAAACTCTTAAAGAGTAAGAATTTAAATGTGCGGCATATTTGGCTTTATTTGTAACAATCATTCCAAAAAAACAGGAATCGATTTATTAAAAAAAATGTCTTTAGCTCTGACTCATCGTGGGCCAGATAATTCTGGATTATGGGCAGACAGCGATATGGGGTTATTTCTTGGGCACACCAGATTGTCAATAATTGATACATCTATTCAAGGATCACAGCCAATGTTATCAACTTCTAATCGATATGTAATAATTTTCAATGGTGAAATATATAATCATCGTGAGTTAAAAAATAAATTAGCTGGTAAGAGTATTTCATGGAAAGGTCATTCTGACACCGAAGTGCTTTTGAATTTTATTGAAATATATGGGCTAGAAAAAACCTTAAATGATATTGTTGGTATGTTTGCATTTGCCTTATATGATAAGAAGGATAAAAAACTCTATATTGCAAGGGATAGAATAGGTGAAAAACCACTTTATTATGGTTGGGAAAATAAGAAATTTTTCTTTGCATCAGAACTAAAAGGGTTAAAGGCACATCCAGAATTCATAGGTAATATAGACCCTAATTCAGTTTCGATGTTTCTTTCAAAGAATTATATTGAAGCCCCATTTTCGATTTACAAAAATATTTACAAGGTAATGCCTGGAGAATATATCGAAATTCCTATCAGGAATTTTTCCAATAATCGTATTTTAAAAAAAGAATTTTTCTGGAGGCTCGAGAACTATGTATGTCAATCCAAAACAAATAATTTTCAAAATTCTTTGCTTAAAATTGAATCTCTATTAGAAGATTCTGTTAGAGAAAAAATGATATCCGATGTACCAGTTGGTGCTTTTTTGTCGGGAGGGATAGATTCTTCTCTTATTGTAAGTATGATGAGTAAATACTCATCTAGACCTATTAAAACTTTTACTATTGGATTTCAAGAAAGAGGATTTAATGAGGCTGTATCTGCAAAAAAAGTAGCAGAATATTTAGGAACTGATCATACAGAGTTATACTTAAACCATGCAGAAATTTTGGATTTGATTCCCTTAATGTCTTCAATATATGATGAGCCTTTTTCCGATTCTTCTCAATTACCAACTTATGTGATATCAAAATTAGCTTCAAGCAAAGTGAAAGTTGCTTTAACTGGTGATGGGGGAGATGAAATATTTGGCGGATATAGACGTCATGTAAATATTGATAAATGGTGGTCAATCATTAATAAAATGCCATTTAAACTGCGAAAATCAATATCAAAAGTATTCCTCTCATTGTCCAATAGTGATTTAGATTTAATTTCCAACTACACTTCGAAGTTTTTGAAAAATGATTTTAAATATCAAAACTTGAGTAGAAATCTTTCTAAAATATCTAAAGCTATTAACTCAAGAAATTTATTGGAGCAATATAGATCACTGACAACGAACTCCTTTGATAAAGATCTAGTGATAGGTAGTTTTAATTATGAGTCATCTTTTAAGATGATAAATCATGAATGCCTTCACCCTTCTGAGTTAATAATGTTTATGGATTCTATAGACTTTCTTGCTAATGATATACTTACAAAAGTTGATAGGGCTTCAATGTCTGTTTCACTAGAAACAAGAGCCCCTTTCTTGGATCATCGATTAATTGAATATAGCTGGTCTCTTCATAAAAGCCTTAAAATAAATAAATCGCAAGGAAAAGTGATGCTTAGGAAACTTCTAAATAAACATCTCCCCAAAGATTTATATGAAAGACCTAAGATGGGTTTTGGAATCCCTCTAAATGAATGGATTAAGGGGCCACTAAGAGATTGGGTATTTGATATGTTGAGTAGAGAAAATATTGAAAAAAATGGTTTCCTGAGTTTTGACCATGTTTCCAAAATTTTAAAAGAACATTATTCGGGCAAGATTGATAATCAAAATTTAATATGGTCTCTAGTTATGTTCCAGTCATGGATAGAGAAAAATAAATGAAGATTTGTCAACTTTGCGCTTCAGACTTCACTGTAAAGAATTTTCTTCTCCCTTTGATTGATAGAATGACCAGTGATGGGCATGAAGTTAAAATAGTTTGTTCACAGGGGTATTTAATTAACGAGATGAGGAGAAGAGGATATCTTTTTGACCCTATACAAATTTCAAGATCTATTAACCCTTTTAAATTCCTCATTTCAATAATAAATTTATTTTTCTATTTTAGAAGAGAGAATTTCGACATCATTCATACTCATACTCCTGTTGCTTCATTGGCAGGAAGAATAGCGGCTAAGCTTGCAGGCTGCAGGACAATTGTCTATACAGCACATGGTTTCTATTTTCATGACGAAATGAATATATTTAAAAAAAAATTTTTTATTTGGTTAGAAAAAATAGCAGGAAGCTGCACAGATCTAATTCTTACTCAGAGTAGGGAGGACATGATAACTGCAAAAAATGAAAAATTTCTTAAGGAAGATCAGATATTTCAAATTGGCAATGGTGTAGATCCTATAATTTTCAATCCAAATAAAGTTAAGGGTAGTCAAAGACTAAAGGATGAGCTTGGAATTAAAAAAAATAACTTTGTAGTGGGTATGATATGCAGACTTGTTAAAGAAAAAGGTGTAGTAGAATTTTTAGAATCTGCTTTAAAATTGTCTCAGAAATTTGAGAATATAAAGTTTCTTCTTGTTGGTGAAAGACTATCATCTGACCATAATTGCGATATAGAACAGCATATTAATTATGCAAGTAATAAATTAAAAAATAAGTTAATAATAACTGGTATGCGAACTGATATACCGGAGTTATTAAGTTTAATGAACATCTATATTCTTCCATCATGGAGAGAGGGAATGCCAAGGACTATTATTGAAGCAATGATGATGGGCTTGCCCGTCATTGCAACTAATATTCGTGGATCTAGGGAAGAAGTTGTTGATGGAGTAACTGGTATACTTGTCAAGTTAAAATCTCCTGAAGATATAACGTCTGCAGTAGAAAAAATTTATTCCTCAAGAGTTCTGGCTAAGTCATTTGGTAAAGCAGGTAGAATCAGAGCTCAAGAATTTTTTGATGAAAATAAAATTCTAGACAGAGAATTGGAGTTAATATACAAATTTCAAAGAAATAATGAGAGTTTTTGATATTTTGGCTAGTTGTATGCTAATTATAGTTCTCATTCCATTATTTCTTATTATAAGTTTGATCATATTTTTATCTTTCGATGGGCCAATTCTGCATTTTTCCAAGAGAGTTGGAAGATTTAATGAAAATTTTATGATGCCTAAGTTTCGCACTATGAAGCTTTCCTCGCCAGATATAGCAACACATCTCCTAGAAAACCCAGAAAAATTTGTAACACCTATAGGATCAATATTAAGAAGGTATAGTCTTGATGAACTACCTCAGCTTTATTCAATTTTTGTTGGAAGAATGAGCTTTGTAGGTCCTAGACCCGCACTTCATAATCAGGAAGATCTTATAGAGTTGAGAACCTCTCTTAATATTCATAAAATTAGGCCCGGATTAACAGGCTTGGCACAAATTAATGGTAGAGATGAAATTAGTATTAAAAGAAAGGTTGAGCTTGATTATGAATACTCATTAAATAAGTCATTTTTTTTTGATTTAGGTATCCTCATAAGAACTTTTAGCAAAGTCACTAAAAAGAATAATATAACTCATTAGTATGACTAGTCATCAAAAATGGATGCAATTAGCTATTGAGCAAGCCATTAAAGGCAATGATGTTGGTGAAGTTCCAGTTGGTGCAATAATAGTAAAGAATGACAAGGTAATTTCACAATCATTTAACAATCCAATATTAAAAAATGATCCCACCGCTCATGCAGAAATTTTAGCAATCAGAAGTGCCGTAGATGAAGTTGGCAATTATCGATTAACAGGGGCAACTTTATACGTAACTCTAGAACCATGTGCAATGTGCTATGGAGCAATTGTTCATGCACGAATCTCAAATTTGGTTTTTGGAGCTTATGATTATAAGACTGGAGTTTGCGGCTCATCATTTAATCTTCATGAGCAAAAATTTTTTAACCATGCTCCAAAAATCACAGGTGGTGTATTAGAAGAAGAATGTTCTATATTATTGAAAAATTTCTTTAAGGAAAGAAGAAATTAAACGGTATACATTCCACCATTCACATGAATAGTTTGAGCAGTGATATACCCTCCTGATTCTCCAGCCAAAAATAGAACCGACTCAGCAATCTCATCAACAGTTCCTAACCTGCCTAGAGGTATTTGATTTGCAAGAAACTCTTTTTGCTCGTCTGGCAATATATCTGTCATATCGGTTTTGATAAAGCCTGGAGCAATTGCATTGACAGTAATACCTCTTGGACCAACCTCTCTGGCAAGAGATTTTGTAAAACCCATAATCCCTGCTT
>Ga0181581_10001906_pt1 | contig 16263 bp, 14 predicted proteins | sample 071ome_22_FD_132433 | JGI IMG/M metagenome (GOLD analysis project Ga0181581, IMG submission 132433) | Coastal salt marsh microbial communities from the Groves Creek Marsh, Skidaway Island, Georgia - 071404AT metaG (megahit assembly) | ecosystem: Environmental > Aquatic > Marine > Intertidal... | reverse complement strand
CTATCATTCATGACAACAATTGCACCAACAGGCACCTCATTCATCTCTTGTGATTTCCTAGACTCTTGAAGAGCCAGCGTCATGAATTTTTCATCAATATCAAAATTTGTCATTGGTGAAGTACTTCTTCTTGAACTTTGTACATATCAGATCTGTAAAAAATTGCAGTCAAATAAGCAAACAGAACCTGGGTATGATGTCCCCAGATGTAGGAGTCATAAAAACTAATTAATATGAAAAAAAGTGGGGAAACAAAAGCCATCGCCCTGAACTCATAACCTTTGGGCATCATATTGGCCGCTCTAATCTGCTGATAAAACATATTAAGATATATCAAGAATACTGCATTAAAATATTTAAGAAACTGGGATGATAGAGACTGGTTACTAGTTACTTAATCACATCAAAACTAATGCACAGCACCATCACGACTCACCACAATATTAATTGCACCTGGTGGAGGTGACGGAACCAACTCTTTTGTTCGAGACACTATGGATATTAATTCGTCACTTGCATTTAAATCTTGAATTTTTGATGCTAATAGTTTTAAGGCCTTAGGTTTAGAAATGATTGCCAATACTGTAAGAATGACCAAATATATGTCAAAAATAAACCCACGATGCGATATATAAAATAAACCTAACTTAGACTTCCCAGGTCGTATTAATTGATGGTAACTAATATCGGGATCATCTCTTCCAGCAAGAAGATCGCCTTCGTCTGAAAATACGATTGATGATATATCTGTTATGCCGGGCTTTACTGACAGCAATTCTTTCTCCACATCCGTATAGAGATCAGTTTCACGCTTAACATTTGGCCTTGGGCCAACTAATGACATATCACCTAAAAATACATTCCAAAGCTGCATTAACTCATCAAGCTTGAATCTGCGAATTAAATGCCCTACTTTAGTGATACGCATATCATTGGAACTCGTAGAATCCACTCCACTCTTATCAGCGTTCTTAACCATTGAGCGCAGTTTAACCATATCAAACTCTCGTCCATTGAGTCCTACTCTTTTCGCAATGTAGAAGGGTGAGTGATAATCCTGCTTCCATATTAAAAACATGAAAATAAAAAGGATTGGTGAAAAAACGATCAACCCAAATAATGAGGCCAAAACATCAAATGCTCTCTTCATTTTATGCTCTATAAAAATCAATCACCTTATCGGCAACATAATGGACATCATCATCAGAGATAAAAACATTCATTGGCAACATGATGCATTCTTTGAAAAAACTCTCTGTCCGGGGACATTCTTGATCAAAACCTAACTGACTGAATTGATGGATTGCAGTACCTCCCCATTGCACTAAGGTTCCAATATTAAAATCAGCGAGAAAAGTCTTAAGCTCATCTCTTTTATCTGCAGCTAACTCATAATTTTGGAAGACATCATAGTGATTCGGCTGGCTATCAGGCGCAGCAGGTAAACGCAATTCTTCTAAATAACCCAAACGCTCTTGGTAGATGGAGGCTATAAAACGGCGACGATTGATTACTTCTTGATAACTTTTCAACTTATAGCTAAGGATTGCAGCTTGAACATTATCAAGCCTGGAGTTTCTACCCCATCGCTTAACCTCGCCATCGTTTACATCTCGACCATGATCATGAATCTGATAGATTTTCTCATATAAATTTTTATCACTCACCAAAATTGCGCCAGCATCGCCATAGCACCCCAGAACTTTAGCTGGGAAAAAACTAATATCTGAAGCAAGACCAAAAGTACCTGCATTTTTCCCTTTATATTTGGACCCTAAAGCTTGAGCTGCATCCTCAACTAAAAATAATCCGTACTTATTGGCAATTTCCAAAATAGGGTCCATATCACAAGTACGACCATTTAACTGGGTAGGCATAATGCCAACCGTTCGGGGTGTAATTGCATCTTCAATAGCTGAGGGATTTATTAAATTATCGTCACCAATATCTACCGGCACAGGAACACCCCCAGCCACTTTAATTGCAGAAGCCGTAGCAAGCATAGTGTGAGAGGAAATAATTATTTCATCACCAGGCTCTATTCCAATAGCCTCTAAAAATATCTCCATACCATCTGTTGCATTGGCAACTCCCACCGAATAAGTTGATGCACAGTAACTAGCCAAATCTTTTTCAAAATCACTAAGGGCCTTTTGCATAATAAAGCCACCAGTTGAAGATATTTGATCAATTATCTCAAGCATCTGATCTCTATCATCTAGCCATAATCTTGGGTAATCGAAAAAAGGAACTTTTTTAGTGCTCATCTTGTATTCCTATATGAACAACGTTTTTAACTAATTTTTTTGCAGCATTAACCACTGTTTTAGCAGTAAAGTAATATTCTTTCTCAAGGATTCTAGAAGTAGGAGCAGGAGCATTTGGCAAAGCAACTCTTACAGGAGGATTCTTTAACGTGTTAACTGGGATTTTTTCCACTACCGATGCCATTATTTCAGCAGAAAACCCAGAAGACTCCCAACCAGAATCCACCACCAGAAGTCGTCCCGTTTTTTTAACTGACTCAACAATGATTGAAGAATCAAAGGGGTTTAATACGCGAACATCAACAACTTCAGCCTTAATCCCCTCGTTTAGCAGAATCACCGCAGCTTGTTTTGATAGTAATGAGGAGTGACCAGAAGCGACTATTGTAATGTCATTGCCCCGTATTCTAATCTCAGGTCCGCATTTAGAAAGATCAAGCTCGCTCACTGGGCCCAATTCATCTTCTTGTTCATACAACCATCTGTCATCAATGTATAAAACAGGATCAGGTGATAATACAGATGCTACAAGCAGGTCTCTCGCGTCTTTAACCGTGGAAGGCATAACAACACGCAAACCTGGAACATGCGCAAACCAAGCATGTAATGCTTGAGAGTGCTGCGCACCTTGCTCCCCACCTCGATTAATGATACCTCGAATAGTAAGTGATGGATTCGCTTGACCTCCTAGCATGTGAGACCATTTAGCCGCCTGATTGACAATTGCATCCATGGCATAAAGCATAAAATCCATACGAGGATGAACTACTATAGGACGCATACCTGCCAAAGATGCACCTACGGCAGCTCCAGTGCACGCAGACTCAGAAACTGGCGTATCTATCACACGCTCAATACCAAATTTTTTATCCAGATCAGTCATTGAATTACCAACATACCAAGGACTCCAAAGCCCCTGGCCGATTACAAAAACTTCTGGATAATTAGCTAATAAATATTCGAATGCAGATAATATAGCTGTACCGTAATTATATGTGTTGGAACTCATTTACTTGCGCCTATGAATATACATATTTTAAGGTGGCATCAGCTGAAGGATACGGGTCATTCATCGCCAAATTCCATGCAGTCTGTATTTCTTTATCAATTCTATTAACTAATTCTAACTCACGCTCTTCGCTCCAAATTCTAGAATTAATCATTGATTTAGATAATCGCTCGATAGGATCCCGAGCTCTCCAATTCTCAATATCATTAAGTGCCCTATCAACACCCACATCAACATCATCACGCCAATCGACATGGCCATACCATCGATAAGTTACCAATTCTATAAATCCGGGCCCATTACCAGCACGCATGTCATCAATCAACTCTTTAGACGCTTTAGCCACGGCAACGACATCATTTCCATCTACCAATTTATAAGGAATATCATTGGCTATAGCGAACCTTGAAATCATATTACTCGGCTGCCTTAATGAAATATGCATATGACTAGCAAAGAGGTTATTTTCAATTACAAATAGCATTGGTGCTTTATGTGTTTTTGCTAGATTAAACGATTCATGTACTACACCTTCTTCAATTGCGCCATCTCCAATATATGCAACTCCTATATCGCTTTTATTTTGCATTTTAGCTGCCATTGCAGCTCCAACTGCTAAAGACACAGTGCCAGCAACAATAGGTACAGAACCATAAAATCCATTTGGCTTGTCATACAAATGCATGGACCCACCCATGCCCTTTGAAAACCCGGTTTCCTTCCCTAATATTTCAGCAAATAATCTATAGAAATCAGGATTTAGTGCCAGCAGATGCGAATGCGAACGATGAGCTCCAAAAACACGATCTGTTTTTCTGAGATTTTGAGAAACTCCAACTGCAACTGCCTCTTGACCTGCTCCAAGATGAACAGGGCCACCAATCAATCCATTTTTTCTACCCGACGCCAACTGTTGTTCTGTTTTTCTGATGATTAGCATTGAAACCAACATGTTTCTTAATGACTCAATATCTTGATCTTTGATCGATATTGGACCATGAAGTTTTTCAGGGTTAGACAAATAGCCAAGTTCATTTTTCATTTCTTATCACTAAGCCTTATATTTTCTTTCAACGTTTATTTGTTATACAAAACATGAAGATAGATTTGTTCAAATTAGGTGTTCAGCAATCCCAATTGATTAAAAATTAACGTTTTTGGTGTATTTAGCAACTAATCTTTAATGGCGATTGATTCCAAATGATCGACCAATGAATTATATACATTATTATATTCAAATCTAGATTTAAAAACACTTAGAGCATTAATTGATAGATTCTTTTGCAGCTCATCATCTTTAACCAAAGACTCAATACAATTACTTAAAGAATTGCTGTCACAATAGCTGAATCCTACTTTATCTCTTTCAATCATAACACCAACCTCGCCTCTTAAAGAACTAAGTAAAGGCAACCCTAGTTTCAGAGCATCAATCACTTTATTAGGTATACTAATGATAAAATCACTACTGTTTATATAAGGCGCTATAAATGCCGATGAGATTGAAGACAGCGTGATAATCTTTGCCTGATCAACCCACTCAATGACTTTAACGTTGTTATATTTCTTAGCCCTATTTCGAAGATAAAAAGATAACTCACCATCGCCACATAAAATAAATTCACAGCATATGTCTTTAGCAGAAAGAATACTTGCAGCATTAAAAATTGTATTAAAGTCAAAGGCTCTTGAAAAACTTCCAACAAACATAATACGAAAACAATTGTTACTATAAACACCTTTCTCTGACCACCAAGACATAGCCAGATCTTCCTCAAAACTCGTCAGAGATACCATTGGCGATGTAAGAGGAGCAATAAAATCAAAATCAGATTTAGACCGATTTGAAAACTCCAATGACCAATCAACAAAACCACTTGACATTGCGCTAATTCCAGCCGAATAAAGCATAGTTTTTTTTGACATCCAATAATATGGGAATAAGGCTAAACGCCCCAAAAATCTTATATATTTTGGAAATCTCTGTGTCAAAATAGTAGGCCACTGGTCTTTAACATCAAGGATATATGGGATATTTTTTTTTCTAAGCCACATTGCAAAAACAAAAGCACATTCAATGGGCGGATAACCTATAAAAGCAATATCAGGAATTCCAACATGACATTTCAACTCCTTATTAAGATTTACAGCAAGAATAAAATGATCATACAACCTAGAAAAACTTATGTTTTTACGGTATCCAGGGCTATGAATTAATCGAATTTCAAGGTGCTCATTAATTGCAATTCTTTCATTTATAAAGCCTCTATGTCTCTTTTCTTGATGATGAAAAGAAGAACTCCATATTGTGACACTATGCCCCCTGTCAACCAAACTATTAGCAAGATTTATTGCACGCATTGGTCGAGGGTTACCAGCATCCAAGTGCAAAGGTTCTCCAGTTTGGAAAATCCAAATATTCATAAACGGAGTTTTTTATTGACCCATAAAAGAACGTTTGACAATTAGATATTAATATAGCAAAAATTGCTAGCTAAAAATAAAAATTCAGACATAACAAAGATAACATTCATTTAGAGTGTATATTCACTTGCAATATATTAAAACTAACTAAGTGTTTTATTGAAAAAACTCAAGTCACCATTTCTGATTTTAGATAAATTTAACAATGTATAAATGGGTGCATAAAAGCAATGCAATATTAAACTAAAACTACTTGGCTGACGGACAATAATTCTAATCGAATTGTACAAAACGCGACCTAGTTTACTCCAAATATACAGTGAAATATTTTTAGCCGTTAAATCAAATACTCTTAAGAAAATATACATGTCATAAACTTCAGACATGTAAAACAACTCTTTAGGCTTCAATCTTCCACTATTAGTTTGGACATCTATATATGTCGCATTTGGAGTAATAAAGAGCGAGTCTGGATTTTTCAAAAAAACCGAATAAGATAGATACAAATATTCATTCCATGAGTATTTTTTAAAATTTGAATCGAATTGAAAATCATCAAACACTTCTCTTGAAAATACACCTGCACATGTTGAAATCCATTCACTTCGAACAACTGATTCAAAATTAGGAAATGGATTTGTTACACATAGAGACGGAGTCACAGAAGGTTTATTATCAAAATAATTAGAAATTGAAAATATCTTTTCAAGTGAATATATAAGCCTATTTATAAAACTGGCACTCATCTTATCATTGAATTTATATAACGCTTTATCATAACCTTGAACCCCCAAGGCACGAGGGTTATTTAGAAAAACATTTACAATTTCATGATAATAAGTATTGTCAAGTATTACATCATCATCTAAAAACGCAATCAGGTCACCTTTTGCAGCATTAGCACCAAGATTTCTAGCTGTAGCACCACTATTCTCATAATTTCTAAAATAAAACAAAGAAATCCCTTTAGAATTAAATTCAGACAACAAATTATTAATAATTAATTCAGCTTTATTGTGATTAGCATTGTCTACTACAATTACCTCTAACGGTAATTGAGTTTGATTAAGAATAGAAAGGAGGCAATTTTTTAAATGTTGCTCTCTATTGTAAGTTGGAACAATAACTGAGATATTCATTAGAAAAATACCGATGAAATTTATAGGCTCATGAACCGTTAAAAGAAGAGTTCAGATGATTTGAGGACGAGTAATCACGCAATAACGTTACTATAATCCCATCAGGTAAGAATAAAAGAAAAGCAATTACGCTAGAAATAGAGTATCCAATCAGAAAGAACAGTCCATTTGATAGCAGGAGAAAAAGTATAGTGAAACGGCCAGGGGCTTTCGTTTCTATAATTTGATATGAAGATTTATAGAAAAAGAATAAAATAAATAGAGAGCCTACAAGTCCCAAGTCTGAGACTATTGCTGCTAGTGTAGTTATTTGCATTGGTTTATCGGATTGGGCAATATCAAGTCTCAAATCGTAATCCACTCTATTTACTAATTCAAATGGCTTGAGTTTTTGCCGTGAAGTATACCAACCAGAACCAAACAGGAATTCAGTAGGACTTGAGACAAACTTATCAAATATTGACATAATCATCACTAACCTATCTAAGTCGGAAAAGTTTAGTATATAAGGATTTTTGACGACTTGATTTTTCGGTATATCTATTTCGCTAGAATCTTTTTTTACTACATCTTTTTTTACTACATCTTTTTTTACTACATCTTTTTCACTAGAATAGGTAATGGTTTGAAAAATATTATTTAATGTAATTAATTCACTGGTACCCGTAGGTTGTTGGTTTATATAAAAAATGGTTCTGCTGGAGTCCCATGTAAATAAAGCAATAGCAAAAACAAATATTAAAGGAATAATTTTTTTATGGTTAAAGAACAAACTCCGAAAGAGCAATAATAAAATATAAAACAATATTAAATAGACTCCTATTCTAGAATAATGTATAGTTGCAGCAATTAAACAAAACATTAAACTTGGCAATTTTAATTTGAAAATGGAATAGTTGTTCTTACTGATTATTAAAAAATGTGAAGACAATAATGGGATTATTACTAAAAAAGCAGCGCTAGAACCTATCCAGTATTCTTGCTGAAGATTATCAGGATTATCTACGAGAACCCCCAAAAACCCATAAATAACAAAATATAGAAAAGAGAAGTTATAAATCTTCTCAATAAATTTCATATCTACCTTAGAATTCAAGCAATAAAAAGTAAAGTATCTATAGGAAAAATAAACTACAGAGAAGAAAAATAAAAAATAAGACACTCTAAAATCATCAAGCACAAACATCCCTCTAAAAACCTGAAGTGCAAGATAGATAAAAAAGAAAAACACCAAATCATATTTTATATTAAGTGATGTTCTGTTAACAATCGTCACCAGCAAAAGGAAAGCACCTAATAAAATGGCATCGACTATAGGATATCCAAATGCTTTAAGACCACTAGATAGTATAAGAATAAAAAGAAATATACTAAACAATAGATTGATGGAAATATCCTTTTTTACTTTAACCATGACGAAAGATCCTTATCTATAAGAGTTTGTAATTTCAAAATATCTTCCCTAAAAAATTTATTATTTAACTCGGCCATTTCTTTTTTACTAATTTTTTTAGGTGTGGTCATAATTGAAAAAACAAATTTACGGACATAATCCTTTTTTTCAATTGAGATATTAGACTTTATAAATCTTATAAATTTATTATCCCCATTTAATAACATAGCCAAAAGTCGCATCATCATCCCGGAAGGAACCTTTGCAGCATGTCTATTTTCTAAGTCATCACTTAATGTAAATTCAGAAAGACCCAAAAAATACAAAATCTGATTAAAGTGGAATTGTTTTTGGGGTCCAAAAAGTTCTTCGAATAAAACAAAATGAAGATTATCTTTATTAAATATTTGGCAATAACGTTGTATCTGGTTGAAATAAAGACTACGGGATAGATAATAGGCCGGATCATACCATTCATTATAAATGATATTTTCTCTATCAATTACTTCGGAATTCATTGCCTCTACGAAGTCATTTCTTTCTTCTTTACCTTTCATTATGTGAAAATTAAACTGCGAATAGGCTCTCTCAATAGGATTTCTTAAGATAAATATTAACTTTACATTATCACCAAAATCTTTCTTAATTCTTTCTGGCACATAGGAATAGATTAAATAGTCTGGTGAACACTCGCCAGTCATTCCAGTGGACTCATTAAAATGACCACAATACCAGCTAAACCCTTTTCGATAGTTTTTTATATTATCATAGTAATGCACTTCCTTTATTGATGATATATTTACATTAGGGTGGTTTTTAATCATATCATAGAATGATGTAGTACCCGCCCTTTGGGCACCAACGCACATAAAGTGATTCTCAAGTTTAGCTTGAGAATCAGGATTAAAACTTTTTTCATATAATTGCAGTATAAAATTATAGATATCATCTATTTCTGCACTTTGCTGATATACAACCTCACCCCTTTCTTTTAGAATTTGCACTAGTGCATTTTGATTCAAAATAAATTGATCTAGAAAATCCAGAAATATTTCAATTTCATCATTAAGAAACCTGCAATTCTTCCCGCTATTCTGGTCGTTTAATAATCGAGTTTTTATTGCTATAGCATCAGCGTTTAATACTATAAAAATGTTAGTAAATTCGCTATTAACTTTCTGAAAGTGGTTTAAAAACTTTTTGACTAATTTCTCATGTAAATTTAATACAGGCAAGAGGTGGTACTCTCCTTCCCACATAGTAATATCATCAGTTGCTATATTAATATGATATATTCTAGCCAAGTAAGAACGCAGAAAACTTCTTAGTTCTTTTTTAATGATAATATCTTTTTTATAAATCGCCTTTATATAAACAGGAAAATAAAGGTAAAGTAACTCTAAAAGTAATGCCAGATTCCAAAATGACAAAACAGATAAGACATTCCGTAAAATTTTATACTTTCCTTTATTTTGAATTTTTAAAAAATATTCTTGTGAAGAATTAACTTTACAATTTGTGGTTGTTAGTAATTTTGAAATATTCTCTATAGAAGTGGTTTTTCCACTCCCCCACAATCCTATCCATTCAACCCATATCTTCTTTTTCATATTTAAACTTTAATTGAATAAATATTTCGATTTCATTAGTGAGATATCAAACTCAATAACTTAGATTTAAACCACCTTTTTAAAACAAGGAATTTATAACTAACATACTGACCACTGAATTTTATATGATTTATTTCGTTATTTTTTTTGAGTAAACTTACTTTAGTTTTTAACTCGAGCTCATGATTAGGCATACATATTTTTATATAGTCCCATGTCTCTATATCATTATCAGTCGAATGAATATAACTAGTATTAGAATCATCTACCCATGAACGTAAAGACTCTTTCAATTGCCGAATTCCCGTTTCACCTCTATTAGATTTATCCATTAGGATTATTATTTTCGAAGGATAATACTTTCTGATATCTCGATTATCTTTAAGTCCATCATTCCAAACCCCACCTCTTAACTTCCTTATAGCCTCCCTCTGAATCTCTCCTTCTAAAATACAATCTGAGATGATTTCATAGTTGTGATTTATGCATTGACTAATTATTTCTTCACTAAAACCCCTTTCAACAGCTCCTGATTTTAGGATAATTGCAAATAATGTTGATTCAGCTACAGGAAGTTGTTCTATGTGATGAATACGAACCCATTCATTCCATTGTGAAATTTTAGCCAAAGTATCAAGAGCAGGACGCCAACCAATATTAAGCATATACTCATCCAAACTCTCCATAGAGTAATCAAGCGTTAGATCTAATTGTTTTGCATATTTATCTATATATCTAAGATAATCATTTTTTGACTGTTTTTTATTTAATTTAATATACTTTGATGGAATTCCACCTTGGAACCCTTTATGATAAAGTGCATGATATATCATACAATTTAGAGAATCATATGCATTGGGGACTTTTGCTAATGCCTTACCTTCTTTAGCTTTATCGATCACTTCTTGAGCTATAAGTGGAGGCATATAAGTGATTCCATGATAATTTGGCCTATTAACAGTCCAAACATCTACCCTTATGTCACCTTCATTTTCCTGCAGAAAATTTTTTACTGCTTTTTCATCCTCATCGCTAACAATAATATCTAAATCTCCACCCTCGCGGTGAAGCATAGGCAGAGACTCAAAAAAACGAGGTACAACATACTTTATATGATTTGAATGCAAATGTTTCAAAAAACCTTCTACACCTAACTCTCTAGAAAGATAAAAATTATTATTGTTTATCAATTGAACTCGAGATAATACAATCCAATAAGAGTTATATCCATTATGAGTAAGTCTTTTGAACCCAGAAAAACGAACTTGACGAATGATTAATCGCCTTAAAAGACCGAGGATTATCCAATGTATGTTCCTAAAATTTAAACAATTAACCAATACATACTTTGATTGAGACGGATAACCAATTAATAGACTTTTTACCGCGCTTTGATCCAAAAAAACAACATCAGTAGCATCCCAACCAGTATCCTGATAACCACTATATCGATGAATCTGAACTTCATCTACTAATTGGTTTTTTTGTCCAGGGGACTTGAAATAGAAATTCATTCTAGATAAATAATTTTTACGAACTTGATCTGGAATGTGTTTATAGGAAAACCCGTAAAAAAGCAAATAGCCTTTTTCTAATTTATCATTAAGGTCGATCATAAATAATGTATATCTGGGTCTTTTTTTAAGAAAAAAATAATAATGTATTATCGTTATAAGTAGACAGAAGTAACGTCTAGCCTTCCACTTTAACTACAATAAATTTTCCAAATTCTTCCCAATCTCCTCCTTTAAAACCACCTTGTTGGATATCTATTTGAGCAGTAGGATAATATTTACTAATGATTTTTCTGTAATCATAGCACCATCTACTGCCAATAAATAATCCTCTATCAACTCCATCCATATGGTATTCGTGAAAAATAACTAAATTTTTACTAAGTCTAATCATATTCTTGATAGCTTGATCTATTCTACTGGGCGGGTGGAGGAGGAGTACTGCCTGACTGAATACAACATCAAAACTTTGGTTTTCAAATTTATTAAACTTGTGAGCCTTTCCAACATAAAAGGCAGTTTTATTGTCATTAACAGAAGCGAAGTAATTCTGGGCTTCTTCTATTGCTGATTTATTGATGTCAATTCCAGCAAGGTGGGCAAGAGGAAATTTTTCCCTCAATAGGCGTAAATTTGGTCCAGCAGCGCATCCAATCTCAATTATGCTTGGGGCATTACCAACAGAGGAAATCATTGAGATAAGTTTAGCTCTATGTGGTAAATTTATGCTGTCAATTGATATTTGAGTCCATCTCTGTTGATATTTATGCTTATATTGCCATATCAAATCTTGTATAAAACCGCCCAGAACAAATCGTTCAAGAAATAGCTGAGTTCTACGAAATATTTGTTTCAAATAATTAAAAAACATTAGCCAAAAAAATCAAAAAAAATAATAATGGGAATTAGGGGTATGTCGAATTGAATATTTCATTTATAAATTTATGCGTGCTGAATTAAACATTTTTTCTAAGCTGCAAAATACTTGTATCTTCACTCAATCCTCTTAGCCTTTTATCTTTATGGAGATTGGGAACATGAATAATCTCATAGTTTTTATTTGTCAATACAAGGCTTTTACAGTCATCTATCACACTACATTTTTCAGCAGGATCATTAATATAATCATGGAACAAAATAATCCCACCAGGAACTACAAACTTCTCCCATGCTAAAAAGTCCTCTCCAGCCTTTGTGTGATCCCCATCAATAAATAGAACGCCAATTGGTTTATCCCATTTTTTTACAGCATCTAAAGAGGTTTTATTTATAAAATGAATTCCTAGCTCTTTATCAAGTTTGTCAGCTCTTGATTTGTCAGTAAAGTGATATCGTTCATCAACAGGGTCAATAGTAAATATTTCGACACCTTGCCTAATAGCTGTCTTAGCTAACAAAGCTGAACCTGAATATTTAGTTCCAATTTCGACGTAGCAATTATCTTCAGAGATAGAATTAACATATTTTCTGATAACTTTTATGTCATCTATTTTTAACTGGATATCAATAGATGCACCATAAAATAACCTAGTGGTGGTTCTTCTTAAAATATCAAGAAGAATTTTGCGAATAATTTTTTTCATAAGCATTACCCCTTTATTTAAAAAATATTAAAGTCAACAATAAAAAATTATGCTGAAATATGTTTATCGAACGACAACTGGTAAGAAATTTAACTTGTGCTTTCTGTTAAGATTAATATATAAAATTGACAAGTATGTAATTTTACAGAATGCAAATGAAAATAAACATCCTTTCAAACCATAAAATGGAACTATTGCCAATATCATAGCGAAGAAAGTTAAGCCAAACAGCCAATTCATTTTAGCTATGAATTGATGCTCTCCTATTAAATAAGTGACTTGTGGCAAAAGCCCAAATGTACCTATGATGAAATAAATTACTATCGAAAATTTTAAAAGATATACATAGCCTGCATATTCTGGACTTATAAATAGAATAATATCCTTTGCATAAAACCACATTATAGGAGCAATAGTTAACGAAGTTAAAAAACAAATTAACGCCATTTTATTTAAAATGCTCTGAACTTCTATAATGTTTTTTCTTTGGAATTGGTTAGACATCTCACCAGCCCAAACATAATAAGAAATTGTTGAAAAGAATAAGAAGATTTCAGTAATACGCATGATTAGGAAATAAGCACCGACATCTGATGGTGAAACCAAAAAGGCCAATAAAAAAATATCACTTCTGCTTAATAAAATCCCACCAAAAAGCCCAGAAGTAATAGATATAGAGTCTTTTTTCCAAAGCTTTCTATCACGTTCGCTCGCCTCAGAAAACTCATTGAGTTTAATATTTTTTTTGTATAGGTATTTTGCAGTCAAATAACTTAATACCCAAGAGGTAACGAATATAATAACAAGCAGAAAGGTTTTATTGTTCTCTGCTATTAGGTTTTCAAAAAAAGTGTACGCTATGGCAATCATTATAAATAAAAGACTAGATTGCAATATTGATTCAATAAATTGGCCAAAAAGAGAGTACTCAAAAGCTCTTAAAGATGTGGAATAAATAAGTAGATAGCCAGCGAAAGGTAAGGCAAAAATAATTACATTTAACTCCAGATAATATTGACCTACATTATCAAAAAACATTGCAGCAAAATAACTAATAGGCACGATAACTAAGAAGATAATCATCGTATTAATATTTACTTGCTTCTTTGTGTGATTAATTACACTTTCAACAAGGCCTGACCCAGAGTGAACGTACTGAGGAATTTTTCTAATTAATAGATAGTCTAAACCAAAATTGACTAGGAGGTTTGCCATACCGAAAACTGTTACAGACCAAGAATATATCCCCAATTGATCTGAACTTAAAAATCTAGCCAATATTAAAGTTATAAAAAATCTAGTGGCAAACGAAATGCCTAGCATGATTGAACTTAAAGAAAGAACCTTGATTATATTCATCTAATAAGTTAAAAATTAGTCTATTTTTTTACAGCGATCATTTCTAGTAAAAAACAAAATACATATTCTTACTAATGACTTAAAAGTATTAATCAATGATTTGTGTTTTAAAGACTTTATCAAAGCAGATTTATAAATATTACTTTTACTTGTCTTAATCTTTGTTTTAAAACGCCAATCACAGTCGATTATTTCAAACCAGCGCGACTGCACATCACAACTATATTCAACAATGCAATATGCATATTCAGAGAGTAGATGTGCATCTGGAGATGCAAATGTTTTTTTCTTTGTTTTTATTGCTAACTCAAATGCTTTTTTATTATCTTGGAGACTGTTTCTTGAATTAAAAATCTCTATATAGTCAACATTATTAGCTAAATATTCAATATTAGAATGGTCATGATAAGGATGTGGGAGTAATAACTTACAATCATTATCAATAGAAGCCCTGATTAAATCGTGAAATTTATGCATCTTTAGGTCTTTGTTTAGACCCACTAGAATAACATCACCAAACTCAGTCTTATACTCAGCTGCTGGTGGGCAAATAATATTCAAATCTCTAGATTTAATTTTATTGGCGGCTTCTAGTGAACCTTTGACCGTATTATGGTCTGAAAGAATTAATAGACTCACATTATGCTTTACGCATAGGCTCAAGATATCATCTATTTGTACAGCACTATCATACGAAAACCTTGAGTGGCAATGAATTATGGCTTTTATAGTCTGAATTCCTTTAATAATCTTAATGGAAAATATAGTAATTTTAATAAGCCATAAAATGGGTCTCTTAAAATTCCAGTTGAAACTATTGAATCATTTTTAAGTAACTTTATTAAAAGGGATGGTGATGAGAAATAATGAAATGCATCTCCGTCTAAGGGCCAGGCGATCATATTTCTTTCAATTTCACCTTGATTGATTTGCTCATTATGGGACTGTGAGGTGATAAATGTCAAAGCATCTATAATATTAACATTACTTAATATCCCAAGCTCAAGAGACCCCCAAAATTTAGGGTTTATTTCTATGAAGTAAAACTTTCCATCATTTTTGTTTTTTTTATATTCAATCATAATGGGGCCACGCCACTTTAATGATCTAATAATCTTTCTTGATATTGAAGTTAATTCTTTATTTTCATAAATTTTACAGGCAGTGCTATATCCCCCTTTTTTTGGCCATTCCCTAATTCTTTGATGCGAGTACTCAACTACAGGCTCCCCATCATAACAAATAGCAAAATATCCAACTCCCTCTCCATTTATAAATTCTTGCAAAATTAAATCACTATCCGAATAGCCAATCCCTTTAAAAAAACTACGTGAATTATTAAGTTCTTCAGAATTTTCAATTTTAAAGTATTTTTTTATTAACCCTTCCTTTGATGGCTTCAAAAAAAACTCTCTATCAGAATAGGTTTTAGCATCAGCTAAGTCGCTATTGTTAATAGCATAAACTCTAGGCACAGATATGCCAAGATTATCGATATATTTTGATATCTTATTTTTATCTGATGCGAAGGCAATTTTTTCATGGTTTGCTGCAGTAATTTTATTAGCAAAAATACTATTTTTAAAGATCTTAGAGAGTAAAAAAGTCTCCTCGAAACCAACTGGTACAATGATGTCAATATCGTAATTGATGCATATTGACTCGCATTTGTCCTTCGTGAAATGTTTTATAAAAATTATTTTTTCTACGAACTTTGATGCGCCGAGTAAACATAATCTAGATTTTGATAAGCAATAAACCTTGTACCCTTTTTTAAAGAATGACAATGCCAAGATCCATGTATGCTTGTAGTTAGGGTTGGTTAATAGTACATTCACTTTTTAATACTTTTTTTATATCCTTAACAAAACTTCCACTTGTTCCAAAAAATGGCATAAAGCCATTTACCTCATAACCACCTTGATTTACTTGAATATCTGTGGGCAAATAGCCAAATACACCACT
>Ga0181581_10001898_pt1 | contig 16275 bp, 13 predicted proteins | sample 071ome_22_FD_132433 | JGI IMG/M metagenome (GOLD analysis project Ga0181581, IMG submission 132433) | Coastal salt marsh microbial communities from the Groves Creek Marsh, Skidaway Island, Georgia - 071404AT metaG (megahit assembly) | ecosystem: Environmental > Aquatic > Marine > Intertidal... | reverse complement strand
TGGCCAGTTGCTCCTTGTCACTGTAATACCACTTGATGACTTCTTCCGGCTTCTCGTAGCTTTCCGCCATTTCCTCGACAAGCTTGCGCACGGCATCGGGTTCCGGCTTGAGATTATTCTTGTTGACGATCTCGTTCATGATCAGGCTGAGCGTCACGCGACGTTCGGCCTGCCCGGAAAACAGGTCGTCGGGAAGCATCGAGGGGTCAATATTCCTGCCGCCGCCAAACTGCTGCATTGCCTGCTGGCGCAAAGCACCGACCTCGTTCTTCACCAGGGCCTTGGGCACATCCACCGTGTGTATTTTCAGCAGGCCTTCGATCACCTGGTTCTTGATGTTGTTGCGCGAGGCGTTTTTCAGTTCGCGGGCCATATTCGCTGAAACCTCTTTCCTGAATGCATCCAGGCCGCCTTCGGCAACATCAAACGAGGCGAAAAATTCATCATTCAGTGCCGGCAGAACCGGTTCGCTGACGCTGTTTACCTTAACGGCAAACTCGGTAGCCTTACCTGCCAGGTCCTTGTTGTGATAATCCTCGGGAAAAGTCAGTGACAGGGTCTTCTCTTCTCCCTTGGACAGGCCCACCAGGCCCTCTTCGAATCCCGGGATCATCCGCTTGGAACCAAGTACCAGATTGCTGCCCTTGGCTTCGCCGCCATCAAACTTCTCGCCGTCTATGGTGCCGGTGAAATCAATATTCACCCGGTCGCCATCCTGGCTTGCCCTGTCTGTCTCGGCATAGGTCTTGCGCTGTTCGCGCAGCGTTTCGACCATCTTGTCGATATCGGCATCAGAGATTTCGGCACCCTTCTTCTCAATGGTGATACCGAAAAAATCCTGCAGTTCTATCTCCGGGTACACTTCGAAAGTGGCCGTGAATTCCAGATTCTTGCCTTCCTCGAGACTCTTCGGCTCGATGCGTGGCTGGCCGGCAGGCTTCACTTTCTCCTGTGTCACGGCTTCCCACCAGGAGTGGCTCATGACCTCGCCCAGGACTTCCTGGCGGACACCGGCACCATAACGTTCCTTGATGACCTTGACCGGTACCTTGCCTTTCCTGAAGCCTTTCATCTGCACATTCTTGGCAGCTTCCTGGAGCCGGCTCTTGACCTGGCTTTCCACGGTATCTGCCGGTACTTCGATAGTCATACGCCTTTCCAGGCCGGCAAGGGTTTCCATTGAAACTTGCATGGTGTGTTCCTGATTCCTGTTGTCTTGGTTTACGTTTTTCTGTTCCGGTCACGCATGCCGAAAGCAGTTTGCCGCCATAGCGGCGATGTCCGGCAATATCCTGGCCCCAATGCCCCTGGTCGAAAGACTGATGGTCACCGCTAGGTGACAGTGAAGCCAGTCGGAGTTAGAGGGGGATTTCAGCCGACGCCGGCATTGAAAAACCGGTTCCGGGCCAGTAGCACCACGGCAAAAATACCGCTTAAAAATCAATTAGTTACAAATAACATTACTGGAGCAGGCCGGGATTGTGCCATATCAAATACGCTTATTCAATAGCCGTCCCGGACCCTGCCGGAGGCACTAAATCAGCCCCTCTCGCGGCATTTGTGTTTCTACTGGAACATGGCAACGCCGACGTCCTGTGACTTATCGATTAAGACTCTTTTTTTAATATACTTTTCAACAGGTTGTAGCGTATTCCTTACCCCTGCCTCATGTCGGATCGGGCCAGGCTACCGACCGGAATCCTGGGCACAACAAAAAATATTTTTATTTTTTTGTAAGTTCTTATCTGCGCGATAAATTTTTAACAGGGTCTTTACGTAAGTGAAAAAAACGTTTGTGTCACTGCTCAAAATTTACACATTTTTTTACCTTAAGAAAGCAACATATCTTCCTGAATCACATGCATAAATTAGAGACCAGAAGTTGCAATTCTGCATGCTAACTTATTGAATTCACTATGATTGTAATTTATCACCCGCCGGACCTCCCTGGGCGCAAGGTCATGACTCTGGCATAGTTATTGCGGCCTGTTTCAGCGCCAACTTCCTGATTATCTTTTGCAGCACTCGTTAGCCCGAGGCGAAAAACCACATGCTGACCACAGGCATTCAATAATAACAACGTAAGACCGGACAATCGCCTCGGGCTAACGGAGACCACTCCCACGCCGCAACCCAACCATCAATTCCCCTCCTTCCCCAGCGGCCTGAACAAGATAAGCAACTGCGGCAGGAGCGTCAGTGCGCCGGCCAGGGCCAGGCACATGGCCAGGCTGGTCAGCAGGCCAAAGTAGATTGTCGGTGTGAAATTGGACAAGACCAGTAGTGAGAACCCCGCAACAATAGTGAAACCCGTGTAGTACATGGCCCGACCAATGCTGCCATGGCAATAGACCATGGTTTGCCGGTAATCGCGGATTTGGGGAAAGCTTTGCTTGTAACGGTGGATGTAGTGGATCGTATTATCGACGCCGATGCCGACGGAGATTGCGGCTATAGTGATGGTCATCATGTCGAGCGGAATGCCAAGCCAACCCATCAGGCCCAGCACCGCCAATGCCGCCAATATATTCGGAACGATCCCGATCAGCGCAAGCTTCCACGAACGGAACAGCACAAGAAACATAGCCATGATCACCAGCAGGACCAGCCCGAGCGTCAATATCTGGGATTGGTACAGGCTCTGCAGCATATTGTTGTAAAGCACCAGCATGCCGGTGAGGTGAACCTGGTCTTCAGTAAAGCCGAATTCGCTGGTCAGCCCTGTGCGGATGGTATTGAGCAGGTCCGCACGTACCAGGTCCGGCGAGGTTTCCAGTACTCTTATGGAAAAGCGAACCTGGTCGTCAGCCACTGAGACATAGGGTCGCAGCAAAGTTTCCTTGTACTGGGGCGGTATACGGTTGTAGAGCACACCCAGTTCGATACTGTTGAGCGGCTCCGCGTCGTTAAGTTCGTAGGCTATTCCCAGCAAGGTTCCCAGAGACAGCACCTTCCCGGTTTCAGGCAGGCTCTCCAGGTATTCATGGATCGCGATAATCTCCGCCATCTTGTCGCTGGTGAACCAGTAGGCGTCGGCATCAGCTGCCTCCCCGCCATCGAATTCGTCAAACTCGTCAAAACCGTCGTCAAACTCATCCTCGAAGAATGCATCCTCGTCGTCCCAGGCATCACTTGCATCATCGAACGGGTTGGGCTTGCTCATGTCGATAATGACATCGAGGGGTGTGGTTCCACCCATATTGCGGTCGATGGCCACCATGCCCTGGTAGATATCCGTGTTGTCATCGAAATAATCGATAAAGCTGTTTTCCACCTTCAGGCGGGAAAGCCCCGTTGCACTGAAGACAAACAGCAGAACGGCGGCAACCATGACCAGCCTGCCGTGCCTGTCGGTAAACCGCGCCAGGGCCGGGGTAATATCGATAGTTTTGCTGCCAGTGGCAGAAATATTTGCCTGCATTAGTCCCAGGATCGCCGGGAAGATCATGAAGGTCAGCAGGAAGGCACAACAGATTCCCATTACCATCATCCAGCCGAAATCGATGATCGGTGGAATGTCACTGACCACCAGGGAGCCGAACGCGACGATGGTCGTGAGGCTGGTGTACGCACAGGGCTTGGACATGTTTTTGAGCGTGATGCGGATCCGCTCGTGATGCCCCAGCTGTGGCTGCTCGTTCTCCAACTCCCTGTACCTGACTATTAGATGCACAGTCAGGGATATGGTGATGATGAGCAACAGGGATATGAAGTTGGAGGAAATCACCGTGACTGGCCATTCGAGCAATCCCAGCAGGCCAATGACACAGACCGCTATGACGGTGCCGCAAACGAGCGGAATCACCACGTAGCGCAATTTACGGAACAGGTACGCCAGGGCTGCGATAATGAAGAGCAGGATGGCAGTGCCAAAAGTGACCAGGTCATTCCTGACAAAGGTCACCAGATCGTCGGCGATCATCGGCACGCCTCCAAGGTAGATCGTGGCGCCAGAACGGTAACGATCCAGGATCGCCCGGATGGCGGTGATATCCTCATGCAGCTGGCGCGCATCGGCGATAGCAGCCTCGGTATATCTTGCCTCGATATCCCTCAGGGTAGCCTGGTCGCTATCGGAGAATTGGTCTGAACGGGCCGCTTCTCGCAACGCCGTGCGCCGTATCAGCAGGTCCTCGAGGGCAATGTTGGAGGCAAAGTTGACGATCAGTGCGGTAGTCTGGCCATCGGCACTGAGCAGAACATCGCGATACGCATCGCTGCTGGCGAGGTCATCGCGCGCGTCTGCCAGGTCGATGCCCGGGGAATCGAGGGTGATGATATTGTCGGCCACCTCGCTCAGGGATACATCGGCCACCTTGAACAGCGGGACATCAAAAATGCTGTCTACCGAATCAACACCTTGCTGGGCCAGCAATTCGCCTCGTAATCCCCGCAGCGCTGCGAGTGAAGCCCCGGTAAAAAGGGGCTCGTCGGGGGTATATGTGACAAACACAAATTCACCCGTGCCATACCGGGCATTGATTTCGCGGGAATACTCCAGGTCGGCGTCGCCTTCCACCACCAGTGAGTCTGCTGAAGCATCCATGCGAAATTGCTGGGAATACCACCCCAGTAAGGCTGTCAGCGCAAGGACGCAAGCCAGAACGGGCACAGGCCATCGCAGTACCACGTTGATGTATCTGTCCAGGAACATGTTAGGGCTGGAGTCCTTTCGAAACTGGTGTTAAAAAACGCCGCAGTATAGCACCAGAGCTGGCTGCAAGCCTCTGAATTACTGGCATTCTTTCGCTTGCCAGGCATCAGGGACCCGGGCTTAAAAAATGTGGGATTTTTTCCCTCTAGGCATTATACTGCAATTTATGCTCGACAACTCATCACTCCACCAAGGCAACATCGCCGTAATCAGTGCGCTCAGGAAGATCCTGCGTCCGCTCGTGAAATTCATGGTGGCGAACCAGGTGACCTACCCCTTCCTGATCAACATGCTCAAATCCGTTTATGTTGATGTGGCCGAACATGACTTCCCCGTACCGGGCAAAAAACAGACTGACAGCCGAATAAATCTCCTGACAGGCGTGCATCGCAAGGACGTCAAACGATTGCGCTCCGAGGAAGACATCCCCGAAACCCGCCCGATGAACATTTCAGTCGGTTCCCAGATAGTGGCCCGCTGGGTAGGCGACAAGCAGCTGCAAAATCCCGACGGCACACCGAAAATCCTTCCCCTGCAGGACCAGGATGAATTCAGCAACGATTCCTTCGAGGGCCTGGTGGCCAATATCGCCAAGGGAGACATACGCCCCCGCGTGGTTCTGGACGAACTGATGCGGCTGGACATGGTCGAACTCGACCCTGATCACCGCGTTATCCTGAAAACTTCCACCTTCACCCCTGACAAGGGCCAGGAAGAGAAGCTTTACTTCTTCGGCAAGAATATCCAGGACCACCTGAATGCCGGTGTCCACAACCTGGCCGGGGAAAAGCCGCCCTTCTTTGACCGCAGCGTTTACTACGACGAGCTCAGCCAGGATTCGATCAATGAACTCACCGAGATGTCCAATAAACTAGGCATGGACGCACTGGTGAAGATAAACGAACGCGCCCTTGCGCTGCAAAAAGCCGACAGGAAAGCGCCCGACAATCATTACCGCATGAATTTCGGCATATTCAACTATAACCAGCAGTATGACCCGGCCGCGGGAAACGGCAATGACGACACCCATACCACCGGTTCGGAAGAGTCGCCTTCAGCCTGAGGCAACAACGGGTGATGCCGCAAATCCAGCCCCTCGAAAGCTGTTGAATTTGTGAAGCATTTCCCAAACAAACACGATAAAATAGCGCGTATGAAAAAGCACCGTCAGGACATAGCAGGAAATTTGACAGCCAGGGCTGCTGCGCTGGTGGAGAGCCATTCTCTACTGGCCACCCTTCTCGCTGTCCTGTGCCTGGCATTTGCGATCAATTTTTTCCTGACAGGTCCTGGCAGTGACGGTGGCAGCGGTTTTGGCGGCACCGGCAAATTCCCCGGTGAAAGCGGCTTCGGCGGCACCGGCAAAACACCCAATGACGGATCAGGCCTCAAGCTTGGCGCGAATGATCACACTGATCAGGAACTGCCGCTCTCACCCCTGGACAGCCTGCGCAATGAACTCAATCTCGATGCTGACAGCACAAGCACCCGGATTGCCAGCCTGGCGATAACTCCCCGTCCGGAGTTCGATGTCAGCGTGCTGCGCTTCTCCCCTGAGGCACCTCTTGCACCCGCCCCAGGTCTCGATATCGCCGACCAGGCCATGATTGACGAGCTGGTGGCCGGCGTCATCCTGGATGGTCAGGACGGACAAGTGGAAGCCATCCTGCTGGGTGAGCGCCACGAGATCGCTGCTGACACGCTGGTTGCGAGTCTCGATATCCTGAACAGCCTGATTCTTGCCGAATCGCAAGCAGCCCTTCAGATTACCGAAACCTTGCTGGCAGACACGAGCGCCGCCGATGCCACAATTCGTACCCGGATAGCTGTGCCGGTACGCCCGGAGCGACCAGACCGTTTCACAGTACCGACACGTATTTCACCGGTACAACGCGTGGATATCCCTGCACCGCCACCGGTGCGACCGATGCGGACGCTCTCTACCCTGCTGAACCACTAGGCAGACGCCCGCCCTGAATACAAAACGCCCGGTCTCTTTCCCAAGTGACCGGGCGTTTTCATTTGGGCTGCTGAAACCGGTTCAGGGCAGCGTATAAGAGACCTGGAAACCGGCTGTTCGTTCTGCGCTACTGTCAGTGAATCCCACAATGGTATATACCATCATGTTCCAGCGTTCGGCGAAATTCCATGACACGAATGGCATCAGTTCATGGCTTTCAAAACTGTTGCTGGATGCCCTGTCCCGGTAATCATAAAGCAGTCCCAGGTAAGTGTTCTCGCCGTACTGGCGCATCATGCCGATAGAGGCGAACGGCGAATCTTCGAGATCATACAAGGGGGTTTTGCCTCGCCTGCGATAACCCAGGCTTGAAAACCAGGTATTCCTGCCCAGCGTTGTATAGAAATCCAGTTGTAAACCGTAGTCGGTTTCACCGGTACCCAGGTCACGGGTTTCATCTGCTGTCGGCAATTTTGCCTGGACGCTGAAATCGACAAAGACCCAGCCATTGAAGATCGGGTTCATCTGGTAGGTGCCCGTCAGGAAGACATCGCCCAGGCCTTGTTCGTCGATCAGGGAATTTGCACCCTCCCTGCCCCTGCCGATATTGCCGGTTTCCAGGAAAACGTCGCCGGGACCGGACAGGCTAAGGTAGGGAACCGTCACCGAAAGAACCCATGGAAATCGCGCGATTTCGTAACTGAACGGGTAATAGTCGATATCGGTGTCCTTGTCGGCCCCGTAGTCCCCGCTGCTGAAATAGGTGCCCAGTGTGAATTTGTGCGTGGTAGCCGGGGAAGGTTCCTGGGCATCACTGGCAAGTGGCAGAAAAACAAACGAACAGGTAATGGGGAATGCGAGGGTTTTGAATACGCGGATGCGTGCGGCTGGGTATTTCATGGTGCGATTCTACAGGCCTTTTGAATAGGCCGTACCCTCTACAGGTGCTCTAATCGGGTAATTGCTAACGTACAGAAGCTACTAAGTTTGTTAACGGGCAGGCCTAATTGCCATTACCCGACTATACAGCGTGCACCTATAGAGTAAAGGTACGAACCATTGTCAGAATCAGATACTGCTTAATAATCATCACCTCCGGAGCGGTTCTAGGTTTAACACACAACAAGTTTAAGAGGGAAATTTTCCCACGTCAACTGGAGGGCCGCATAATTCGTGGATTTTTTACATAAAATTGACGCAAATAGGGTGATATACGTTATTGAATTTAAAAGTATTGACAGAATTGCGTGATCCAGTTCACCCCCAAGGAAAGCCGAGTGATAACCCCATGAGCAGAAATTCGCGCCCCCGACTGAACCGCATGGCCCTGTCGACACTGTTTTCAACTGTCCTGCTTTGCCATGGCGCCTTTGCCCAGGAAGACAGCCCTGTCGTGGGACAGATGAACATGCTGATCTCCCAGGGGCAGTTCCAGCAGGCTTATGCGCTGGGACAGCAGAACCTGTTCGACCTCGAAGGAGAAGCAGAATTCGATTTTCTTTTCGGCCTGGCTGCACTGGAGACCGGTAAACCGGATGAAGCCGTGTTTGCCTTCGAGCGTATAGCCTACGTCTATCCTGACCAGCAGCGCGTCAAACTGGAACTGGCCAGGGCCTATTTCATGAGCAACAACCTGACGGCTTCCGAGCAGCTCTTCAATGAAGTGCTGGCCACGAATCCCGGCCCCAATGTCAGCGCCAATATCGAAGCCTTCCTGGACCTTATCGAACAACGCCAGCAGGCTGTTTCAAGCTCATTCACGTGGTATGTGAACTCGAATATCGGCTCGGATTCCAATATCAACAGTGCCACGGAACTCGGTGTTATCGACACCCCCATTGGTGATGTGGAACTCGGCCCGAACGGACAAAGCATTGACGACGACTTCATGGACATCGGTACGGGCTTTACCTACAACTATCCGTTCGATAAAAACCATGCAGCCTTCGCTCGCATGAATTACAACCAGCACAACAATTTTTCCACCAGTGCGTTCGACCTGGATTTGCTCGCCGGCGAAGCCGGGTATGTAGTGACCCAGGAAAATGTGCGCATGTCACTGAGCGGCCGCATGCAGCGCGTTGACCTGGATGGTGATTAGTTCCAGACCAGTTCCAGTATCCTGGGCGGCTGGCAGCGCAATGCCGGGGAAGGCTGGACGCAGGGATTCACTGCGGCATACACAGCTGTCCGTTACGATGACGCCCTGAATCCGGACAACAAACTGAGGGACGTGAACCAGGTACTTATCGCCGGCAACCTGGGCAAAGCATCCGGGCGATTCCTGCATAATGTCAGCTTCTACTATGGTGACGAGGACGCGCAGCGCAGCGCCGGCAAGAACAACGCCCAGCAGTTTTACGGGATCGCCTTTTCCGAACAGTTCCAGTTCAAACCGGGCCACATCCCCTATTTCCGTATTTCCTTCCACAAGAGTGAAAACAAGGACACGGCACCGGTATTCAATGTCGACCGTGAAGACGACACGTTCTCAACGTCGCTTGGCTGGATCTGGCAATTCGCTCGCAATATCAATATCACCACCGATGTCACGTACATCGACAACGACAGCAACATCGATCTTTACGCCTACGACAGGGTGAAATATCAGACCGGTCTCCGGTACCAGTTCTGAGAACAACCCGGCAAGGCATGCCGGGTACAAGCTCTGCTTAGTCTTCAGGGACGATGTTTCAGGCTACTAGCGCCGGCATGCTGGGCGCTCAGTCTTTCTTGACGAACTTCAACGCCGCAGAGTTGATGCAGTAACGAAGACCGGTTGGCTCGGGGCCGTCGTTGAACACATGGCCCAGGTGGGATTCACACTTGCTGCATGCCACTTCCGTTCTTTTCATACCCAGGCTGTTATCCTGTATTTCCGTAATGCCTTCCTCGTTGGCAGGCATGTAAAAGCTCGGCCAGCCCGAGCCGGAATCGTATTTTGTTTCGGAGGTAAACAGGGGTTCACCGCAGGCACGGCAAGCATAGGTACCCTTCTCGTCCGTTACCTGCCAGTATTCGCCGGTAAACGCACATTCGGTGCCTTTCTCGCGACAGATGTGATACTCCTCATCCGTCAGGATTTCCTTCCACTCGTCTTCGCTCTTGTTGATCTTTGACATAACTGTATTTCCGGGAACTGATTCAGTAAAATGCGCTGCCCTGCTTGAACGGGTGCACTATATCATATCCCGCCGGAAAATCGTCCGGCCTGATGCCGGAAAGCCGATCATGAAATCCATTTACCAGAGCGAAAAGCTGCGTCACGTCTGCTATGAAATCCGCGGGCCTGCCCTCCAGGAAGCCCGGCGCATGGAAGAGGAAGGGCATCGGATAACCAAGCTCAATATCGGCAACCCGGGAGCTTTCGGCTTCGAGGCGCCTGACGAGATCCTGCGCGATGTCATCCTGAACCTGCCAGAATCGCAGGCCTATTCCGACTCCAAGGGCCTGTTCTCCGCGCGCAAGGCGGTCATGCATGAGACCCAGCGCCTCCAGATTAGCGGCGTCGACATCGAGGATATCTACCTGGGCAATGGTGTCAGCGAACTGATCGTCATGGCCATGCAGGCGTTGCTGAATGACGGTGATGAAATCCTTATCCCCGCACCGGATTATCCCCTGTGGACTGCCGCGGTCACGCTCAGTGGCGGCAAAGCCGTGCACTATATCTGCGATGAAGCCGCCGACTGGTACCCCGACCTGGAAGACATGCGCAGCAAGATCACTAGCCGCACCAAGGGCATCGTGGTCATCAACCCAAACAATCCCACGGGTGCGGTCTATTCCCGCGAGCTGCTGGAAGGCATCGTCAAACTGGCAAGGGAAAACGACCTGATCCTGTTCGCCGATGAAATTTACGACAAGATACTTTATGACGGCGCCAAACACATCCCGCTCGCGTCCTTGTCCGATGACATCCTGACCGTGACCTTCAACGGCCTGTCGAAATCCTATCGCCTGGCGGGATTCCGCTCCGGCTGGTTGTTTCTCAGTGGCGCCAAGGATCGCGCCAGCGACTACATCGAAGGCCTGGAAATCCTGTCAAACATGCGCCTGTGTTCTAACGTCCCCGCGCAGCAGGCTATCCAGACCGCGCTCGGCGGTTACCAGAGCATCAACGAACTCATCATTCCCGGTGGTCGCCTCTGTGACCAGCGTGATGCCGCCTGGAAAATGCTCAACGAGATTCCCGGCGTAAGCTGCGTCCTGCCAAAAGGTGCAATCTATCTCTTCCCCAGGCTGGACCCCAAGAAATGCAACATCTTGGACGACGAGCAGTTCATTCTCGACTTCCTCTTGCAGGAACATGTCCTGATGGTCCAGGGCAGCGGCTTCAATATTCCTGACAAGAATCATTTTCGCATCGTCTTCCTGCCGCGTGAGGACGTAATACAGGATGCCATGGTGAAGCTGGGCTCCTTCCTGGACGGCTACAGCCAGTAATTCAGGCGGCAACGAATCCCAGTGCAGCCAGGTCAGCAGCCAGGGCCCCGCCGACCTGGTCTGCGTTGAATGCAAACTCGCTGAACTCCTTTCGAAAGGCATAATTGTTGCGCCGAAATTCGAAGTTCCGGCTCAGTTCCGGGTCGTGGTGATCAAGCTGGTCACCCGATATCGGGTAAGCCTGGAGTATTGCCCAGTCGAGCTTGCGCAGATCGCTGTCAGACTCCTGGAACAACAGCATGTCCGCGGGACCGGTTCCAGGCAGATCCACGATCGGCAACTCGAAAAATTCACAGAAGCTCCTGAGCACTGCTGCAGTACCATTGCTCTTTCCCTTGCGGCTGTACCCTGCGATGTGCGGTGTGGCTATCACGGCCTGGCTCAGTAGCACCGGGTCGATGGCAGGTTCGTTTTCCCAGGTGTCCAGGACAACATTCAGGCCTGGAGGCATTTTCAGACGGACCGATAATGCTGCATTATCGATGACCTCCCCCCTGGCGGCATTGATCAGGATGGCATCGGCCTTCAGCAATCCAATCCTGTCGGCGTCGAGCATATGAAACGTCGAATGCGCACCTTTGCGCGTCAGGGGCACATGCAAGGATACGATGTCCCTGGAGAGAACCTGCTCAAGCGACCCGAAATAACGGGCCAGAGGATGCGCTGTATCGAGCAAGGGATCGTAAATTGTCACAGGCATGCCAAGGCGCACGAACAACGACGCCAGCCGGCCGCCGACATTACCTGCACCGATAATGCCAACACCAAGATGCCGCCAGTGGCTGCGTCCCTTTTCCGACAGCAGGGCCAGTGCCGCCAACACGTAATTCACCACCGCATCGGCATTACAGCCCGGTGCATGGCAGAAGCGGACACCAGCAGCTTCCAGCGCATCGATGTCGACATGGTCAGTACCGCTGGTGGCGCTGCCGACGAAACGCAGGGAAGAAACTTCGAGAAGTGCCGCATCGACGCGTGTAACCGTCCTGACCAGCAAGGCGTCCGCGTCCCGGAGATCTTCTGGTCGGATCTCCCTTCCGGGTATCAGGGCGAGTTCACCAAAACGGGTGAATGCCTCTTCAACTCCAGGAATATCCTTGTCGGCGACGATTTTCATGGTCCTGAGGTGTGCCGTATTGGATCCGGCTCAGTTTTCTGTGGACTTGCGAATGCAATAGCGGAACGTTTTGTCATCCTCGGACGAACTGATCAGTTCATGGCCCAGGAAGTGGCAGAATTTCGGCACATCGCGCGTGGTCGATGGATCCGTGGCTATCAGGACAAGCACTTCGCCGCCGGCGATCTCGCGAATTTTTTTATGCAGGAGCATGACCGGTTCAGGGCAAAACAGGCCGCGGGCATCCAGCAGGTGTTCGGTATTGTTGTCCTTGTCGGTATCCATGTCATTGACCGCCGGTTATAACCAGTCCGGTTTACAGGTTGATGACATTGATCCGGTCTCCGGCTGAAGCGGCTTGCTCACGCTGCTCCTCAAGAGAGTGAAAATCGTACAGGTCGGTGTCCAGCAAGTGTGAGGGGGCCACATTGGTAATGCTTTTGAACAGGACGTCCAGTCGTCCGGGGTATTGTCTCCCCCAGTCGTTTAGCATTTTCTTTATTTCCTGCCGCTGCATGTTTTCCTGGGTGCCGCACAGGTTGCAGGGAATGATCGGGAACTGCTTGAGTTCGGCGAACCTGGCGATCTCCTCCTCCTTGCAGTACGCCAGAGGGCGGATCACGATGTGTTTCCTGTCATCACTCAGTAATTTAGGCGGCATGGTCTTCATTTTTCCGCCGAAAAACATGTTGAGAAACAGGGTTTCCATAATATCGTTGCGATGATGCCCGAGGGCGATCTTGGTCGCGCCGATCTTTTCGGCAAAAGCATACAGGTTGCCGCGACGCAGCCTAGAGCAAAGTCCGCAGTAGGTTTTGCCGGGCTCGGTCTTTTCCAGCACAATGGAATACGTGTCTTTCTCCAGGATATGGAAATCGACACCTATCGAGGACAGGTATTCGGGCAGCACGTGCTCCGGGAACCCGGGCTGTTTCTGGTCGAGGTTGACCGCCACCAGTTCAAAGCGTATCGGCGCATGCTTTTGCATGTTGCGCAGGATGTCCAGCATGACATACGAGTCCTTGCCCCCGGAAAGGCACGCCATGACCAGATCGCCGTCACTGATCATGTTATAGTCGGCAATGGCTCGCCCTGTCTCCCGCCGCAGGTTCTTCTGCAGGCGGCTCAAGTTAAAGGCTTTTTTACGTATATCGGTCATTGGGTGTTGTGGTCTGGCGAAAAGGTCGACAGTATAATTCCTGTCATGTGTAATTGCCATTGAGGCCCTGCATGCCTGTCCCTGTCACTGTTTCTGCCTCCTTTCGCGTCCTGCTGGGTATCCTTTCCCTGTGTTGCTTCAATGCCGCAGGTGCCCAGTATGAAAACCAGGCTGTCATCCTCCAGTATCACCATGTCAGCACTTCCACACCGCCGGTGACCAGCCTGAGCCCCGCGGCATTTGAAACCCACATGCGTTACCTGGCAGACAACGGTTTTACCGTCCTGCCGCTGGAGCAGGTGGTTTCCGCACTGATAGAGGGTTCACCACTACCGGATCGAAGCGCTGTCATCACTTTCGATGACGGCTATACCTCCGTCTTTGAGGTCGCCTTGCCGGTTTTGCGCGAATATGGCTGGCCTTTTACCGTCTTTGTGACAGCCGGACTTGTCGGCAGCAATGATCGCCTCTATTCGACCTGGGACCAGATCAGGGCGATGGGTGAAGCAGGAGGAACAATCGCCAACCATACCGTCAGCCACCCCTACCTGCTGGAACGCTCACCAGGTTCCTCGGAAAGCGAATGGCTCGATGTTGTACGGCGGGAAATTCTCGATGCTGAAAGCATGATCGCAGAAGAGACCGGCCAGAATCATCGCCTGCTGGCTTACCCGTATGGCGAATACAATCCGCAAATACAGGCTTTGGTTCGTGAACTTGGTTTCACCGGCATTGCCCAGCATTCCGGGCCAGTCAATGGCAGTTCAGATTTCACCGCCCTGCCGCGCTTCCCTTTTTCCGGTATCTACGCGTCCATGAATACCTACCCGACCAAAGTGCAAAGCCTGGCTTTCACCCTGGATGCCATTCAGCCCGACAGCCCCGTCACCAGTTCATCGATGCCAGGAGCAACCCTGGATTTCAGCAACAGCCAGGAAGGCATCGACCAACTCGCATGCTTCAACAACAACGAACCCATCAGCGTTGTCACCGAGAACCGGCCTGAGAAAGTATTCAGAATAAGCACACATGTCGACAATCGCAGCCGCCGGTTTCGCTACAACTGCACCGCGCCCGGAAAGAACGGACGTTACTACTGGTATTCGATACCGTGGGTCAATCCCGCGATCGCGGAATGATCAGAGGGCGTGATTATCCCGGGCAAGCAGGTTGTTCGAGTAAATCATGTTTTGCACTTCCTCGATGTAGTCGAGTCCGCGTGATGAGTAGCTTTCCAGTCCGTCCGCCAGGGAAACGCCATCCAGCGGGCGATTCTGCTGCCGCAACTGCTGCCTGATCCGGCGCAACATCTGGTAACTCGGGAAGGTATTGAGATTATGGATATAGGCCTGTACCGAGTCCCTGACACTGTCGAAACTTTTGACCTCGTGGATGGCACCCTGCCGGCGCCGGTTCGGCACAATACCGCAGCCATCGGAGTAGCACCACTGGCCGAAGAAATTGTTGCCGTCCTGTGCAAAGCGGGACGTGCCCCAGGCCGATTCATTGGCGGCCTGCGCCAGAGCCAGTGAGGCGGGAATCTTGTCCACCCGTCTCAGCAGGACATTGAGAAACTCCATGCTGACTAAATCGTCAGCTTCCATCTCGTATTGCTCCGCCATGGTGGACAGGTAGCGCAAGTCACTGGCCGTGACCGCCTCACCGGCGACCACCCTGTCCCGTATTTCCTGGATTCGGCTGCGTTGCTGCATGATCTGGGCGTTGACCTCGTCGATATAGGGTTCAACGAAATCAAAAAACTCCTGCTTCTTCATATCTACATCCAGGATGCTGCCAAAGTCAGGCATGATCACCGGCTCGGGGGCGATCTCAATAGGCGGTTCAATGGGGGGGTCGATAACGGCCTTTCTGGTCAGAAACAGCGCAGGCAGAAAAACGAGCAGCAGGATTAAGCAGTAAGTGATGGGGGGATTGGCTGATTTCCAGTCTGTCTTCATAGATTAGATGCTCGGGGCCACCGCCGAAAATTCTAACACAGGAATTTGACCCGTATCAGCAACTATTCATTTCCGGTAATCCGCACACGACCGCTCATAATATTCTTATCTATTTGTTTTTAATGGTTTTTTTTCCTGCGCATTGCGGCGATGAAGGTACTGCCTGAGCCCGTTCCCACTCCTCCGGGGAATACAGGTGCAGGGCCAATGCATGTACGGGCCCCGCAAGCTCATCCGCCACAACACGATAAACGAGCTGGTGCCGCTTTACCGCATTCAAGCCTTCGAAGCGGGATGAGGCCAGCACCAGTTTGAAATGGGTATCGGTAGCCGGTCCGGCATGCATATGGCTCTCGTTGATGAGTTCAAGATATGCGGGCTGGAATGCCTCTGCCACTTTGCTTTCGATGTCACTCGCGACGCTCACGACGACTCCATACTCCTTTTCTGCGACAATGACGCCCTGTTGCTACAGGGAGTCAGCATGGTTATTGGCTGGTATCCGGGCCACATGAACAAGGCCCGGAAAGAGATTATACACGCACTGAAGAAAGTCCACGCCGTCCTGGAAGTGGTCGACGCGCGCCTGCCCTATTCCAGTGAAAATCCACTGCTGCATGAACTGGCAGGCGACAAGCCAGGCCTGAAACTCCTGAATAAATCCGACCTGGCCGACCCCGAATTAAACCAGGTTTGGCTGAAGTTTTATGCCGAGCAGGGCATACCCGCCATGACGGTTTGCGGCAAGAACCCCGGCAACCTGCGGCAGCAGGTCATTCGCCATTTCTCGACGCTGCAGGCCAGTACACGGCCGCCGTTTCGCATCATGGTCGTTGGCATCCCCAACGCTGGAAAATCGACGCTAATCAATGTCCTGGCCGGCAGAAAAATTGCCAAGACAGGCAATGAGCCGGCTGTCACCAAGGGCCAGCAGCAGATCATGCTGGACGACAATATCGCCATTCTCGATACCCCAGGCAT
>Ga0181581_10001892_pt1 | contig 16293 bp, 13 predicted proteins | sample 071ome_22_FD_132433 | JGI IMG/M metagenome (GOLD analysis project Ga0181581, IMG submission 132433) | Coastal salt marsh microbial communities from the Groves Creek Marsh, Skidaway Island, Georgia - 071404AT metaG (megahit assembly) | ecosystem: Environmental > Aquatic > Marine > Intertidal... | reverse complement strand
GACTAAAATAAGGGCTGCGCTTTTCGGCGTGGCCCTTTTTGCGTCGAGCCTCGCCAGTGCGCAACAGATGGTGATTGAACGTGTTGGGCCTGTATTGGCGCATCCATGGGGAATGGATTTTCTTGACGCCGACACGGTTCTTGTGACCGAGCGTAGGGGCATTTTGTGGCGCATTGACCTTGCTTCGGGTGCCGCCCGGCAAGTGACTGGTCTACCTGATGTTTTTGCCCGGCGTCAGGGCGGTTTGCTGGATGTCGCCATGGCCGATGGATATGTGTTTTTGTGCTATTCTGCCAAACAGGACGGTGGCAGCGCGACAGCGATTGACCGCGCGGTGATCGAAGGCGACAGGCTGGTTCGCCGCCAGACGATCTTTATCGGCAATGAGGCAACCAGATCAGGCCATCATTTCGGCTGCCGGCTGTGGTTCACCGCAGGCCACCTATATGCCAGCCTTGGTGATCGCGGTGACCGGGAAAATGGACAGAACGCGGCAAGCCATGCCGGCTCAATCATCCGCATTGCATCAAACGGCGATGTACCGTTCGACAATCCGCACAATGAGGGTTGGGCACCGGAAAATTACTCGATTGGTCATCGCAACCCACAGGGAATGGCGATGCATCCCGGAACTGGCGCCATTTGGACGCATGAACATGGTCCACGCGGCGGCGATGAGATTAACATCATTCAAAAAGGCGCCAATTATGGTTGGCCACAGGTCAGCCATGGACGCGAATATGCCACCGGACGACGCATATCGAAATATCAGAGCCTTCCCGGATATGAAGACCCTGTATGGGTCTGGATGCCATCAATCGCCCCCTCCGGCATGACATTTTTTCCAAATGATGCCAGCGGTGACATGTTCCCGGAATTCAAGGGGCATCTTCTCGTCGGCTCCTTGAAATTCCGGCGCCTCTATCTTGTGGAGCTTGGTTCAGAGGCAGAAAATAATGGGCTGCCAAAATCGGAAAGAGTAATCATTGATGGCGATATTGGTCGGATCCGTGATGTCGCTGTGGCGCCGCATGGCCGGTTTGCCGGCAGCATTCTGCTGCTGAGCGATGAGTCGCAAGGCGGACTTTTCATGGCCCGCCGGAAGTAACGCTAGATTATTTTTTGTGAATGTTATGCCGTATATTGCTTCGACAAGCCGCGAGAGGGCTGCCACAAACAGCAAAACAAGGCGCATGATACGCCCTATATCCGACAAGAAAAGCGGGGCTGTTGCGCTATGTGGCGGGCAATCCAAAGGCCACTGAAAAAAGTGACTCAGCCGCGCAATACAGCCCCACAATTCTTTTGCGCCACTTCGACAATCGATTGGCAAATCTTTTCAATCTCTGTGTCCGTAAGCGTAGCCTTTGTCGGGTTCAGGGTTATCGTGACCGCCACCGACTTTTTGCCCGCCTCAATATTACTACCCTGATAAACATCGAAAACACGCATGTCACCCAGCAACGCACCGGCACCGGATTTCACCGCCTTGAGGAGATCGCCGGCCTTCACCTCATCATCAACGATAAAGGCAAAGTCACGCGAAACAGGTTGGAAAACCGACATCGACAGCAGGCTCCGCGCCGGTCCCTTGGATTTGGGGAGCGGCACATCGTCGATATGAATCTCAAAGGCAACAACACTGCTACGAAGGCCAAATTCAGCGGTAATACGAGGATGCAGTTCGCCAAAGCTTGCCAGAACCGTGCGACCTTGAACCAATTGCCCAGAGCGTCCCGGATGATAATGCCCGGCAGCATCATTTGTCACTTGCAGGCTTGCCACGCGAACACCAAGCGCCGCCAGCGCTGCTTCGGCATCGGCCTTGGCATCGAACACATCCACCTTGCGCGATACGCCATGCCATTCTCGTGGTGCCGTGGCCCCATGCCGCATCCCTGCACAGGCGGTGCGCTGATCTTCGGGTCTGTCACCCAGAAATACCGGGCCAATTTCAAAAAAGGTTGAGTCCGGCTCACCACGATCCTGATTTCGTGCCGCAGCTGACAACAAATTCGGCAAGATTGACGGCCGCATCACCGAAAGATCGGCGCTGATCGGGTTCACCAGATGCAAAGCGGCAGCGCCACCGCCAAAGGCTTTCGCCTGACCCTCGGAAAGGAACGAGAATGTCACCGCTTCCATCAGGCCACGGCCAGCAAGCGCGCGCCGCGCTCTGAATTGACGCGCCTGAGCAGGATTGAGCGACGGCTGCGCGACCACATGCTCACGTGGCAAATGCGCCATCGGCAAATTGTCGTAACCATGTATGCGGCCGATTTCCTCGACCAGATCGGCCGCGCCATCAATGTCACCACGCCACGACGGCGGAGATACATCCATACCACCGTCCACAGCCTTCACGGTAAAGCCCAACGCCTCAAGAATACGCTGCTGTTCATTGCCAGCTATATCCATACCAGTCAGAGACAAAACCTTGTCTGACCCAAGGAAGATGCTCCGCTTCCAATCAACGCCACTCCCGGCGGTCACCGGCACAGACGCCTCTCCGCCGCAAAGTGACGTTACAAGGCGCGCCACATGACCCGCCGCCCAGATCGGACCTTCCGAATCCAGCCCACGCTCAAACCGGTAGCGGGCATCGGAATGCAGGTTCAATTTACGACCTGTTGTTGCCACCGAAATCGGGTCAAAGACCGCAATTTCAAGGAACATGTCGGATGTGGTCTCGCTGACGCCAGTGCGCTCACCGCCCATCACCCCTGCAAGATCATCGATGCCATGCGTATCACCAATGGTGAGCATGCCAGCTTCCATCTTGTAGGTCTTTTCGTTGAGCGCGGCGAAATCTTCGCCGCCTTTGGCCTGCCGCACGATCAGCGCATCGCCCTCAATCTTGGCAATGTCATAGGCATGGAGTGGACGCCCCAGATCGAACATTACATAGTTGGTGATGTCGACGAGTGCGCTTATCGGACGCTGGCCGATGGCTTTCAAACGACTTGCCATCCAGGACGGGCTCGGCCCATTTGTCACCCCGCGAAACGCCACACCTGTAATCAGTGGGCACAGATCATCCTTGCCATCGAGATCAAGCCTCCAGGTTATGGGGCTGTCAAAGCTACCCTCATGCGCGCTTGTGTCCAGCGGCTTCAGCGTGCCATATCCGGCAGCGGCCAGATCGCGGGCAACACCACGCACGCCAAGGCAATCGGCACGATTGGGCGTGATCGCAATTTCGATGACCGGATCATCCAATCCGGCGACTTCGGCAAAACTGGCGCCAATCTGCGCATCAGCCGCCAATTCAATGATGCCGTCATGCTCATCAGAGATCATCATCTCACGTTCTGAACACAGCATACCATTTGACGCCTCACCACGGATTTCACCCGCCTTCAGCACCAGATCAATACCGGGCACATAAGCCCCTGCCGGTGCAAACACACCCCTCATGCCGGCCCTTGCGTTTGGTGCACCGCAGACAACTTGCACCGGATCACCTACGCCAATATTGACCATGCAGACACGAAGCTTGTCAGCATTCGGATGCTGTTCGGCCGAAATCACCTCGGCAACGGTGAACGGTTTGAGCGCGGCACGATCGTCAAAACTTTCCACCTCAAGGCCTAGCATTGGCAATGCGTCGAGAATGTCTTCAAGAGGACGATCAGTATCAAGATGGTCGAACAACCAGTCACGGGTAAATTTCATCAGCCTGCACCCCCAACCAGACCGGCATGGATCGATGGCGCATCGAATGGCAGGAACCCGTAATGCCGCATCCAGCGTAAATCGCTGTCATAAAATGTGCGCAAATCCGGAATGCCATATTTCAGCATGGCAATGCGCTCAATTCCCATCCCAAAGGCAAAACCCTGATATTTCTCAGGGTCATAACCGCAATTCGCCAACACCCGTGGATTGACCATGCCGGAGCCCAGAATCTCCAACCAATCATCACCGGCACCAATCTTCAACCCACCGCCATCACGCGTGCAGCCAATATCGACTTCCGCTGATGGCTCGGTGAACGGGAAATAGCTTGGCCGGAAGCGTACCGGCAGATCATCAATGCCAAAAAACGCACGACAGAAATCGATCAGACACCCCTTGAGATGCCCCATATGGATTCCATCAGCAATCACCAACCCTTCACATTGGTGGAACATTGGCGAATGCGTCGCGTCATGGTCAGAACGATAGGTTCGGCCAGGAACGATAATCCGTACCGGCGGTTCGGTTGCCTCCATGGTCCGGATTTGCACAGGCGATGTGTGAGTCCGCAGCACTTTGCGCTTGTCATCCGTATCCGGCGGCAAATAGAAAGTGTCATGCTCCTGACGGGCCGGATGTTCCTCCGGAATGTTCAGCGCGGTAAAATTATAATAATCCGATTCGATGTCCGGACCTTCGGCAACGGTGAACCCCATCTCGGCAAAGATCGCCACAACCTCTTCTATCGTGCGCGATAGAGGGTGCAATCTTGCGTCATGATCGGGGCGCGTTGGCAGCGACACATCAACCGCTTCTGCCTGCAACCGGGCATTGAGCGCCACATCGCCAAGATCGGCTTGCTTTGTCTCTATCGCTGCGGCAATGCGGTCCTTGAGCTGGTTGAGATTCTGGCCTGCCTGCTTGCGGGCTTCAGGCTCCATGCCGCCAAGTTCGCGCATCATAAGAGACACGCGCCCTTTCTTGCCAAGAGTGTCAATCCGTATTTTTTCCAGCGCCTCAAGGGTGTCAGCCGCGTCGATGGCCGAGGTGATGTCTGCTGATAATGCGTCCAGATCCTGCATGGTGCCAATCTCGAATTATGTCTCGCCACTTGATCACAGAGGTCATGTTCACCACAAGGAAAACGACCCCTTAAATGAAACAGGCTGCTGCCTGAACCATCCGGACAAAGCATCATCCAGATCGATGTTCAGAGCAACAGCCTGATGGATTTCTTGCAGATGAGCTTAGCCGGCTGCTGCCCGTGAACGTTCTACGAGCGCCGCAAAGGCTGCGGGCTGATGCACCGCAAGATCAGCCAGCATTTTGCGGTCAATCTCGATGCCGGCCTTGATCAGCCCACCCATCATCTGTGAATATGTCAGCCCATGTAGACGGGCAGCGGCATTGATCCGCTGGATCCACAGGGCGCGGAATTCCCGCTTGCGCACACGACGGTCGCGATAGGCATATTGACGTGCCTTGTCGACAGCCTGCGTAGCGGTGCGGAATGTATTTTTACGACGACCATAATACCCCTTTGCCGCTTTGATCACTTTGGCGTGACGGGCGTGGGTGGTAGTCCCTCTTTTAACGCGTGCCATTTACCAGACTCCTTTATGCGTAAGGCAGGAAACGCTTGACGATGCGTGCATCGGCATCACACAGGATCATCGTACCACGAGCCTGGCGTTTCATTTTCTGGGAACGGCGACGGAGATTGTGGCTGAGGAAGGCGGCAGAACTGCGGACCTTACCACTCGCGGTCAGGCGAAAGCGTTTTTTCGCACCGCTTTTGGTTTTCATCTTGGGCATTTTGACCTCTTTCATTCTAAAGGTTGCCATCCACCCCCTTCGCGCGGGGTGCCGCCAAGCGGCAAATGGCATTCTGCCGGCCGGGCATGCCCTATGTTAAACATATCTGTTTCAGGCCCGGACGCGACGTCACTTTCGCGAAGCCGTGGTTATAGGCAGTTTATGTGCAGGAATCAAGCCCAAGAAATGGTCTCGTAACGGCCGTTAGCGTTTAATTAACCGACACCCTGTTAAATGGCGATCAGACATCATTGCCTCAGGTTGTCACCATGCAATCTATCAACAAAAGTGACGTGGACAGGATGCGTCGATATCCGGCGCGGCGATTTTGCTTTGCCGGTGACAATAATGCTGCTTCACGGCGTCCCAAGGATATGTGTGGGTATCAATTTGGCGTGATACAATGGCCCTTCGGAAAGGGGGTTAAGGCATTATTTCCCCAAGAATTGTATAGAAGCAACCTGAATACAGATCACCCCGATGCGGTATGGCGGCGTTTTGGGAGCGAGGAAGAGAGGACGGCGGCAGAAGAGTGGTGTCATAACTGCGGGTCAACTGTGTTTCTCTTTGATTGCCTTGATCTGTCAATGGCGCTTGGTTTCAATTTTGAGAGTGAACCCGGAAACTTTACAAAGTTCGGCCGACTTGAGCGTTACGCAAAGCGAAACAGATGCCCGGAAGCCGTTAAAAGCATCGCTGAAAAGATGGTCAAGGTCATTAAACAATTTGAACCGTTGAAAAACGCCACGGCCATATGTGCAGTACCCAAACATGAAAGTAAAGACTTTCACCTGCCTGAGAAGTTGGCTGAACTTGTAGCCATGTCGTTGGCCAAACCAGACATCACACCCTGTTTTACCTTTGGGGCAGACAAGCCCAGCCTCACGGACCTAAATGTGAATGAAAAATGGGATAGGCTGGCAACGTGTAATTTCGAAGCCAAAACAACGGAAATCCCCGTAAAGCACGAAAAAATTATTCTTATTGATGACAAATATCAGTCAGGAATCACCATACACTTTGTCGCTTCCAAACTTCTGGAACTTGGTGCCAGCGAGATATATGGCCTGTGTGCGGTCAAAACATGGAGCGATGATGACAACATGAACAAATAAAGAACATTTACAGCTTTCAAGATTTCTGCTAGCCATATTGGAAGGGAGCAAGCCATGGAACCGGTTCGACTGACAAAAGGCCAGTTGCATGAACATGTGTGGAACATGATCAGCGACAATGCTGATGGTTTGTGGTGTCTTGGCAATAAAGATCTCCTCAACCGCAAGGGATTGTCATTCTGCGGTTCACGCAAACCAAGTGAACAGGGAATTCTTGCAGCCAGGCAATGTGCCCGTCAGGCCGTTGAGCTTGGTTTGGTTTGTATATCAGGCAATGCCGCCGGTGTTGATTTATGCGTTCACCATGCAGCGCTTGAGCGAGGTGGTGATTCCATATTTGTTATTCCCGAAGGCATTGAAAATTTTCGCATACGGCGCGACTTGAGAGAGGTCTGGGACTGGGACAGATGCCTTGTCGTCAGCCAGTTTCAGCCCAAAGCGCGCTGGCAGATCTGGCGCGCGATGACACGCAACAAGTTAATTATAGGCCTCGGACTGGCAATGATCGTCATTGAAGCCGGAGAAACCGGTGGCACACAGGAGGCCGCAAATCAAACCATGAAAATGGGCAAACCACTTTTTGCCGTTCAGTACGAAAAGAACCCCATTGGCAATCAAGCCATCATTGACCGAGGTGCGAAAAGGTTAAAAAGAGACAAAAACACTAAACGCCCCAACATTGAGGCGGTCTTGGGCATTGCTGAAAATTTTGAACCGCACATCAAAAAGGGGCAAATGGATTTGCCCCTCGTTTAATTGTTTTGATAATGGATTGATGAATCCTCTAGTTACCCTTTTGGCCCCTATTTCGGGGCCAGAACCATGATCATCTGACGGCCTTCCATTTTCGGCATGGCCTCGATCTTGGCGATTTCCTCAGTTTCCTCACGCACCCGTGTCAGAACATTGGCACCAAGCTCCTGATGCGCCATCTCACGTCCACGGAAACGCAAGGTAACCTTGACCTTGTCGCCACCAGTCAGAAATTTCACGATATTGCGCATTTTGACCTGATAGTCATGCTCATCGATATTCGGGCGAAGCTTGATTTCCTTCACCTCAATAATCTTCTGCTTTTTGCGGGCTTCGTTGGCGCGTTTTTGCGCTTCATATTTATACTTGCCGTAATCAAGGATCTTACAGACAGGCGGGTCAACATTCGGCTGGACCTCTACAAGGTCAAGACCAAACTCTTCGGCCTTCAAAATAGCTTCTCTGGTGTCTAAAACCCCAAGCTGAACACCGTCGGGGTCAATACAACGGACCTGATGGGCCCTAATGGAACCATTCACGCGCGGGCCGTCCTGAGCGGGCGGCACATTACTATGTGGACGTGCTATTTAAATCTCTCCTGTTGACGTTCCAAACTAACGGCATTTCACTTCAAAACCAGCGTAACGGGCCTGTATCATGGCCTTGACGCCGCCTAATGCCTAGCTTCTTTACCAAAATCTAGTGAATTTGAACAGTTTTTTTAACCTGACCGCAGATCCGGCGGCAGACTCTCATCACGCAGACCGGCCAGGGCTTCTTTCATGTCCAGAACCTGTTGATCGTTAGATCCAAGCCGCCGGAGCGCCACGGTTGACGCCTCTGCCTCACGCCCGCCGACAGCCAGAATGAAAGGCACTTTCATCACACTATGCTCGCGCACTTTATAGCTGATCTTTTCATTGCGGAAATCGCGCTCAACGCGCAGTCCCATCGCCTCGGCGGTGCGCGCCACCGTCTCGGCATATTCATTGGCACTGTCGGTGATTGACGCCACAACAATTTGAACCGGCGCCAGCCATGCTGGCATCCGCCCGGCATATTGTTCAATCAGAATGCCAATCCAGCGTTCCATCGAACCAAGAATAGCGCGATGCAGCATCACCGGCCGGCGGCGGCTTCCGTCCTCGGCGACATATTCGGCGTCAAGCCGGTCTGGCAACACGAAATCAACCTGCAGTGTACCGCATTGCCAATCGCGGCCAATTGCATCACGCAGGACAAATTCCAGCTTCGGTCCGTAAAAGGCACCCTCACCCGGATTCAAGGTGGTTTCGAGTTTTGCCGCCTTTGTCGCATTGGTGAGCGCGCGCTCGGCCCGGTCCCATACGTCATCTTCACCGGCCCGTACATCTGGCCGGTCTGAAAATTTCACACGCACATCGGTAAAGCCGAAATCAGCATAGATCGATTGCAGCAATTCACAGAACCTGACTGACTCCGATGTGATCTGATCTTCGGTGCAGAAAATATGCGCATCATCCTGTGTAAAGGCGCGCACCCGCATAATACCATGAAGCGCACCTGACGGCTCATTGCGATGGCAAGAGCCAAATTCCGCCATACGCAGCGGCAAATCACGGTAGGATTTGATACCCTGACGAAAAATCTGCACATGGCATGGGCAGTTCATCGGCTTTAGGGCAAGCGTGCGGTCATCCTCGGATTGCGCGGTGAACATATTCTCGCGAAACTTGTCCCAATGGCCCGACGCCTCCCACAGGCTGCGGTCAACCAATTGTGGCGTTTTCACCTCACCATAGCCGCCATCTTCAAGGCGGCGGCGCACATAGGCTTCGATCTCGCGATACATGGCCCAGCCCTTCGGGTGCCAGAAGACAGAGCCTGTCGCTTCCTCCTGCAAATGGAAAAAGCCAAGCTGCTTGCCAAGTTTGCGATGATCGCGCTTTTCTGCTTCTTCGAGCATATGCAGATAGGCCGCAAGCTCCTTTTCAGTGCGCCATGCGGTGCCATAAATCCGCTGCAACATCGGCCGGTTGGAGTCACCCCGCCAATAGGCGCCGGCAACGCTCATCAATTTGAACGCATGGCCAAGCTTTGCCGTCGACGGCAGATGCGGGCCACGGCATAGATCAATAAAGTCACCCTGCCGGTAAAAGGTTACAGTTTCATCAGCCGGAATAGCCTCAACAAGCTCGATCTTGAAAGGCTCGTTATTCTCCCGATAAAAGGCCACCGCCTCATCACGGCTCCAGACCTCACGAGTGATCACCTCATCCCGGTCAACAATCTCGTGCATGCGCGTTTCAATCGCTTCAAGATCGGCCTCGGTGAACGGGGTCTCACGATAAAAATCGTAATAGAAGCCATTCTCAATTGACGGACCGATCGTCACCTGCGTTTCCGGATAAATCTCCAGCACCGCTTCTGCCATCACATGCGCACAATCATGCCGAAGCAATGCCAGCGAGCTGTCGTCCTTGGCGGTGACAAGCGCCAGCGATGAATCTTCTTCAATCGGGCGCGACAAATCCCACTCGGCATCATTCACCACACCAAGCAAAGCCGCCTTGGCAAGGCCCGGGCCAATATCAGCCGCCACCTGGGCAGGAGTAACCGGCGCGTCATATTCACGGGCTGAACCATCTGGAAGGGTAATGACAGGCATGTTCTGATGAAAACCTCTGACAGGGATATTTCGAATAGGCGCAAACTAGCGGCAGACGCAGGCAAACTCAAGCCCTACAGCCAACCCCTCTTAACACCGAAACCTCACCGGCATGCAACTTTCCGGCCAAATATCGGATCGCTAGCGATTGGCGGCCGCCTTTTTGGCCAGAAGCCGGGCATAAACGCGAATTGTTTCGCTGCACATTTTGGCTGTTGAGAAAGATTGTTCGATATGGTTTCGGCTTGCTTTGCGCATGAGCCGCCTTTTGTTCTCGCTCATCTCCAACGCGGCGGCGATGCAGCGGCTAAGATCATCCGCATCATTCGGCTTTGCGAGCCAACCGGTCTTCTCGTGAATGATCGATTCTGCGGCACCCCCATGATCGAACGCAATCACCGGGCGACCCATCGCCTGCGCCTCGAGCGCGACACGGCCAAAAGGCTCCGGCGTGATCGACGGCATCACCACGACATCGGCGACCATCATGGCCGCCGGCATATCCTCGACAGCCTCGGTCAGGCGAAACCGTCCCTCAAGCCCAAGTTCGACTCCCTTTTGAACTATGCGGTCAGTAAAAGATGCCCGTCCCTCTGCAGCCCCCAGAAAGACACACAGAAACGGCAGATGCCTGATGCCTGCCAGTGCCTCAAGCAAAATCTCATGGCCTTTCCATAAGGTCGGACGTGCCGGCAACATGACAAGCGGCACATCCTCGGGCAGATCAATCCTGTCAACAAGCCGGATGATCCGCGGTTGTGTGACCTCATTTGCGTCAAATGCGTTGATGTCAACGCCGCGATGGATCACAGAAAGCCGTTCTTCAACGCCGAAGTAGCTGCGTGTTATCAGTGACTTGATATAATCCGATATGGCAATCACATGATCTGTCTTGAGCATCTTGCCATTGTAGATCCGCTTCAAAAAAGACTTTGTGTGAAAACGGCCATGCACGGTACTGACAGTAATCAACCCAAGGCTTTTGGCGGCTGGCAGGGCAATCCATGCCGGCGCGCGCGAACGCACATGCACAATATCGGCTTTTTCCTGCCGCAGGATGGCCCGCACCTGACGGCGGATAAATCCCCATTTCAGGGGATTTTTCTCATACACCGGAAGCCGGTGATGGATGGCACCACAGCGGGTGAGCTGATGTTCCAAAACACCACCACCTGATATCACAACGGCCTTGCCCCCGGCGGCGATAATCGCCTCTGCCATCTCTATCGTGCCACGCTCTACCCCACCACGAACAAGCTCGGGAAGGATTTGCACAATGACCGGCCCATGCCCGCTACGGCTGTGTTTCTTGACAAATTTAGGCGATGACATTGATGCCTTACCGCCAGACTCTTGTTTGGTTTTACTGCTCATAAAATTCCAGTATGGTTCTGCTTCACGCGCGGATTGCTGATTGCGTGTCCTGAAGGGCCAGACCCTGCGGGGCGACACTCCGAAAGGTGATACTCCGAAAGGTAATATCCGGAAAGGTAATAAATTGTCCGATCCAACAATGCACAACATATCTGAATCCGACTATATCGCCTACAGCCGATTTTCCGGACAGGGTCCGGGGATCATCTTTTTGCCCGGCCATGGCTCTGACATGGAAGGTGGCAAGGCCCTGTTCCTCGAAGCATGGGCAAAGGCCGAGGGCCGTGCCTTCTTGCGATTTGATTATCGTGGCCACGGCCTGTCCAGCGGCAGCATGCAGACCACTGGCATTTCCGACTGGACCGCAGATGTTGTCACCGTACTCGATGAATTAACCACCGGTCCGCAAATCTTGGTTGGCTCATCGCTTGGGGGCTGGCTCATGCTGAACGCTGCGTTGGCGCGCCCGAACCGGGTTGCAGGGCTTGTTGGAATTGCCGCGGCCCCCGATTTTACCGAAGACTTGATCTGGCAGGAATTGACAGATGCGCAACGCCAACAGATGCAAAGGGACGGACAGATCGCTTTGCCAAATCCCTATGCGGATGAAGATGTGATTTACCCCTATCATCTGATTGAAGATGGCAGATCACATCTGCGGCTTCGTGGCGGTCTTGATATCAACGTGCCAATCCGGCTTCTCCACGGAATGCAGGATGCCGAAGTGCCTTGGCAAACGGCCACTCGCATCGCCGAACAGGCTGCCGGCGATGACGTCAAGGTGCATCTCGTAAAGGACGCGGGCCATCGCTTTTCTGAAGAGTCACAACTTGCGATGTTACGCGATGTCGTCGCCGATCTGGTTTTGGCAATGGATGAACAGCCGCGCTAAAAATCCAGATTACTGTAATGCGGCGCGGCGGCAAAGCCGGGAATCTGATCGGCAAGCAGGTCACGAAACGCCGGGCGGGATTTGATCTTGGCGTACCAGGTGCGTGCCTCCTCATGGCGATCCCAGTTTATATCACCAAAGTAATCAAGCACCGATATATGCGCCGCGGCGGCAAGGTCAGCCAATGAAATCTGTTTACCCGCCAACCAATTATCCTGCTCGGCAAGCCAGTCAATGTAATCAAGATGAATATGCAAATTGGCAAGGGCCGTCCGGATCACCACAGATGACGGCTGGCCATCCTCAACAAAGCGCTTTGTGAAGCGCTCACTGAGCAGGGGGCTGCCAACCTCGCGCATGAATTTACCCTCAAACCAGTCAGTCAGCCGCCTGATTTCGGCACGCTCGACCGGCGTTCCCCAAATCATCGGTTTTGCCGCTTCGGTCTCTTCAAGATATTCCGCGATCGTGATCGCGCCACAGAGCGCAACGCCATCCTCGGTCGTCAGGACCGGGACATCACCGGCCGGATTGAGCCGCAGGAATTCTTCATTGCGCTGCCACGGTTTTTCAATTTTTGGCAGAAAAATGAGGTCGCGTTCAGACATAACCAAGCGAAGTAAGCGTGCTGAGGCGGATAATTCATGGTGGTGCAATACGCGCATTATGTCCGATATCCAAGGCAAAAGACGTTTGGCTTAAGAAAGGGCACCAAGAATTTGGCACCCACGGCCAATCTAGCGTCTGAACAACATAGGTGTCAAAACTCTCTTTGATGCTTGTGAGAGACCGCCGTCACCTTCAGAGGGCCAGACGGAAGGCTGGCCAGCGCACCGGGTGTCAATTCATAAAATTGCAGGCGCTCAGGCTCAACAAACCCCGGCCACACCAGATCATAGTCGCGCGCGGGAACAAAACCAAAGCGCGGGTAATAATCTGCCTCGCCAGACACCAGAATAAGCCGCCATGACCCTTCTTCGCCTGCGCGGCGCAACCCCTCATGAACAAGCGCCTTGCCGCATCCTTTACCGTGTAAAGCTGGCAACACCGCCAACGGTCCCAGAAGGAGAATGGTCTCTCCGGCAAGATCAACTTCCCAAAACCGGAGCGAACCGACAATCTCATCGCCTTCGCGGGCCACCAGACACAATGACTCCACAGGCGCGCCCGGACGCAATTGCCAGACGGCACGGCGATGCCTGGACGGGCCGAATGCCTCGTCCATCAGCCCATCGATTACCGCCTCGTCACCAGCTTTTTGCAAAGAAATCTGATACATAATTGTGCAATATCAGACTTTCTTGATATCTGGCAAGCCCTTATCGTCAGGCCGATTCAGCGGCACCATCCCCAGTATGATCATCGCTGATCGGATGTTCGAGCATCGGCACGATCTCTGTTGGAACAACCTGCCAGAATTTTGGCAATTCAGTGTCCCATTCATTGAGCAATCGCGATGCCAGCGCCGAGTCCGTCTGGTGCTGATGTTCGATAACCAGCGCTTTTAGCTTGGCCGCCCAATGGGCGCTACTGATCCGGTTGATCTCGAGACTGTCCGGGTTGGCACAATCGATGAAACTGCCCGCAGCATCATAGATAAAGGCCATGCCGCCAGTCATACCGGCGCCAAAATTGTTACCAACCTCGCCAAGAATGACGACTGTACCACCAGTCATATATTCGCATGCGTTTGTGCCGGCCCCCTCAACAATCGCTGTCGCACCGGAATTGCGAACGCAGAACCGCTCGCCTGCCTGCCCGGCCGCGAACAGCTTGCCAGAGGTTGCGCCGTAAAGAACCGTGTTGCCAATAATGGTGTTTTCATGCGCGATGAAACTTGCCGCCGCCGACGGACGAACAACAATCGTGCCGCCGGAAAGGCCCTTGCCGACATAGTCGTTGGCATCCCCAATCACATCAAGGCGCAGACCCTGTGTGGCGAAGGCACCCATGGATTGTCCGGCTGAGCCCCGAAGTCTGACAGAAATATGATCCTCACGAAGGCCGGTCATACCAAAACGGCGCACAATATGCGACGACAGGCGCGTTCCAATAGCGCGCTGTGTATTCTCAACATTGTAGGAAAGCTGCATCTTCGCCCCATGCTCAAGTGCGGTGCTGGCATCTTCGACCATCAGAGCATCAAGCGTGTCCGGAACTTCGGTGCGCGGCATGTCGCGCGCACTGACCCCCGCATCACCTCCTTCAACCTGAACCAAAATCGGGTTGAGGTCGAGATCATCAAGCGCGGCATCACCACGGCTGACCTGCGAGAGCAGATCCGTCCGGCCGATGATTTGTTCAAGTGACGTAAAGCCGAGTGAGGCCAGAATCTCGCGGACCTCTTCGGCGATATGGGTAAAGAGCTGAACGACTTTTTCAGGTGTGCCCTCAAACTTGGCGCGCAAATCATCGCGCTGGGTACAAACGCCGACAGGACAGGTGTTTGAATGGCACTGCCGCACCATGATACAGCCCATGGCGATCAGCGCAGACGTGCCAATACCATATTCGTCTGCGCCAAGCATCGCTGCCATGACAACATCACGACCTGTTTTCAGGCCACCATCGGTGCGCAGAACAACTTTGCTTCGCAAATCATTCATAGTCAGCACCTGATGCACCTCAGAAAGGCCCATCTCCCACGGCAGACCCGCATGTTTGATCGATGATTGCGGGCTGGCACCGGTGCCACCGCCATGTCCGGAAACCAGAATCGTATCGGCCTTTGCCTTGGCAACGCCAGCGGCGATTGTGCCGATGCCGGTTGAGGCCACGAGCTTGACGCAGACCTTGGCGTCCGGATTGATCTGTTTGAGGTCATAGATCAGCTGTGCCAGATCCTCGATCGAGTAAATGTCGTGATGCGGAGGCGGCGAGATCAATGTCACACCCGGTGTCGAATGACGCAGGCGGGCAATCAGCGCGTTCACCTTGATGCCGGGAAGCTGTCCGCCTTCACCCGGCTTTGCCCCCTGCGCAACTTTGATTTCGATTTCCTTACAATTGTTCAGATATTCGGCTGTCACACCAAAACGGCCTGACGCAATCTGCTTGATGGCACTGGACGCATTATCGCCATTTTCACGCAATCTGAACCGAGCCGGATCCTCACCACCTTCGCCAGAGTCTGACTTGGCGCCAATCCGGTTCATTGCCACCGACAATGTTTCATGCGCCTCAGGGCTCAACGCCCCAAGCGAAATGCCGGGCGAGACAAGCCGCTGGCGGATACTGGTGATCGATTGCACATTCTCGATAGCAACGCTGGTGCCGCCCGTCTTGAAATCCAGCAAGTCACGCAGATTCACCGGGCCCTGCTCGTTTACCATTCGGGAATATTTTTTCCAGCTTTCGTAGGAACCAGTATCACACGCATTTTGCATCGCATGGATGATCTGCCCATCAAAGGCGTGGCGCTCTCCTGACCGGCGATACCGGAAGAACCCGCCAACCGGCAAATAGATGTCTTCGCTGGCATAAGCTTCATGATGCATTTCAGTAACGCGTGCCGCAATCCCGGTCAGACCAAGGCCAGATACGCGCGATGTCATTGGCGGGAAGAATTGCGCCACCAGTGACCGTGACAGACCAAGAGCCTCAAAATTGTAGCCACCGCGATAGGATGACAACACCGAGATGCCCATCTTGGACATGATCTTCAGCAGACCATCTTCGACAGCCTTGCGGTAATTAGCCACCGCTTCCGGCAAGGTCAGCTTTGGCAGAAGGCCTCGCTCATGCCGCTCGGCAATTGCCTCCTCAGCGACATAGGCATTGACCGTTGTCGCACCGACCCCGATCAGTACGGCAAAATGATGCACGTCAAGACATTCACCCGTTGCCACATTGACCGATGCAAAGGTACGAAGCTGTTGACGCACGAGATGCGAATGCACCGCACCAGTCGCCAGTATCATCGGCAAAGGTGCGCGCGTATGTGATGTGGCTCTGTCACTCAACATCACATGCTCACAGCCCGACCGCACAGCCTCCTCGGCCTCCATGGCAATCCTGCT
>Ga0181581_10001883_pt1 | contig 16345 bp, 6 predicted proteins | sample 071ome_22_FD_132433 | JGI IMG/M metagenome (GOLD analysis project Ga0181581, IMG submission 132433) | Coastal salt marsh microbial communities from the Groves Creek Marsh, Skidaway Island, Georgia - 071404AT metaG (megahit assembly) | ecosystem: Environmental > Aquatic > Marine > Intertidal zone... | reverse complement strand
GGAGCGACGCGAGACTCACGACGTACGCGCGGGCCGGGAGCATAAAAAATGCGCCGCGCAATGTCGTCATCGCTCGACGCGCCGCGTCGTCATGTCCGTCGAGTACTCGCGCCTGGACGCGCGCGCATGCGCGAGCGATGCCATCGGCGCGCGCGACGACGCGCACTGGTCGCCCGCGACGTCGACATCGACGTCGGAACGCGAGACGCCCTTTCCAGACGGTTTGGTGTACAGCGCCGACGGGTCGACGCTTTTGTGTTACGACGCCGCGTCGAGGACGTTTCGCGCGCGTCGAGAGGTGATACAGGACGGCGACGTGACGTTTTCGTACGCGATCGCGCGGTCGGGCGAGCGGGCGCACGATTGGAGACTGTGCGAGGATGGGCGCGCGTTCGCGGCGAGCGAGCGGGACGCGCCGACGACGACGCGGTCGACGACGTCGGGGGAGGTGCTCGCGTCGTATAAGTGCATAGATCCTCGCTCGGACGACGTCATCGGGGCGTGCGGCGTGAGTTACGTCGATGGGTACTCGAAATTGGCGTGCGGGTGCGATGGATGGGTGGACGCGTTCGATTGCGCGCGACCGGGACGGGATCCGGCGACGCGCGTCGTCACCAGAGGCGCGCGAAATTCCGACGACGTCGGCGCGCAGCGAGGACTCGTGTCGACGCTAGATTGCTGTCCGACGGAAAAAGATGTCTTCGCGTGCGGATCGTACGGTGGAAGCGCGACCGCGATCGATTGTGGGGTGTACGATTTACGCGTCGACGGCGGTCGCGCGCTCAGTTGGCGCGCGGGCGGCGGCGGCGTGACGCACATTAAATGGAGCGTCGACGGCAACTTTATCTACGTCGCGAGTCGACGAAGCGATCACATCTCGTGTGTAGACGTGAGACACACGGGCGGGGTGGTGTACGCGCTCGAACGGCCGGGATCGAGGACGAATCAACGCCTGCGTTTTGATTTGGAGCCGTGCGGCGGACATCTCGTCTCCGGCGACGAGCGCGGAGGCGTCCACGCGTTCGATCTTCGAACGGGCGAGCGCGCCTTCTCGCGCGAGACCGTGACGACTGCGAACGGGTCGAGGGTGAATTCTGTGGCGTTTCATCCGTACGCGAGCGCGACGGCGTCGTTTCGAGCGCGGCGCGGATTTTGCGGCGTCTCGTACGCCGTCGGCGAACGCGTCTTCCCGATTCATCTCGACGACGACGACGACTCGAGCGACTCGTCGAACGCGCGCGAGTACGAAGACCGGATCGCTCGTTTCGGCGTGTACCACTGGGAGTACCCACGAACGGAGGAAACGTACGCGTATTAACGTTTCGTACGAACGCGTGTAAAAAATCCACAAAAGAAACACGATGATGTTGATGAGCGTCCCCACACGCCCGCGCGCGCGCGTCTCCTCCCCCCTCCATGTCGCTCGACGACCCACACGCCGCGTTCTACGCCCTCCCACCGTGTTCAAGACTCATCGTCGTCGGCGTCGTCGTCATCGGTGTGGTTTTAAATCCAATCTTTGGCCTCGACGACGTCGTCGCGTTTTGTCCCGTGGACATTCTCACGCGCGGACAACTCCACCGACTCGTCACGAGCGCGCTCTACGTCGAGGGCGTCTTCGGGACGATCGCGTGCTGCGTCGCGTCGGTTCGAATCATCGCGCCGTGGGAACAGAGTCGAGGGACGCTGCGGACGGCGTTCGACGGCGCGAGCGCGATTTTCTTGACGAATTGCGCGGCGGTGGCGTTCTCGATACTCGCCGGGGCGATCGCGCCGCACATCGTGTGGCGGGCAAACTTTTTAGGCGACACGGGGGTGTTGGTGGCGGTGTACGTCTTGTTCGTGCGAGAGACGACGCGCGCGCCGGCGACGGCGGAGCTCGCGACGCCGTTCGGAGTCGCGGTGCCGGCGAAGCGGGCGCCGTTCGCGGCGGGGGTGATTTTGATTTTATTCGGGTGGAACTTTATCGAAGTGTTCGCGGCGCTGTACGTGGGGACGTCGTGGGGATTGGGACAGGCGAACACGGCGTGGGCGGTGGCGAGCGATGGGTTTTTAGCGGATTTAGAAAATACGACGCTCGCCTTCGCGAGTCAGAGTTCGGGATACGTGGCGGTGAACGGGCAGACGTTACCGGTGACGAGAGACCGAGAGAGCGGTGGTGAACGCGCGGGAGCGTCGATCGTGGCGTCGGCGATGGACGCGGTGTCGACCGCGGCTCGAGAGATGCGTCGGCGATTCGCGTCGGGGCGACGACGATCGAGCGACGACGAAGCCGCCGAAGACGCGTCCGCCGCCGAGGACGCGTCCGCGACCGACGCGCCCGCGACGACGATCGCGGACGCGAGACCGAAACCGATGACTCGCGAGGAACGCGCCGCCGCGTTCGCCGCCGCGTTCGAGCGACGACACGATCGCGAGAATGACGATTCCGCCGCGTAGCGACGACCGACGCGGGCCCGAGACCGAGACGCCGCCGCCTCACTCGTCGACGCCCCACGACCGGCGCGCGACGCGACGACATGAGCGGTGTTCCCAGAGAATCCTTGGTGTTTCGCGCCAAGTTAGCGCAACAGTGCGGACGAGAGGACGACATGCTCGCCGACATGCGCGCGCTCGCCGACGCCGCCGCGCGAGACGCCTCGCCGCTCTCGGCGGAGGAGCGCGACTTGCTCTCGTCGGCGTTTAAAACCGTCGTGCAGAATCTCCGGTCCTCGCTGTCCATCGCGCGCGCCATCGAGTGTCGAGAGAAGCAATTGACGCACGAAAACCGCGCGCGATTGGCGAGAGACTACGTTGAGAAGCTGTCCCGAGAAATGCGCGAGACGTGCGTCTCGTGCATCTCGGCCGTCGAGGCGCGCGTCGAAGCCTCGGCGGCGGAAATCTCGATCGAAGCTCGCGTTTTCTGGCTCAAGTGTCTTGGCGATTACTGGAGGTATCTCTGCGAGGTCCCGCTCGGCTCGAACGCCGACGACGCGCGAAACGCCGCGGCAAACGCCGAGGACGCCTATCGCGCGGGCATCGAGCTCGCGCGCGACTTGCCGATGACGAACCCGCTTCGACTCGGTCTCTACCTCAATCAAACCGTCTTACTGTACGAAATCACGGGAAACAGACGAGGCGCGCTCGAGGTCACCGACGCGTGTCTGCGTCGCGCGCGCGCGGAGATGGCGCGGGTGGAGAAATCGGACGAACGCGAGGATACCGAAGCCATCGTCGCCCTCTTGCACAACAACGCCGCCCTGTGGCGACGAGAAATCGAAGCCGAACGCGAGCTCGGACTCGACATCACCGAGAGTTCGCGCGCGACGACGAGTGATGACGCGGCCGACGACGAAGAACCCGTCGATTTACGAAAGTTGCACTTGTAATCGAACCGCGCGCTTCTTTTCGAGCTTGGCGCCGGCGAACTCGAGCCTCATTCCATGCTCGCGCGGGGTGCGCGCACGATCGGCGTCGTCGCCTCGCGCGCGTCGACGCGGCCGGCCCGATCGACGCGCGCGCGTCGGTCGTCGTGCGCCGGACGCGCGTCGACGACGATGGCGGCCGCGACGAGCGACGACGACCATCTCTATCAATTCATCATTTTGCGCAAAGATTTGGGGCGCGCGCTCGGATGGCCGCTCGGCGCGCTCGCGGCGCAGTGCGCGCACGCGGCGGTGGCGGCGGTGTGGAAATATAGCGATCGGGAGGAGACGCGCGACTATTGCGCGAGTGAAAACATCGCGGGAATGCGAAAAGTGGTGCTCGAGGTGAAGAATGAAAACGCGCTGCGAAAACTGAGCGAGACGCTCGCGGCGGACGGTGTGGAGCACGAACTGTGGAACGAACAACCGGAGAACGTGCCGACGTGTTTGGCGACGCGACCGTACCGACGGAGCGCGATCGGGGGGTATTTTAAAAAGTGTAATTTGGCCAAGGACGTGTGCGTGGCGCCGACGCCGAAGTGAGCGGGAATCTCGGGAGTCAAGGAGTCAAGGAGTCATCGTTAGCTTTCGTACAGTAGTTTTTTTTGTCTAGAAGAGACTCGAGCTCGACGGCCATAAGCTCATGCCCGCGTGTTCGCGTTTCTCCGCCATGTATTCCTCGACGGCGTTCACCCTGGCGCCGGTGCCTAAATTCAAGCGACGCTGTAAACCGAGCCACGAGCGATTGATGACGAGTTTGGTTTTGAGTCTGAATCGACTCGGCGGCGCTTCGCCGTGTGCGATCATCGCCTCCCGGGCGATTGATTGCCAACTCTCGACCATGGACATGCGCAGACCGCACGTGCTGAGCATGCCTCGCAAGAGGAAGACGCTTCGAATGGCGAAGAATCCCTCTTGCGTGTTTTGCAAAATTTTATTTTGCACAAAGGGTGAATTTTTGAAATCCATGACGTTCATCTCCGCCAACGGCGACGGACGCGTGTCAAAGTACGCGTACGCGAGCGCGCTCAACGCCTCCGTCGTCGGTCGCTCGAGTCGCACGGCGCCGTGATTTTCAATCTCTCGCGCGATGGACGCGTGATCCTCGTTGGCCATGTACAGCGACAGACGACACATGTGCATGCGCTCGACGTGGCTCACGCGCTTCGTTTGTCCCCAATCGAGGAGTATGAGTTTACCATCGTTCGCCACCATGAAATTACCAGGGTGCGGATCGGTGTGGAAGTGTCCGTGCTTCAACATCATCACCCCCCACGCGACGAACATCGAGTGAAAGACGCCCTCCCACCCCGCGCCGCCCGCCGCGTGACACTTGGCCACGGGCGATGGACAGCGAGGCACCTTGTGACTCGCGCTCGCTCGATTGAAAATGGTTAATAGTTTCGCCCCGCGCACGCGTCGCATGATGAGCACGCGTCTCGTCGCCGTGATGACTTGGGGTACGGCGATTCGATCGCCCAAACCGGCGCCTTCGAGAAGTTTTCCAAATTCCTCCGTCTTCGCGCCCTCGATGGTGAAATCGAATTCCTCGTCGATGACGTCCAAGTACGCGCGGAAAATGGTGGGGAAATCTAAACCCTCGTCCAATCCCAACCAACGCATCGCCTTGGTGGTGTGCAACATGCTCTCGATGTCGCCTCGCATCAACGCCGCGTCGGTGGCTTGCACCTTGACGGCGACTTCGCGTCCGTCCAAAAGTCTACCAAAGTGTACCTGCGCGATCGACGCCGTCGCCACGGGTTTACGATTGAGTTCGGCAAAGTGCAGACCGAGCGCGCCGCCGAGGGATTCCTCCAACGTCTTACGAACGGCTCGAAACGACACCGGCGGGTTGTTATCCATCGTCTTTGAAAAACACTCAATGTACGGCGCCGGCATCATCTGTTTCGCCGTTCCCGCGATCTGTCCAACCTTTCGGTAAAAGCCGCCGAAATCTTCGATGACGTCTCGCATGCGCGCCGCCCCCCACTGATGCTGACGATCCCACGCCTGGTCGCGTTTTTCCTCGTCTCGAATCCGTCCGATGCGCTTCTTCGCCGCCATGTACGAGGCGATGACGGGCGCGACGCGCAACGAGTAATCCACCTTGCGCTGCTGCCGGCGCGCCACCACGCGCATCGTCAAACGAATCCCTTGCCACGTCACCCACCGTCGCAGCGTGTTCCTCGCCCGAACCGGCGCCGCCGCCACCGCGCGCGCGCCCGCGCGGCCCGCGCGACCCGGTATTTTCGCCTCGACGAACCTCGCCAACGGCGACGACTCCCCTCGTTTCGTCGTCGCCGCCGCCACCACCAACACCGTCAACACCGAGTGCACGCGCGGCGCCCAGCATCGCAGCGCCGTGCCCATCGCCGCCGTCCCGAACGCCCTCGCCGCGCCGCCGAACGCTCTCGCCGCAAGTCCCGCCCGCCCCAACCATCCCGCGCGCGAGAACGCGCCCACCGCCTCCCGGATCCCACCGCTCGCCAGCGCCGCCGCGCCCGCCAACCACTCCGCCCCTCTGTCTCGCTGCGCCGCCAATCGCGCCGCCCCGCGCGTGAGCGCTCGCGGTCGTTTGATGCGTCGCGGTCGCAGTCGGGACAAACCGAATCTTTTCCATCGTCTTCTCGGCGGCGTTCGCGCGCTTCTTTGACTCCGTCGCGCGCGTCTGTGCACCGTCATCGTCGGCGCGACGCTCCTCTCGTCGTTCGACTCGGTCTCTTCGCGCGGCGTCGTCTCTTCGCGCGACGACGACGATGAATCGTCAAGACGCGGGAGACGAGCCGTCGCGTCTCTCAACGCCGGCGTCGCGCCGAACGCGCTCGCGGACGTCGGTAACCCGTACGCCGGCATCGGAAGCGTCGGCGCGAACGCACCGCGCGGCGTCGCGCCGCCGTGGTGCGGCGTCGACGCGTCGTCCGTCGCCATGATTGATGTCGCGCGAGTCGTCGTCTGTCGCGTCATCGTTCGCCGCGTCCGCGATCGTCGTCTCTCGCGCGCGTCTCGCCGTCGCGCGCGACGCGAGCGTCGACCTCGTCGCGACTCGCGTCGTCGTCGTCGTCGCCGACGCGTCGTCGCGCGTCATGGCGTCGCGCGAGGCGTCGATGATGTCGACGTTTGAGTCGTTGGTCATCGCGTTGATGACGCCGACGCCGCGCGTCGCCGCGACGTCCGACGACGACGAGTCGCGCGAGAATCTCTCGCGAGTCGCCGTGCGTCGCGCCGTGGCGTCGTGTTACGAGCTCGCGCTCGGCGCGCGCGAGAGAGAGATTACCGGACGAGGCGAATCCGCGTCGACGCGCCGAAAATCGCGCGCGACGTCGCGCGCGACGCCGACGACCGTCGACGCCGTGTACGTGCGTCTGTGCGAACGAGACGGCGATGACGTCGCGGCGAGACGATTCGATGCGTTGGTGTGCGAATTGCGGACGTCGTTCGGGGAGGATGGCGATGGGTTCGACGCGGTCGCGCGCGCGCTCTTCGCGCTCGAAGGCGCGGGCGGCGAACGCGCGGCGAAAGAGAGACGCGAGGCGACGGCGCGGGCGAGAGACGCGCGGCGCGCGTTCGGTGGTGGGTGCGTGGATGTGTTAGTGGTGGGGGAGACGAGTGGACGGGCGATGGCGCGGATGGGGGGGACGCCGGATGTCGGTCGGTTGCGCGCGCGCGCGCGCGGCGACGGACGCGGAGAGGCGACGCGCGTACCGGCGCTTCGTTTGGGCGCCGTGTTCGGCGCGAGAGACGAGGAAGAGGAAGAGGAAGAAGAGACTGTGTGTGTCTCGGACGAGGGTATCTTGGACGATGACGACGACGACGACGACGACGCACCGACGAGCGCGAGCGCGTGGATCCGCGCCGCTCGCGACTCGACGACGTCTCTGATGTCGTGGGACGCGCGCGACGCGAGCGCTCGAGACGGCGCGAGTTGTCTCGGCGCCGCCGCGTTCGACGCCGCGTACCGCTCGACGTTTACGTCGGCGCGAGGCATCGACGGCGAGACGGTCATCGCGAGCGAACGGGATTGCGCGCACGTCGTCGCCGCGGCGTTGGCGGGATGTCGCGCGAGCGCGGATATTCTCGTCGCCGCAGGAAACCGCGAGGGCGACGTGACGATGCGATTCGCGTCGGGAACGACGAAGGCGTTTCAAAACGCGTTGAAAACGATGGCGGTGGCGGCGGAGCGCAGGTGTGAGCTCGAACACGCGCTCGAGGAGATGACGACGCCGTACGCGCGACCGGCGGCGCGCGCGGCGCGCGACGTGCTTCGATCGCACGACGCGGCGCTGTACGCCATCACGGACGCCGTCGCCGAGCGACGACGTGACGACGGCGTCGTTTCAACGAGCGTCGATGTTCCGGACGTGACGCTCTTGGAGATGATGGCGCACACGAAACGACTTCGTCACCAGGTGGACGCGATGTGGCATCTCTTGACGAACGCGCGCGCGGACGAGACGCGCGTCGTCTCGCACGCCACGCTCGTGCGTCGGTTAGAGACGGCGCTCTCGCACGTCGAGGACGAAGATACACCGATGATGCGATACCTGTACGCGCGCGCCGTCAAGCCGGTAATCGACGACGCGCTCTCGTGGATGTACCGCGCCGCGCCCTCGGGCGGTTTGTCGTCTGATTTCTTCGTCGAGCACGCGCCCGCGTGGACGAGTCTCGAGACGTTCGATAGGTACCGCGGCGGTGACGACGTCCCGTGTTGGCTCGGTGGTCCCGTGCACGACGGCGAGGGCGACGACACCGAGACGGATTCGCTCTCGATGGCGCGCGCGCGACCGAACGCCGCGCCGGCGCTCGTCGCCGGGAGCGCGCGAGACATTCTTCGCGCGGGGACGCAGTTGCGATTGTTACAACGCGTCCCGCAAACCAAGGCGTTCGCGCGCGCCGTCGAGGACGCGTTTATGAAAGTGTCCGCGTTCGAGGCGTGCGATGAAGGCGGCGCACGACGATGGCTCAACCGCGTGCGCGTGTTGGAATCACGCGTCGTCGCCGCCGCGCGAGAGAGTCTTCGCGCCATGCGAGACGAACGCGACGCGCACGAAGCCGCCGCGCGCGCGGCGAGAGAACGCGTCGAAGCGCGCTCGAGCGCTGAATTCTATGCGCGCGAAAAGGCGCGTCTCGATCGCCTCGAGTCGATCGATGTCGCCAAGAGAGCGCGACGGGAGACGCAGCTCGAGGAACTCGACGCCCGCGAGCGCGAACGCGAGGAGAGTCGCGCGAGGAGAATCGCCGACGAGCGGGCGTGGTTGGAGGAACGAGAGGAGAAGCAACGCGCGGTGGAACGATTTAAATTGGAAAAGAAGATGGAGGAGACGCGCGTACGATTGGAACGTGAGGATGCGAAAGTGCGTTGGTTTGGGTGGCAGACGTCGAGATTGGCGCTCGCGGAGAAGAGACGCGCGTTTGTGCGCCAACTCGAGGCGTCGCACGAGGAGGAGGCGGTGGTCGCGCTCGCCGACGCGATGCGCGACGGTGTGAGAATATCGAAACCGGCGCCGCTCGTCGTCGACGCGTTCGCGAGCTTTCCACGAAACGACGACGACGACGACGACGACGACGACGACGACGACGACGACGACGACGACGGTGAAGACGGGGACGCGCCGACGGCGGAGAACGGGACACGCGAGAGCGATTCGGGGGAGGCGCCTTCGTCATCGGAAGATTTCGCCGACGCGCCGGAAGCGCTCGTCGTCGAATCGACGCCGACGTCGTCGCCCGAGTCGTTGCGTTCCGCGGCGGATGACGCGATGGAAGAGGAACGCTCTGACGCCGCGCGAACGCTCGCGCCGCCGCCGACGCCGCCGACGACGATTATGGAACAGGCGACGCTCGACGCGTCGATACCGCGCGAGGAGGAGGACGACGTGATGCGCGACCATCTTTCCGACGCGTTCGGTACCCCCTTACCGCTGTTGCTCGCGCAGGAGATGCGAGAAATCGTCGCGCGACAGCACGCGACGATTGGTCACTACACGGTGTCCGTGTTCCTCGATCACTTCGCGTTGGAGAAGCATTTACACGCGGTGTTGCGTTTCGCGCTCGGGGGTGAAATAGCCTTCGCGCACGCGTTGATGAAGAGTTTACGAGACGCGTGCGGCGACACGAGGGCTCGCGTCACTCGAGCGTCGGCGCCGGCGATGCGCGCGGCGTTGGATCGCGCCGTCGACGACGCGCGCGTACGGCGAGACGCCTTTACGTCACGTCTTCGTCTGCGCGAACGCGAGGATTCGTTGACATCGTTCGACGCGTACAATTTGGATCTCGCAAACGGCGTCGAGTGCGAGTACGCGTCCCCGTGGCCGATCAATCTCGTCTTTACCGGCGTTCGCGAAAAGTACGCGCTGCGACACGCGCAAACCGCGCTGTTACAAATGTGTCACGCGGCAAACGCGGTGAAAGACGTCTCGGCGCTCATTCACGCGAGCGCGCGATGGAGACCGTTGATGGATGCGTCGCGAACGAGCGCGACCGCGAGAGAGCGGCGCGCGAGAAATTTATGTCTCATGGCGGCGGCGTTTCGACACTTTGTCGACGCGGCGAGCGCGCACGCGCTCGAAGCGATTCACATCGGCGCAAAAGAAGCCTTATTTAGCGCGCTTCGCGCCGACGACGGTCGAATTCTCCCTCGGCACGTGGACGATATTCGTGACGTCGTCGAGAAGTTCTGCGTCCGCGCGCACGCGGCGTGTTTCCTTCGTCCCGTCGATTCGGCGTTAAAGGTGCTCGTCGATGAGGGTTTACAACTGGCGCTCGATTTCGCGCGCGCGTTGTCCGACGCCGACGTCGAGACGCTCCTCGACGACGGTCCGACGTTGACGCGCGCGCAGAGCGTACACGCTAAGTTTCACGCCTTGATGACGCAGTTGTGTTTCCGAGCGCGCGTCACGAGCAGCGACGCCGCGAGCGGGTTGATTCAACGCGTCGACTTTAACGAGTTTTATCTCTCCGCCGCCATCGACGTCGAGTTTTGATGAGACTCGGCGCAGCGCTGGAACGTCCTGTAGAAGAATGTATGTGAATTGAATTAGCTACTAGTATAGTTCTAAACGGTCGCGACGACGCGTTCAGTCCGATTCGTCGTCCTCCCCTTCGTCGTCAAGCGTCGTTTCCTTCCCCTTGGGCGTGAACCCGTCCGTCATCAGCGTCTTTAAATCTTCACCCGAGAGTTCGGATAACCTCTTGGTGAGCTTCCGAGTCATGCGTTCAATCTCCGGTTCGATGTCCTCGGTGAGTTCGGCCAAGAACGGAATCGCCTCGGGTAAGAGGACGAGATACTCCTCCTGGAGCTTGTCCACAACGAGGTCCATCGTCTTGACGACGAGGACGCGCGCGCGCGCGGCGTCGTCGCGCCCGCACATTAAAATGGCGCGATGAAGCGGTTTCCAGTGCGCGTCGTCGGGCGCGGAGGCGAGAAGCGACGCGCACGCGCCGACGACTTCGTACCCGAACGATCCTTCGATGGCGTACGAGTCGTAGTCGTCCTCGTCAGAATCCGACGGCGGCGGTTTCGCCTTTAATTGTTCGACGACGAGCGGGTACAACATGTTGTACCGGTTGGAATCGAGGAAACCGACGTTATCGTACTGGAAGCATCGTCGCAGCGCGGCGAGCGTCCAACGACGCATGCGCCAGATATCGTTCGCGGATAAATCCTCCGAACCCGCGCTTCGACGTTTCTTTTTCCCGCTCGACGGGTCGGCGCCGACGTCCAACGCCGCGGCGGCGAGATCGAGCACGTGACGGAAAAACGGTACAAAGACGGCGCGAAGTTCGTCGGCGAGCGACGCCGCGAGTCTGAACAGAGCGGCGAGACGCGTTCGAGTGACGTCCGCTTCGCCGGATCTCGCGCGCGCCCACTCGACGCACTGTAAAAAGAAGGGTAAGAATTCGCTCTCGGTGCACTTGAGCGCCAACGCGACGCACGCGTCCACCGCCTTGCCCTCGACGACGTCGAGAGATTCCTCGCTCGCGCCCACGGGTGCGCTACGACGAATGTCGAGCGCGCGGAGAACGACGGAGAAGAGTTGTTGTCGGTACGCGTTCGTCGCCTTGTCGGAATCGCCGGCGGCGGCGAGGACGTCCAAGAGCGCCGAGCACGACGCCGCGCCGTCGTCGCCGTCGTGCTCGAGACACGAATCCCACGATTCCACGAGCGGACGAACGACGAGACGAAGCTCCACCGCGACGGGAAGCTCGCGTCGAATCTCTGACGCGAGTTCGTGTAAACCGTGCGCGTCGCCGCGCGCGTCGGCGTCGTCGCCGCGCGGAGAAATCATCGCCGGGTGCAACAAGACTTTGATGATGTCGCTCAAAAACGGCGACACGAAACCCGCGACATTCTTCAAAAATACGCGAAGCGCCGCCAAGCACGAGTGCGCGACGAGGATTAGCTCGCCGATGGTGTCGTCCTCCTCGCGCAGCGCGTCGGCGCTCGCGAGCGTTGACTCGAGCAAGGCGGGAACGGCGACGTTGATGACGGAGACCATGCGCGCGCCCAAAATCTTCGCCAACGACGCCAAGGAGAGCGCCGCCGACGCGCGAAGCGTGACGGCCGGCGCGTTGAGCTGCGCGATGACGGCCGGGACGACGGCTAACAACGGTTTGACGGCGTCGGCGGCGCCGCTGAATCGAACGGCGGCGGCTTCCAAAGCCATGAGCGCGGCTTGCGACGTCGTCGCGTTCTTCGACTTGATCAACGTCGACAATTCGTCGATGAGCGCGATGCCCGCCGAGGTCTCGGCGACGTCCTCGACGTCGTCTTCCGCGCTCGCGGTTTGCAATCGCTCCGTCACGAGCGCCAACGCCTTGCGTCGCACCCGTCCCTCCTTGTGATCGAGCAACGGCGTCAAAGCGCGCAAAAATGGTCCCGACGCCAACAATCCATTGAGCGCGCCGAGTAAACTCTCACCGCTCGCCTCAGCCTTGGCGGCGAGTTTCGCCGGTGATTTCCCGGGTGACTTCGATTTACCGCTCGGCGTGACGTCCTTGGTGTTGACGGATTTCAAGAGCACGATGGCGGACTCGGCTAACGCCGCGTATCCTCGTTGAAGCACGTCTTTGTCGTCTTCGTCCACGACGCGCGACTGCGCGCGAATGAACTGCGGTGAGGACAGGTGACGCGCCGCGGCGTCCGCGCACGCGCGCACGAGTCGACCACCTTCCTTGGCGGATTCCTGGGGGTGGAGTGAAAACGAACGCTACGGGTCAGTACAGAAATCAGAGAGACGTCGTTCGTCTTCAAAACGTTGAGACGCCGGCGTTTCTCAGAAGGAAAGCAGCAGATTCGTATGTCTCATCAATGGAATCAGAATCCTGACACAGTAGAATCTTTCATCATAGAAACGCCGCGCGTTCGCGTCGACGAGCACACACATAAAAACAAGAAAAATAAGAAGAAGCGCGCGGCGCGTACCTCCAACGCAGTGACGAGCGCTGCCGTCGCCGCCATCGGCGTCTCTCGCGCGAGCAACGCGTCGAGCAATTCCTTCACCCACGCATCCTCCTCCGCCGCCACCGGCGCGTCCTCGGCGTCCACGATAGCGTCCGTCTTCTCGCGTCTATCTCTTGCCGACGCCTCGAGCGATTTCAATCGTCGCAACAGAGTGACGACGACGGCGGGAAGCGCTTCACCCTCGGGCGCCGCGCGCACGAGCGCCGCGCACACCGGCGCACGTCGTCTCGCCGGTGCGCGCGGAAGCGAATCGATCAATCGACTCACGACGTTTATGAGCGGTTCACCACCCTCCAACCACACGGGCACGACGGCGACGAGCGCGTTCTCCAACGCTCGTTGCGAGAGAACGTCGTCGGACGCCGACGCCGCGCGATCCGAGAGCGCGGCACCGACGTCAAAGACGACATCGCGCACGGCGTCCGGCGCCGTCTTGGCGATTTGCGCCAGACACGCCAACGCGGCGCTTCGAGCGGCGCCCTCGTCCACCTCGCGAACGGCGCGAATGACGAGCGGGACGTTCCATCCGTCTCGCGGGTCCACGTCGAGCGCGGCGAGAGATTCCAACGCGCGCAAGACGAGAGCCTCGAGGTACCCACCCGCGGCGACGCCGGATTCATCGTCGTCGGAATCATCGTCGGAATCATCGTCGGAATCGGCGTCTCGGCGTTTGCGTCTGGCGTCGGCGTCGTCGAGCAACGCCTCTAAAAAGCGCAGACACGGCGCCGCGAGGACGTCTCGATTCTTCGTCTCGTCTAATTTCCACGCGAGCGTCTCCAACGCCGTCGCCGCGTCTCGCGTCGCCTCGACCGTGCCCAACGAAACCGTCGTCGCGGACGTCGTCGATGATTTCGGCGTCTGTCCCTTGGCTCTTTTCTTCGTCGCCGTCGCCGGCGCGGCTTTCATTATCACCGCCGCGTCGACGGTTTTCGCCACGTCGGCGCCGTCGAGCGTCAACGCGTTCGCCGAGCTTCTCGCCTCGGCTCTCGACGTCTCGTCGGCGTCGGCGTTCACGGCGGCGAATAAAATTTTGAGCGCGCTCGCGCGCGCCTCCGCGTCGAGCGCGTCGACAAACGCCGGCGTCATGACGGAAAACGCGGCGGCTCGAACGGCGGGCGGCGATGGCGCGACGGCGCACTTCGCTAACACGGCCCATCCCTCGCCGCCGCGCGCGCCCCACGCGGCGGCGCACGCCGGCGTGAAGGTGCGCAACGCCTCCACCGCGAGCGCCGCTTTTGCCGTCGCGTCCCCGCGCGCGTCCTCGTCGAGACACCACGCGAGCACGGGCACCGCGACCGTCGTCTTCACGTCGACGTCGGCGATGTCTCGCGTCGCCGCGAGGAGACACCGCATGCCGTACGCGTCGACGCACGCGTCGTCACCGGCACCCTTGGTCATGGCGACGACGGGTTCTAAAAACGCCGCCAATTCATCGGACGGTGACGCGGACGCCTCGAGACCTCGCGCGATGGCGTCGCAGAGCGCGCCGGCGCCGAGGCGCGCGACGGCGTCGGCAGACTTGGCTAAACGTTTAGCCAAAGCGCTCGCCCGGGCGTCTCTCGCGCAGGCGGAGAGCGCCGTCGCCGCCGCCGCGCGCACGAGCGCCGACGACGACGCGACGGCGACGATGACCGAGGCGACGGGCACGGATGTCGAGCGCGCGACAGCCAATTCCAAAGCCGCGACTTGCGCGCGCGCGTCGACCGTGCGCGGATCCGCAGCGAAGAGCGACGCGAGAAACGCGCTCACGCCGTCGGCGCCTCGACATCGTTCGCACGCGTCGAGCACCAGTCGGAACAACTCACCGACGACGACGTCGAGAGATTCGTTCCGCGCGCCGCGCGCCGCGTCCTTGGAATCCGTCGTCGCTAATAATACGAAACACTCACGCAGCCGTTGGTCTTCGCCAGTGCCGATGGACTTTTTCGTCGCGCTCGCGAGCGTCGCGCGTAACAGCGCTCGGTGACACGACGGGACGTATTTCCGCGCCGCCGAATCGCTCGACGCGAATCGACGCACGGCGTTAGCGCTCGGGGTGGATCCAGCGGGGAACTCTTCATCGCGATCGATGCCGTGCGTCGACGAGACGCCGTCGGCGAACCACGCGTCGCGAATCAGCCACCACGCCGCGTCTCGAATCGCGGCGACGTTTCCGGACGCCGCCGACGACTTCGTCTTCCCGGACGCCGACGGCCCCTTTTCGACGGCGAGCGCGCACGCAGCGAGTAACGTTGCGCGTCCAACGTTCGTGGCGTCTCTGTACGCCTCTCGAATCCATAATCCTCGATCTTCTGACCAACCGTCGGCGAGCAGCGCGTCGGCGAGCGCGCGCAAGACGACGGCGTTGCACTCATCCTCAAACGCTCTTCGTTGGTCGGCGTCTTTGATGGATTTCCCATCGCCCACGACGTCGCGCAACGCGTCGGATCGAATGCCGTCGAGAGACGCGTGTGGGCACCCGCGCGCCGCGTTCAACGCCGCCTTGGTGACGTTGCGCGACGCCGTCGTCGAAGAAAACAAGACGTATTCGAGCGCCGTCGCCGCCGCGCGACTGGCCAACGCGGACGGCGCGGTACCGTCCTCCGTCTTGGAGAGCACGCCGAGGGTGAGACGAAGCGCTTTTTTCGCGACGCGACGCTCGCTCTCGCTGTTTTGACTTCCGGAGACGAGCGCCATCGTCGCGACGGCGAGGCGTTGTTTCGCGGCGGCGAATAACGCGCTGTCGTCGTTCACCATGCGGCGCAACGGCTCGAGATCCATCGCGGCGGCGGCGACGCGCGCGTCGTCGTCCGTCACGCGACGCAACACGGCCGGGCCTAGCGCAGAGCCCCGTTTCAGCGCCGACGGTTCGTCGTCGCCGGCGTCGGCGGCGATTTGCGCGAGTTGCGCCAGGGCGTTTTCTCGCAGACTCGCGTTGGGATGGTCGAGCGCGGCGTGCACGGACGTCGCGTGTCCACGCATGGGCGCCGACGCCGATCCGAGCAGAGCCGCGCGCAGGAACGCCGCGTCCTCTTCGCTCGCCACCATCTTGTCTTTCTTTGCCTCCTTTTCGGGCGCCGGCTTCTTCCTCGACGATCCTCGAAAGACGAAATCCACCGCCTCGCTCATCGCCACGGGTCTATGTTGATCGGCGTGCGTCAACAACGATTTCACCATGTCCGCCGCGGCGTCGCTCTTCTTCGCCGTCTTCAACAATATGGGCACCGCAGCGATGAAATGTTTCCCGCGAAGCGGTACCTTTTCCACGACGGCTCTAAAGATGCGTTCGTAGTTGGCGTGCACGTCGGCGAATTCGGCGAGCGACCGCGTGAACGGAATGGTAAACGCGTCGGCGCGATACGTGTGCGCCAACTCGGCGACCAATTCTTCGAGTTCCGGAATCTTCACCAAGTGTTTGAACGCGCGCTCGGGTAACGCCTTGACGCGTTGCGTCTGACACAGCGCCAACATGGCTTGCAATGACTGCGAGTGCAACGGGACG
>Ga0181581_10001882_pt1 | contig 16350 bp, 21 predicted proteins | sample 071ome_22_FD_132433 | JGI IMG/M metagenome (GOLD analysis project Ga0181581, IMG submission 132433) | Coastal salt marsh microbial communities from the Groves Creek Marsh, Skidaway Island, Georgia - 071404AT metaG (megahit assembly) | ecosystem: Environmental > Aquatic > Marine > Intertidal... | reverse complement strand
GTCACATCGGTAAAGTCTTTGAGGTTACCCGCATCACTATTTTCGTACTCGTGAATTTTGGTACCCGATTTATCTTTTAAAACGACGATCCATTTATCTACAACACCTTCAATACTCGCCTTGTTTTTCCACGAAAGTTTAAGACCCTCGAGTGTGTACTCTTCGCTCCTGGATTTTATACTATAAATCAAAAATATGATAAATAGAATGATAGCAATCAAAAGTATCATTTTATATATCACAAGATAATATTATTAAATTAAATTAAATTAATTTATTCCTCTTTCATTTCAATTTGTGGTTTCACATTCGAATTCGAATCTTTAGATCTACTCATAAGTACATAAACAAATATAGCCATGAAAATAGCGAGTGCCGAAAATATTCCAATTGCTTGGTAATCCATTTTTTTTATATTATGTTATAGTATAAGATAAAAAATGCGCGCTTTTACCACTGTCCTGATGGAAGCTTTATTTATCGGTCTTCTTTTACAAGGTTTAGTTATGGGTCTTACGAAATTCGTGTATAAGGGTATGGGTGTTCTGATTTTAGCAGGCGCGTTAATACATTTATTGTTCGAGTACTCGCCTTTCGGCAACATTAATGAAAAATGGTGTAAAATGATTTTTAATTAAAAATTTATAAGTTCATCTATAATCAGTGTTTTTTCATGTTCAAGCTCTTTTAATTCTGCAGACAATTCTTCGTATTGTCTATCTATATCATCATTGTAATCTTCAAGGTACGTTTTGAAAAAAAGACGCACGTCACCAACATCGTGTCCAGCATCAAAAAGTGACCCAACCGTATACCGATGTAATCGAATACCGAGTTCTTGTGCACGCCTTTTCACAGCTTCTTGGCGGACAACATTGGTTATATTTCGTCTATGTTTTAAGTTTTCCATTTTTTTTAATGTTTCGTGAATTAGTCTATTTACCTCAATAAGATTATCTTCCAATATATAATCACGTAAAGGTTCTGGAACAGGTGGTGGTGTTTGTATCGGTGGTAAATCCACGTGTACGAAATCCCCACGTCTTGATTGTGGTGGTGTTGTATCATATATGGTAAGATCGTCGAGATTATCTCCAAAAGGTGGGAGTCTAGGAACAGGTGAAAAAGGTATAGGTATATCAACACGACGGATTCTAAATTCTTCTTCGTCTTCACTTTCAGACTCAGATTCGTATTTGATATAATCGTGAATTTTCTTTATCGAGTCACACATTTTAAGATAATCACCTTCAGAAATTATCTTAGAATTGAGGTCGAGAGTTTGCATTAACGTGGTAAGAGCTTCCATTTTTAATGTATTAATTTTTATTTTTATTTATTACAACTTAGGTGTGTTAATTTTCTTAAAAGTAAAAGGGCTTCGACGGCTTCGCCAATTTCACGGTGTTTCACACAAAACCCGTTTTTTCCTTGGCGACAGAGACAGTTTTCGTATACACAGTTTGGACGCATTTTCTTAATCATTTTTTTATCATCTCGTACTTAGGTTCTTATTTCACCTTCTTCGAGTTCGGAATCCGTTTCGTATTCACTTTCATTATCCAAATCGTCGATGTTTTCAGGTAATCCTTCTTCTAATATATCGTAATCGATTTTGTGTTCGATTTCGTAATCGTCTAAGAAATCGCGTAAAGAAATTTTATCATTGACATCGTATTCATCGTCTAAATATCGTTTCCAAAACGAAAGATTCTTTTTCGTAATTTTACTTGGAAACAGTTCAACCGTAAAATCCTCGTCTTTTTTATATCCACTCTGTTCGAGAATGTTCTTTTCACTTTCGATATACATATCGAAAAAGTTTTCTAAAACACCGTTTTGTTTAGGTTCGTAATAAAATTCAATAAATTGAGCTTGACCGTACGACGTTTCGAGTTTTTTATTAGAAATACCAATATAGGCGAGGTACCCATACATATTTTTAGGAATAAGGTGTTCGGGGTACCCAAAATCGGCACGCAAACCGTATACTTTACACTTTTTACCCACTAATTCGGAAAAAAGTTGATTAACATCGAAAAGTTCGACGATCGTGGTACATTTTTTAAGAAGTTCGTAAGTAAGGCTCATTATATTATATTACACATTAGTTGCTATTGTTTAAGTCCATATCGTCACTTAATGTATTGTAAAGTTCCGTCCAATCCACGCTTCCGTGAAGATTATATTTTTCGATAAAGTGTAAGAGTGTTTTCCGACACTTGAATTCATTTTTAAAGTAGTTCATCCAAAAATCAATCCATTCTTCTGAAATGTGTCTTGGAACAATCATGGTTTTCAAACCATCTTTCGCCAACATTTGTAATGCCGGTTCGAGAATACCCATTCGCATACCGTTTTCGTATTTCTCTTCATACATAAAATCAAGTATATGCATTTTATCATTAAATGAAGAAACACCAAAATACGCGACGTGGTCGAGATGTTTAGGATTACATTCTCTAGGAAAATTGTGTTCTGGTTTCACACCGTATACTTGTGAATATGTACCGTGTGCAAACTTATCACTTCTAAAACTCGATAAAATACCGTCGAGTTTTGGAAGTCGTTCAATAGTAACAGCTTGTTTTGTAAGTTCGTAAATAAGAGACATTTTTATATTAATATTATATCTGATCTATATCACTTAGGTCTTCTCTGTACATTAATATTTCTTCAGCAACAATTTGATAAAATGCCATTTTATACGCTAAAAATCCAAATAAGGTTGCCCCCATATTAAAATCAAATGGTAATTCCGATGTATTCCACAAAGATTCAGCCAATGCGAGACATGTCGGTAACAATAATCGTTTATTTAAACTAGGTACTTTTTCTATGTTATCGACGTAAGAAGAAAGTGAATCGACATACATATAAGATGCAATTGTACCCAAAGTCGCTGACACACCATCAATAGGTGTATGAAAAATAAAATGGTACGTTGAAACGGCGATACCGTATTGTAAAGTTGATTTTCTAATTTTAGCCTTGACTTGCTCGTATTCAGCTATACCTTCTTTACGTTTAGTAGGACATGATATTCGAATGGTTTTAGTGTACGGATTTATTATACTCAGCATTACATTACATTTTATTTAGTATATTTTCTTTAAACTTTTTCTCTTTCTCTTCAAAGGCTTCACACCTTTCTATAGATTCATGTAAACGAACTTGTAACTCGACGAGTTTATCCTCGTGTACAAAATCGTCTTTAGGTACCGGTGATAATTCCCATAAAATACCGTACATTTTGTTATACATGAGTTCTCTTTTATAATTTTGTACCTCCCTATATTTAGAACGATTTAATTCGTTTGCGTATTTTACAATATCATGCGTATCCGTAAAACAAAACTCACTATACGCGTGTTCATGGAGTTCCGTACAGTTCTCGCCATCGCCGAATAAGTTTATCGAGTTTTTCAGTTTTTCCTCCCATACCGTATTTTCGTTTTTTGGGTGCCCCTGGGCACTCGAGAGAACACGCGTCGTATTTATTAACTTTTTCCCATATGATCCTCTGTATATCTCCCGGGAGATTGTTTGTCGCTTGACAAAAGGCGAGAATGTAGTCGTACGTGTGTAAGGCGATATAGTCTTCCATTTCATTTTTTATTATTTTTCCATGTATAATATAACTTAGGTTGTTTTGGTATTTCTAAAATGATTGTTTCATTCGCTTCATTTTTGGATACGATATAATCATTATCAAATACATTTATGGAAGGAAATGCTTTTATACTCACGGGGTTTGGGGTAGGCGCTATTAAGTTACATACACTTTTGTAGAATGTAAACATAACTGTTAGTAATTACCTTTATTTTTTTTATATACTAAATACAATATGGTATCTCTCCAGGACTTACCAAAAAAAGTACAATACATAATTGTGGATTCCGAATTCGTTAATGGTACAAATAACACATTCACTATTGATTTATCACTTGAATCTAATCTACACGTCGAAGAAATATCAGAAGTAATTGGTATAAAACCAGTTGATTTTTATATCACACAAGTAGGTGAAAATGATTTAGGCAATACAAATGTAGCAAAGTATATAGATATAGTATGTGATGATATCCCAAAACGTGGTCAAATACTAAATGAACGTAACGGACAGATCCTAGCGCGCGTACCATTAGAACGAAGTTTTACGGGAAGTAATGATTTTATCATGCGTGATAAACAGTGGAGATCGTTTCAGCGTCAGACAAATTTATTCAATCCCATATCGATACAAAAACTTAATTTTAAAATATACGAATCACAAGGTGACGGTGATTATAAAACGCTCCAACCGGATGCGAATTGGTACATGGTTCTTGAAATAACAACCATAGACGTCAAAGAAAAACCTATCAATAAAGAAGTACAAATTCTCGAAGCGTTACATAAACTTATCGGGAAGATAGATGATCTTAACATAAACGTTAAAAAACTTCCAGATAAGGAGGATATCGAAAAAATGGAAATAGAAAAAAAGAAAAAGTATCCTTTACGTTATTTAGTGTTATTTTTAGCTATGATTATTGGTGGATTTGTATTTGTAAAAAATAAATTTACGCCTTCGGTTCCTCAACCTTCTTTTTAACGACACGCTTTACGGTTTTCTTTGGTGTAGTCGTCTTCTTTTTCTCTGGTGCTGGAACTGGAACTGGTTCTGGTACTGGAACTGGTTCTGGAGCCTTTGGTGGAGCTGGGGCTGGAGCTGGAGCTGGAGCTGGAGCTGGAGCTGGAGCTGGAGCTGGAGCTGGAGCTGGAGCTGGAGCTGGTGGTTCGATTACATCGACAATTTGTTTAAGAATACCATAAATAGTTTCTTTATTGATTTTCGGTCTTTGAAGTGCATCTTCAATTTGTTTTCTGATAGAGTCCATCGCGTAATATATATAAAAGAAATATTATCTTTATACTAAATGTTATTCATTGGTCCAACTCCCCTGAGTGGTATAGGTCAACACTGTAAAAAATATATGAACCTTTTTCCTAGAAGTAAATACTTAGAAATACACGAAAAAATTCCGGAATGTGAAAGAGCGTTTATATTTGCTTTACCTGTACCATACTGGTTAGATAAAATACCAGAAATAAAAAGAAAAATTAAACATGTGACGTGTATGACCGTATGTGAAACAGAAACAGTACACGAAGATTATGGTAAACTTTTTGACTTATTCGATAGAATTGCCGTACCGAGTGAATTCTGTAGAAAAGTTTTTAAAAAACAGTTTCCTGATAAAGATTTTTTCGTTATACACGCACATATACCCGATAAGAGACCGTATACGTTTTACCATATAGGTAATGTTCACGACCCACGTAAAAATTTTAATAAAATCATAGAAACATTCGTACGTATGAATAAACCAGATTCACGTTTATTGGTAAAAGCAACGTGTAAACAACCCGTCGAAGCGCGAATACCTAATGTTACGTTTATAAACGGACTCATATCAGATGAAGAAATGGAAAAAATACATGAAATGGGAGACTGTTATGTCAGTTTTTCGTCTTCAGAAGGTGGAGGCATGGGAGCAGTCGAAGCAGCTTTACGAAACAAACCCGTTATTATAACTGATTATGGTGGTGCTCCTGAATATGTCAAAACACCGTATACTATAAAATGTGGTTTACAAGAAATACCGAAAGACGATTTTTTATTCAAAGCGGGTATGAAATGGGGTAAACCCGACGAAAATCAATTACGAGAGTTTATGGAAGATGCATATACCAAAAAAATAAGGTATATGGAACATCCGAGGACTCACATGTTAACGTGTAAAGAAAATGTATTACAAGAATTCGTCGCTAATATAATTGGTAAGGAAAGTAATAACGCCAGTCAAGATGGCGCCGGACATGAGTGATCCTCGTTGGGCAATAAGCATAGCAACAATATCATCAATAAATTTAATATTGGTTGGTTTCTTAAGAAGTTCTGGTACGATTTTTGAAATTGCAAGATAAAGCGCCATTGCTACTATGACGGGTCTGAGCGTTTCCTGATCTAACATTTTTTTATAATAAAGAAACATTTATTTTTGGTCTAGTTCCTAACACTTGATTATCTATTCTATGTTTTTTACAATATTCTCCACATACGGCTTTGAATGAACACTTTTTTCCCGATAGCGTGAAAGCTTTACATACGCTCCGGTTTTCGGAAACGTCTCGTTTAGGTACAGAATCAATAACCTGAATTGGTCTTGTTTTTTGACATTCAAGTTTTTTCTTCCGCATTTTATCAAGAATACGTGCCATTTCTTCTGGTGTTTTTTTATTTGTTTTTAAAGTTTTAGATACACGTAAACAATCATCGTAATTTTGAATATTTGATTGATGTTTTTTAGTGAGTACATTTTTCGTATCACTAAAATTTGTTTGTGTAACGGTAGGTAAAAAGTATTGCGACATTTTTAATTTACATTTTACTGAAAATAAAATAACTTAGGTTAATAAAGAATGTGGTTCTTTGTAAAACTCAGAAGAACTTACAGTTTTACTCTCGGTGAGTAGACATGTATATCAAATTTGTAATTGTTTTAATTGACATGGTATGAAAATCACTCAACATGTATTCTGGATTACATGCTAATTCTAATATACGTTCATTATCATCTGGTCTTACAGGTGTTTCAAAATTTCGGATATAATCAGCAGCTATATAAATTATAGCATCGATATATTCTTCTATAGCCATTTCTAACCACGAATTTTTAGGTGTTCCCCATGTAACTGTATCCATATCAACACGGACACCGTGACCATATTTTGTTTTTCCCAATTCGAGTCTTTTTAAAATAAATTCTCGCATATTATACTTATGTATCAAAACTTTTAACTATATTGTTCAATTGTTATTAAATTCAGTACAGTATAAGTTGAATAATAAATTATATATACGTCCGATACTACATATATCGCCATAATCAAACATATAATTAAATATACGGTATGAAAGTATACATATTTCATATCTTCTTTTGAAATACCATATAAACACAATATCGAAAGTATAAGATTTATAATGTTCAATATGTTATATAATATGAGTGTAAATAAACAATTCACAAAAAATGTAGTAACGTGAATAATCTTAGTAAAAAGTATATCAGTTCTTTCGTAAACAGACTCGAGCTCGGGCTCGGGCTCGGGCTCTTCTCGATTAGGTGGTTGCATTTCTAAATTTACACCAATAGCTGGAACGCCGTCGGGTTGTTGTACATGATTATAATACATAAAAGATAAAGACCAGTATTTTTTATGTATATTAAATGGTCAAAAGAATGTTATTTGTGTGAATGTCCCCTAGAACCATGTATACACACAAATACCACGGAAGAACGTATTCTTATACGTAAATATAGAAAAATACGCCCCATTTTTACTGTCAATAATGATATGTACCTAAAATTTTTTGGTACGGAGGTAAAACGTGTATGTTATGCATGTTATATAAATTCGTATAAAGTGGGAATTACCACGTTACGTGACCGCGAGTGTGGTCGCATAAAAAATATTCATCCCACACCCAAGTCAAAAACAAAATATGAATTAATATATTGGTTCGAAGGACTAAAAAGATACTTAAGTAAAAGGTGCAATATAACATAAATGGGTGAAAGTATTCAAAAACTCACACACGTGGAGCATATTTTAAAGCGTCCAGATTCGTATGTTGGACCAGTTTCACGTGTAGCCGAACCGTACTGGGTGTATGAAAATGATCACTTTGAAAAGAAAAATGTCGTCTACTCACCAGCACTTTTAAAAATATTTGATGAAATTTTAGTAAATGCGATCGACAGGAACTCCATGTACCCAAAAAACGTAACGTCGCTCAGTGTATCTATTGATAAAGAAACGGGTGAAATAACCGTGGAAAATAATGGACCTTTGGGAGGCATTGCGGTAAAAATGCATGAAAAAGAAGGTCTTTGGAATCCCGAATTAACATTCGGTCATTTACTCACGAGTACAAATTATGACGATACACAAAAACGCGTCGTTGGTGGGCGTAACGGGTATGGTGCAAAACTTACAAACGTATACTCGACGAAGTTTTCCATTAAAATTAAAGATGGTGAAAATAAGTGTATGTATACACAAGAATGGACAGATAATATGAAAACGTGTGGTACACCCAAAATAAAAAAGTATTCAAGTGCTACGTCGAGTGTTTCTATTACTTTTGTTCCCGATTGGAAAAGGTTTGGTATGTCAAAAATGGATGATTCTATCTATAAAATATTCGAAAAACGAGTATACGATGCAAATATTTGTACATCACAAAACTGTAAAGTAAAGTTTCAAGGTGAACCTTTACCAAAATCTACGTTTACTACGTATGCTAAAATGTATACAAAAATGGATGAGATGTGTACGTTTACGAGTGATAGATGGTCAGTGTGTATCGCTCCTTCAGATGATGGGTTTGAACACGTATCGTTTGTGAATGGGATATGTACAACAAAAGGAGGTTCACACGTTGATCACGTTTCGGGAATACTCGCAAATGGTATTATCGAAGATATGGCAAAGAAAATAAAACTTCGACCCCAACAAGTCAAGAACGCATTTTTCGTTTTTGTAAAAGCGACGTTGGTCAATCCGAGTTTTAGTAGTCAGGTCAAATCGGAATGTACACTTAAACCACAAGATTTCGGAAGTAAATTTGAACCACCGAAAACGTTCATTAAAACTATTCTAAAAACGAGTATTCAATCGGAACTTATGGCGTTATCAAAGTTTCGCGAAATGAAAGAACTCAAGAAAACGGATGGGTCTCGTAAATCAAAAATAACAGGTATTCCAAAACTCGACGATGCAAATAAAGCTGGTACACAACACTCGGGTAAGTGTACACTTATTGTGACCGAAGGTGATTCCGCAAAAACGTTGGCAATTGCGGGTCTTTCCGTAGTTGGTCGAGATCATTACGGCGTTTTCCCACTTCGAGGCAAATGTAAAAATGTTCGTGATGCAAGTATAAAACAACTTACCGAAAACAAAGAGTTTAACGATCTCAAAAAAATTTTGGGACTTCAACAAGGTAAAGTGTATACGTCACTCTCCGAACTTCGGTATGGTCGACTCATGATCATGACCGATGCGGATAACGATGGAAGTCATATCAAAGGTCTCATTCTCAACATGATTCACTATTTCTGGCCGAGTTTACTCAAACTTAATTTTGTCGTGAGTATGGTCACACCAATCATAAAAGCGACAAAAGGTTCAGAAACCAAATCATTTTATACAGATTCAACGTTCAGACAATGGTACGGTAACGGTAAACAAGGTTGGAAAATTAAATATTACAAGGGTCTCGGTACTTCAACGTCTGCGGAAGCACGCGAATACTTTAAAAAAATAAAAGATCTTACCGTTCAATTCGACACGGATGAAACTATGGACGATTCAATTATTCTTGCGTTTGATAAAACAAAATCAGATTCGAGAAAAACGTGGTTACTCGAGAGTACTGAAAAAAAGGCATCGGAACTCGAAATACCATATGGAAACGTTGAGCGTCTCGGTATTTCCGACTTTATTCATAAGGATCTTGTTAATTTCAGTCTCGCGGATTTGAAAAGATCTATTGCACACGTTTCCGATGGTTTGAAACCGTCTCAAAGAAAAGTCTTATACGCATGTTTCACAAAGAATCTTACATCGGAAATGAAAGTCGCACAGTTAGCCGCGTACGTTTCAGAAAAAACATCGTACCACCACGGCGAAGTTTCTTTGGCCGATACGATTGTAAAACTAGCACACAATTTTATGGGTTCGAATAACATAAATTTACTCGAACCGTGTGGTCAGTTTGGTACGAGACTTATGGGTGGTAAAGATGCGAGTCAGACGAGGTATATATTCACAAAACTTACGAAAAGTGCGCGTCAGCTTTTTGACCCTAGAGATGACCCCGTTTTACAGTATTTGGACGACGATGGTAAACAGATAGAACCCGAGTATTATGTTCCTATTTTACCAACCGTTTTAGTGAATGGAACTGAAGGTATAGGTACAGGATTTAGTTCCTATATTCCACCGTTTAATCCAGATGATATACGCATGAATATAGAACGCGTACTCACAGGTGAAAATGTTATACCAATGAAACCGTGGTTTGATAAATTTACGGGTCGCGTTTTTAGTAACGAAGAAGGATTATGGATTACGGAAGGTACATGGGTACACACGGGTAACATTTTAAAAATTACCGAACTTCCACCGGGACGTTGGACACAAGAATACAAAGAGTATCTCGATACACTTATGGAAAAGAAGAAAATTACAAACTATACAAATAATAGTACGACGGAAAGTGTTAATTTTGAAATAACGGGGTATACTGGTAAAGATATAATAAAAGATTTCAAACTCCAAAAAACGTTTCATGTATCAAACATGCATTTATTTCATCCAGAAAAGGGTATCCATAAATATACGAGTCCAGAAGAAATACTTCTCGACTTTGTAAGTATACGAACAAAGACGTATAAAAAAAGAAAAACACATCTCATTACAACATTGAAAAATAAACTACAAAAACTAGAAAATGTGTCAAAGTTTATTGATATGGTTATACACGAAAAACTTATTGTTTTCAAACGCAAACGTTCTGAACTTGAACATGAAATGGAAAAGATATTTGATAAAATAGATAATTCGTATGACTATTTATTAAATATCAAAACGTATCAGTATACACACGAAGCTGTACAAAATCTCAGGGAAGAAACTACAAAGTCAAAAGTAGAACTTGATACATTACAGAAAATGTCACACGTCGATATGTGGAAAAGGGATTTAAAAATATATAAACAATAAGTAGTAAGTATGTGTGATACATCTGGCCCAAACACGGGTGCCATACTATCACTTAATGCAATTGGTAAACAAGATACGTACCTTTTAGAAGACGATCCTATTCATTCACTCTTTAAGTATGAACCTAAAAGACACGCAAATTTTACAAAGTTTCATAAAAGTCTAAACGTGAATAAACCAAGTAATTCTTCAACGTCTTGGCCTTTTGGTGAAACCATAAAAGTTACCTATAATCCACGAAACATGGGAGATCTTTTAGCAAACATGTACATATCTTTTGAATTACCCGCTCTAACAGGTTTCGATAGTTATTACGCAGACCAAATTGGTAGACATATTTTTAAATCAATAACCATGCGCGTAGATGAAACGGTTGTTGAAAAATTTCATGGAGATTGGGGTATCATATACGATGAGTTATATTTAGATGAATCCGAAAAACGAACAAAAAGATACATGGTAAATAGAAATAATGCAGAAGATACGTCTTTACTACCAGGTAATCAAATATTAGCCAGAAATAAGTCGCGTGTTTTTATACCAATACCTTTACTTTTTTCGCGTAAATATGAAAGTGATGAATACGAAACAAACACACCAAATCGTCCATATTTTCCAACGTGTGCCATACACAAACAAAAGCTCCAGTTTGAATTCGAGTTTCATAAACAGACTTTTTTTACAAACGAAACAGAATCTCTTTCCTTAAACGAATTTGATATCGTTACCGAAGAAATAACACTTGAACCCAGTGAACGCGCATATATAAAAAATAGAAGACACGTTTTTGTTACCGATATTGTTAAAAAACACCCTTCGTTAGACATTTCAGCTGGTGTTCGAAACGCAAAACTCGAACTTGTTCCAAAAATACCAGTAAAAACACTGAATTGGTTTTTTAGACAGAAAGCATTTGAAAACGAAGATACATATGAAGGTGGTACATCTTTAACAGCAAATGTGTTTGCAAATAGGTATAATTTTTCGTCGAGTAACGAATATTCTATTTTGAACGAATTTTACAATACACCTATGTTAAATGCTAAAATATTTGTAAATGGTGAAGATATACCAAATATTCAAGATAGTGATCATAAATATTTTAAATACGTTGTCCCATTTACGAGTCGATTATCGAGACCTTTTAGAAGTATTTATACATACGCATTCTCGATGAATCCAATTAATGTAGAACCATCGGGAATGTTGGATTTTAGTCAGTTACAATCTAACCGAACGGTTTTAGATGTCACTATGAAAGAAGGTCTTACGAGTGATTACACTTTACACTTGTATTATGTCGGATACCAAACATTTATTTTTGAAAATGGTGTCATGTCACTTGTTTAGAAAAAAGTTCATTTTTATTGTTGTGAATATATTCAATTATATTATTTTTTATACACCATCTTATGAAATTCAGTTGTGCCACGGTCGTATGTATTTCATTGGATGTACCCGGAACGGTGTATGATATTTTTGTTGATCTACAAAATGGATCGAACAATTTTTTACTATACCCATCTAAACTCGATTTATATGCACAGTGTACACTAAATATTTTACCGTCGTTTGTTTTGTACGATAAATTATTTTTCTTTGAGTAGTTCGTAATAAACCATTCTAGATTTCTTAAAGAAATCCCATTCGTTTTGTTTAAAATTTCTAAAAGTGTAGCTCTATTCTCGGGGATATTATAAAAACTATCAATTGATGTTAGTAGAATAGCTGATTTGTTCATTATTACATAATTCCACGCAAATCTTTAAAGTCCTTTCTTGATACTTCACATGCCGGACACCCTGGTTTAAATATACACTCCGTTAAATTGTGTGTATGTCGTATACCATCGTTATTTTTAAATACCATTTCTACCGGTCCTCTAAGTTGAGGCTGATCGATATGACTCCCACACATTCCATTAAGTTTGGCTCTTGCTATACACGGAGAACCATCCTTTTTAAACCCCCTACAGAAATTTAATGGGTTTGGAATTTCTGAAAGTAAAAGTTTTAAATTTATAGAATATTTATGTGATATTTTTTCCATTAGTTTTATACTACGTCTATATACTTCCGTTTCAACTTCCTCTTCCCAAAGTGTCTGTAATTTTTTGGACGTCATATTTTATATACGTCACTATTTTTTAAGCGATTTGAACATATCACTTATTTTCTGCTGCCCTTCAATTTCATCCTCTACTTTTTTCTTAGGTCGTCGTTTTGGTTTAACACGTGTTAAAAGTTCACCGAATATTTCTTCTTTTGGATCTTCAAAAAGTGGTTCAATTAAATCACACACGGGATTTAAAAATTTGTTTATGAAATAATAATTATAATCTATTTTTAAATTATTATCCTTTGCATATTTTGGATCCTCAGACTTTTCAAATGCCTTTGCTTTCGGATCACCCGTATCGATAAGAATATAAGGTACACGATCACCCGATTGTGGTTCGGAACCCGGTTGTCTTTCACGCATTTTTCTTACAACTTGGACGTGTGCTTGATTAATATCCTTAATATCAGGACTATTAATAGAAACTGTGAAACCTTTTACTTTATACGAATCAGAAAGACTTTGTGAAAGTATCAACTTTTCATTTGGTACATCACCTTCAATAAGTTCAATAGCTCTTTGTAAAGCGAGTGCTTTTGGTGGTCCGGTATCACTACTTTCTAACACGACATCGAGTAGTTCTTTACACACTTCACGCATGTGTGGTGTATTATCACGTCGAACCAATTGAAGACCTTTAACATCTATATAATCCATATTCATATTCCCGTCTTTTCCTTTTGTCCATAGTTTCGCGGCGTACCTCTTTTTTGAATACAAAAAGTACGGACAATATACTTTCTCAAGTTCGAGATTATTTGGTGCTTTAAACAGTTTGGTACACTCACCCGCGGCACGTTCACCAAGTTCCCAACTATACTCGATCGCTTCCATACCTTTACGATTTCCAACGTCAAATTCGACCATAACAGAATCCGTATCACCGTACCTTACCTTTGCACCCGGAAAATTCTTTTCAACGTATGCTTTTGTTTCGTCAATCATGCTTCGCCCTTTTAACGTTACCGTAGATGCAATTTGTACGCATGGTAACATACCTTTTGCTGCACCCGTAAAACCGTATACAGAGTTCATAGACACTTTATACGCTAATTGTTTACCGTTATACATTTCTTTTAACGCACCGGTCGATTGTGCCATATCTTTTTTAGCTTGTTTACGAAACTGTTTCAGTTCTAAGAGAATACTTGGCAGAAGACTCGGAACGTCTTGTGCAAACTTATAAAACCCAAACGTTTCGTATTTTATACCAGGTATGTCTTCGTATTTCGAATCCATAACGAGGGTCGAATAACATAAATTGTGTGCCATCATGATTGATGGATACAGGCCTTCAAAATCTAGGGCGGTAATAGGTGTATAATAGGCACCTTTCTGTGCTTCGAGAACAGTTGCACCTTCGTATCCTATTGTAGACTGTTGACCCCAAGATAGTGTTGGTACCATGAACCCCATTTCACGTGCCTTTTTTGTTAATAAACTAAATACTTTGATTTGTTGTCCCCGTTCGACCAAATAACACAGAGGAACCCATGTCGCTTTTGCCATTTCTAGTAAGTTTATGAGTGTACACAGTTTAGACAAAAGTCTGTGTGGTAACAAAGTATCCTTAATACAGTACTCCGCAACTTCACGTAACTTCACGGGGTCTTCTTCAACGAAACGCGCAAACATTTCTTTCGGAGGCATATCGATTTTATTATCACCGAGGTACAATTTTGAAACATTATCGAGTTTGTACGAATCAAGTTTGTACCCTTTTTTAACCTCATGAAACAAATCAAAAATAAACCTCCCGGGTATAGGTAAAATCTTAAGGTCGTTATCACCGAGTGCACTCGACGATAATTTCTTATACACAAGTTCACACGTATAGTTTTTCAATTTACTCATTTCGTAAAAGGATGGATCACAATGTGTCATGACCGCACGTTTCATAATATATTCCAAATCAAAACCAAATATGTTCCACCCAGTTATAATGTCAATATCTTTTTCCATCATATACGCCTTAAATGCCATAAGCATTTCACGTTCTGTATCGTAACTTTTAATTATACACCCTTCTAAATCCGGGTCTGTCTTCTTATAACAGAAACATGTTTTATCGTACGGTATATCGGAACCAAAATGTGCAAGTGATACAGCAATTTGAAAACACGCATCATCTTTTACATCTGCATCAGGAAACTTACCGGTTGAGCTATTACACTCAATATCCACAGAAGCAACGACAAATGGCGCCGTCTCGGGAATATCAATGGGTTTAAGTGTTTTCCAGTTATTACAGAACAAGTCTATATCCACATGCGCGAGATACGAACGCACACACTCGTCGCCGGTATCCAACCACCCCGTAGATTGTATACCCGTTCTATGCATTAATCTCAGGACGGGGTCTAAATTGGATTCGTATACCTTATATTTTATAGATTCATCGGGTAATGTACGTTTTAGTCTTCCATTTACCATTCGTCGCGCCGCTACATTTTTGAAATTTAACTGCATAAATGTAAACTGTTCATTATTCTGAAACCCCCATACATCTTTAGATTGAACAATATCGTAACTCGTCAGACACTCAGGACACGTTTTATCAATCTTTGTATACAAATTACGAACATCTAATGGTGTCGTTTTCTTAGGGAGTTTTATAAAAAAGTATGGTGTAAAACTCGTCGTCACACACACGGATTTACCTTCACTCGTTTTACCAAAAATACTAATAAGGTGTTCGTCTTCCGTGTCTTGTGTTTCCCAGGTGAGTGCCTGGAACACGACCATTTTTATCTTACTTCGTTAACGCCTGATTTTTTTAATATAGTATAGTAGTAAATATGTCAGCTGCTTTGATTGATCTTGTCTCCGTTGGTGCCCAGGATGTCTATATCACAGGCAACCCAGAAGTCTCTTTTTTTAGACAAAACTATAAACGTCACACAAACTTTGCTATTAAACCAGAACGTATGGATTATATTGGTACGTTTGGATCTGGAAACGAAGTTTCCATTCCTATCAAATCGAAAGGTGATCTTTTGAGTTACGTTTGGATTGAAAATGCCAATATTAACAGTAATAATAGTGACGCTTCTATTTTTAAATCCGGTAATTTGACATCGGATGAAACTTCGCCAACCGAGTTTTCTTTGTGGATTGGTGGTCAAGAAGTGACTAAATTAGATTCCCTTTTCATTAATACCGTACACAACACGTTATATAACGAATCTCAAGCAAAAGCGACATGTGCCGCGACGACCCAAGATGGTGGTGATAATGCTTCCACTGGGAGTTATATAATTCCATTCTTTTTCAGTGAAGATTGGACGAAATCTTTACCACTTGTCGGTCTTCAATACCACGAAGTTGAAATTAGAATTAAGTGTAGAAATGGTACATTTACTCCAGATACTAGACCAAAAGTATACGGT
>Ga0181581_10001873_pt1 | contig 16372 bp, 6 predicted proteins | sample 071ome_22_FD_132433 | JGI IMG/M metagenome (GOLD analysis project Ga0181581, IMG submission 132433) | Coastal salt marsh microbial communities from the Groves Creek Marsh, Skidaway Island, Georgia - 071404AT metaG (megahit assembly) | ecosystem: Environmental > Aquatic > Marine > Intertidal zone... | reverse complement strand
CGGTCGACGGCGGCGGACGAAGACGAAGACGTACGAGACTTGGTCTCCGACGGTGACGATGATTCGGACGAGGACGACGGGCGACGCGCGCGCGTGCTGGATGATATCGTCGGTGAACGGCGAGGCGTCCGACTCGATCCGAGGTTTCGACCGGTGCAGAATGAACGCGTTCCCGAGAACCCGATGGCGATTCCCATGCGACTCGCCGAGGGCGAGGCGCCGTTGACGCTCAAGGATGTCATGGCGTCCCTGGGCGAAGGTGCGGTGGATAAGGAGACAGCGAAACGATTGGCGAAGATTGCAAAGACGAAAGCCGCGGACGCGCCGCTGGCGAGACCGATTCGCGAGAGAATTGATCGGAAAGCGGCGTACGCGGAGACGAGCAAAGACGTGTCCAAGTACCAAGCCGTCGTCAAGGAAAATCGTGAAAAGAGAACGTTAAAGTTTGAACCGGCGAGGAAGGAGATGCAGCGAAAAGACACGCTCGGTGCGCTCGTCGCGGATTTCACGCCGAAATCTGATCTCGAAAAAGAAATCGCCAAGGTTTTGAGCGACGCGGGACACGCGAGCGCCAAGGATGTCGTCCGGGGCGAAATGGTGGAGATGAACCATTTAGACGTCGAGGACGTCAAGGAGAGACAGGCGAAACTCGCCAAGATGCGCGCGGTGTTGTTTTATCACGAACAAAAGGCGAAGCGTTTAAAGGCGATCAAGTCCAAAGCGTTTCATCGACACAATCGTAAGGGGGAGTTGAAAATCGTCGGCGACGACGCCGATGACGAGGATTTCGAAGACGGCGAGGGCGATACTCCCGAGGAAAGACGCGAGTATCTCCGCGCGCAGGAACGCATGCTCTTGCGACACAAAAACACGTCGAGGTGGGCGAAACGCGCCATCAAGAAGGGCATCGCGCATCTCGCGGGAACGAGGGAGAAATTACAGGAACAACTTCGCATCGGGCAACGGTTAAAGGAGAAAATCGAGGGTCGACGCGGATCGACGAGCGACGACGACGACGCGAGCACCGACGCGGAATCCGACGACGACGATGACGGTGATGACGCAGGCGATGATCCCGTCGCGGAGCGTAAGCGTCGACTCAAGGCGAAAGCGGCGGCGTTGAAGGCGATCGAGGAGGGCGAAGACGCCGTCGACGGCGCGAATGAGAGTTTGTTCAAATTACCCTTCATGGCGCGCGCGATGGAGAAGCGTAAATCGGAGACGCGGGCCGAGGCGCAGCGTTTGCTCGACGAGCTCGATGAGATGGAGAACGATGGGAGCGACAGCGACAGCGAGAGCGACGACGGCGACGGCGAGGAGTGGGCGGCGATGACGGCGAGAGCCAAGGGCGCGACGGATGGCGCGACGACGTCGGCGGCGAAGCGCGCTCGCCACGACGACACCGAAAACGTCGTCGCAAAGTCAAAGAAGAAGAAAAACAGCGCGCCTAAACCGCCAAAGGCGAAACCCATAGATGAGATTCCGAACGCCGCGAGACGCATGCGAGAAAAAGCGGCGCGACGCGTCGCGCCGCCGAAGGTCGAGGAAGATGAAGACGAACCCGTCGTCATGCTCGACGAGGAGCGCACACTCGGCGCGACGAATGAAGAATTAATGCGTCGCGCGTTCGCGAACGACGACATCGAGGCTGAATTCGAAAAAGAAAAGCTCGCCGATGTCGATGCAGAGCTTCCCAACGCCGACGTCCCGAAAAACCTTCCGGGATGGGGCGCGTGGGCGAGCGAACAACGCGTGCCGAAGTGGATGCAAGACGCCGAAAAGAAAGCCAAGGCGGAACGCACCAAGGCGCTGAAGAATCGTCGCGACGCCAAGCTCAAACACGTCGTCATCAGCGAAAAGTTTGATAAAAAGGCGGCGCAGTTCAACGTGGAATCGCTCCCGCACGGATACGCGAGCAAGGCGACGTACGAGGGATCGATGCGACAACCGCTCGGCCCGGACGTCAACACGGTCGGCATGTTCTCCAAGCTCAACGCGCCGAAGATTTTGAAACCGACGGGATCCATCATCAAACCGCTCAAACTTCCAAAGCAAAAGCAAAAGAGCGCCGGAAAATCCAAATCCAAATCCAAGGGGCGATAGTCGTTAGAGTTTTGTCCGTGTATCTCATCTTAAACATTCAAGACACCGCTTCTACTACCCTGATCCTACTACAGGTGCTACACTAATCCTACTACTATGACCGCGCGCGCGCATCCGCTACGGAACGCCCGCCGGTTCATCCGTTGCCCTGTCGTGTTCCGCGTCGTCGTCGTCGTCATCGTCGCGCGCCGTCGCCTTGTCGCACGCCTCGCGCCATCGAATCGCGTACGGCGCGCCGTACGCGCCGCCGAAACACACAACGGCGTTCCACGTCAGGTGTATCGCGCTCGACGTGAGAATACCGATCCACACGCCTCGCAGGCCGAGTCCCGGGCGACCGACGGCGAGGTACGCGCCGAGAGGCAACCCGACGACCCAGTAGGCGACGACCAATATCGGCGTCGTCACCGCCTGGTACCCGGCACCGACGATGACGCCGCCCAACGCCACCTGCGCCGCGTCGAAGACGACGAACGCGGTGAGCATGTTTACCAAATCTTTCAGCCTGGCGACGACGGCGGCGTCTTTAGAAAACGCCGAAAACACCGCGTCGGCGTTGACTCTGAAAATCGCACCCGCGACGACGGCGAAACCGAGCGATAAGATGACGGTGGCTCTCGCGTATGTCGCCGCCTCGTGCGGTGTATTCGCTCCCAGCGCGTTTCCGACAGCCGTCGACGCGCCTCGCGCCCACAGACACGCGACTGAGTAAAAGAAAAAGTACGTGTTCGAGAGAAACGTCTGCGCGTCGAGCTCGAGCGTCGCGTTCGCGCACAGACCCGCGAGAACGGTGTTCAAGTCCCACGACCACCACTCGATGGCGCTCATGAACAATCCGGGCACGGCCAACTTGAGATACGAGCCCCACCCTGAAAACCCGTCCGCGAAGACTCGAACGTCTCGCATCGCCGCGCGACACGTCGTCGACGTCGCGAACGCGGCCAAGTACATCGACATCGTCCCGAAATCGATCGTCGTCAGCGCCCACGCTGCGCCCTCGATGACGTTCGCGCCCTGAACGACGCTCGCGCCTCGCCTCGCGAACGCGCGAATGAAGACCCACGGCGCCACAAACTTGAGCGGCGTCGTCGCCGCGCTCAACGCCGCCACTCGCCGCGTCGACCGCGTCGCCATCATCGTCTTCAAACTCGCGCACGTTACCGCTTGCGCGAACAACCCGATCGACCGTATCCTCGCGAATCGCTGCGTCAACGCGCTCGTCGTCTCGCTCGTCCCGAGCGCGCGCAAAAACGTCCCGCAAAACCAAAAAATTCCCATACCCGGCGCGCACGCCATCGTCCACAAAACGGCGACGCACCGGACGAACGTCCTCCCGACCGCACGCGCGTCGCCTCGCCCGTTCGCCTGCGCCGCTAGCGTGTCTGCGCCGCTTCCCAGTCCCCACAGCGCGCAGTGCGCCGTGAGCGAACACACGACGTTGGCGAGCCCAAACGCGGCGAGCGCCTCCTCCGCCTCTCCGTCCCTCGCGCGCGTCGACACGAGGTACAACTGGAAGCTCACCGACAGTGCCGTCGAGAGGTACTGCGCCGAGAGCGGCGCGCCGAGCGCGGCGACGGCGAGCACCGCCGCGAGCGTCGATCGACGTTTCGACGTGGACAGGTACTCCGAGACATCATCGTCGTCGTCGCTCGACGACGTCTCGAGGAGCGGTCGCGCGAGGTCATCGAGCTTCCGAACGGCGCGTGTGTCGTCCGTCTCGACGTCGGCGTCGTCGGCGTCGTCGTCGGCGGCGACGCGGTCGGCGTCGGGCGCCATGTCGACGAGGCGTCAAACACTGACGCGAGAAGACGGATGAGTTTCTTCGACGCCGCCAACGCGTCGCTGTCGTCGTCGAGCGAGGACGACGACGACGATGTCGACGACGAGAGGCGCGCGCGCGACGCCGTCGTCGACGACGCGTCGCGCGACGCGCGTGAGGATGCGGCCGGGAAGAGGTTGAAAGATTCCAATCCAGTCCCGCGCGCGTCCGACGTCCTCGCCGCGCTCGACGAGGACGCGCGCGGTCTCGGGTCGTCCACGGACGGGGTCTCCGCGCTCGTCGCGCGTCGGCGCGTGCGTCCGGACATGGCGAGCGCGGTGGCGGCGTCCATGGAACGTCGCGCGGGGACGTCGTATTACGCCGGCGGCGGCGGCGCGCCGAAGGGCGACGACGACGATGACGACCGACGCGTGGCGACGATACGCGTCGACGCGCACAAGATTCGTTTCGTCGAACATCGCGTGGCGGTTCGATTGACCACGAGCGAGGGGAACGGGGTCGGGGAGAGCGTGCGCGCGACGGGCGCGCGGGTGGCGTTGGACGACGACATCGTCGACGACGACGCGAATCATCCCGTGGATGAACGCGAGGAGCGACGCGTGTCCATCGTCGGACCGCCTGAGTGCGTGCAGAGATGCGTCGAGTTGATCGAGGCGTTGGTGCGAGAGACGAAGAATCAAACGTCGAAGAGGTTTTATTGTCCGCGCGCGTTCTTGGGCGCCTTCGTCGGTCGAGGGCGAGGTCACGTGAAGAAAATAGAGGGCGTGTCCAAGTGTAAGATTGTGATAGCGGACGTGGATAAGGTGCACGAAGGAAACGAACACGCGGTGGTGCGCGCGATCGAGGTGACGGGGACGCCCACGCAGGTGAGTTTGGGGTATAAATTGGCGCTGCAAAATTTAGACGAGGCGTTAAAGACGACACCGGGCGCGGACGTCGACTGGGTCAAGGCGGAGCTCAAGGATACGACGGGATTCGACGTGGACGAAGAGCGAGCGCGAGTGAAACGACGAAAGGAGTTGAAAGATGGGTGAAGGATGGGTGAGGGTTCTACTAGTCGGGTGTGTGTGTCATAGAAGGAAGGTTGTAGAGTTGTCTAGTCTCGATCGGCGACGTCCCAAATTCCCGTTCGCTCAAACTTTCGCAAATTCTTAATGTTCGCGTCGAGATCCCAGCGCGAAGATGGCGCGCTCGACGCCGCGTGCGTCGTCTCGGCGTCGTTGTACTCGATCTCGGCGAAATCTCTCGTCGGCGCGGAGGGCATCGACAGGTCTTGCACGACGGTGGGTTCCAGAGCCGCCGCCGCCGAAGACGAAACCTTGGCGGGCGCAACGGTCGCGTACGAGACTTTACCTGCGACGTCCGACACGTCGTATTCCTCAAACATCTGCGCGCCGGACGCGTTCGCCGCGTCGACGGATGGCGTCGCGTTTTCGTCGTGCGACGCGCGCGTGTCCTCTTCCGCGCTCGAAACTTCGTCGGCGCTCTCCGCGTCGTCCGTTTGCGGCCAGAACACGCCCATGAAATCGACCTCGCCGAACGCGTCGTCGATGACGAACGACCCCGAGGCGATCGAGGATTGTAAAAGCTTCACGATTTGTGTCAGCGAAGGCCCGCCGTCGCCGCCGTCTTTTCGTTCGCTGAGGCGAATGGTAATCGTCGACGCCGACGGATCCAAGCTCACCACGCGCACGCGCTCATCGCTGATGCCGAGCTCGACGGCGATCTCCTTGCAAAAGAAAAGTTGCGTCGGCTGACTTTGGAACTTGGAAACCTGCATGGACGTCATGAGTTCGACGTCCACCGTTTTCACGAGAGATTTGGTGCGCGCCGGCGCGAGACGTCTCGCGCGGCGTGTTCTCACGAGCTCCTCTTCGGACGGCGCGAGCACCGGCGGAGGCGGCGAGATGTCGAGCTTTGCCATCGTCGTCGTAGCCGACGACGAGAACGCGATGGCGGTCTTCGCCGCGGTTCGCCAAGACATGCGCGTTTGCTCCTCTTCGACTCCATCCTGGCCTCGAATGGCGACTAAACCGCCCCCAGACGACGACACAACCCGGTGACGCGGTGGGCGCTGGGGGAGTTTGGCCCACGAGGATAAGAGTGATACGTCGAAATAGTTCAAACACGCCAACGCGCCGCCCGCGGCACCGCGCGTGCTCTGAATTTGCTCCTCGGTGAGCGCGTACGTCTCCGGAGACTCCATCTTGTCGGAGCACGACACTTCGCACTCAAATCTATGCTCATATTTTATCGCGCGAAGTAAACTCACGTTCACCTCGTTCGCGTAACTCAGCGTGAGGAAATCGAGCGATTTGCCTCGCCACTGATACGAACCGAGCATTTCGTTGAGCCCGTTCAAAAAGTACGCGACGTCGCCTTGTTGCTCCACCGTGCGCAAATCAATCGCGACGTCGTCTCCTAAACGCACGCTTCCCACCGATGTCGGCGCGACGATGGCGATGCGATCGACGGGCTGTAAACCATTCGTATTGGAAATTCGTTCCCTCGCCTTTGCGATGAGCTTACGGCACAGCACCACGCTGTTGAGATCGCTCTCATAAATGATGACGCACGTATCTTCGCGCGCGCACGCCTCGAGTCTCGCCGGGAATTTCACCGCATCCGAGATGAACACGAGCGAACTGTACTTACGTTGCGTGTCTCGTGGATCCTTCTTCTTTGGATGCGCCACGTCACTCGCATTCTCCACCTGCGCTGGGATAGAGACGGGTTTACGTCTCGATTTCTTCACCGTCGTCGCGAGCTGCGAACTCGTCCCGTCGTCCACCGGTTGAATCTTCGTCAACGCCGCCTTCAAGAGCTGGTGTTCGATCGTGTTCGGCGTGAACTCATCGGGCACGTCGGTGTCATCAATTTCGTCCAGTTCGGCGAGAGCGACGCTGAGATTGAACATTTGCGTCTTGGCCAACGCCGAGGCGTCCGCGCACGCCTTCGCGCGCTGATAATACTTGAGACACTCCTCGACGCGTCCTTGCGACAGACGGGTGACGGCGAGGTTATACAGCGCGGGATAATACCGCGGGTGGATGGTTAGCGCCAAACGCAAGTGTTCATTGCACGCCGTCAGCGATCCCTTGCACCAATCGAGCATGGCCAAATTCGTCAACGCCTCCACATTTGCGGGATCCAACTCGAGCGCGGTGAGATAATTTGCACCCGCGAGCTGGAAGTTGCCTCGCCTGAAGGCGATGTTCCCGAGTTTGACGTGCGACGGCGAATGTTTCGCGTCAATCTTCAGCGCGTAGTTGAAGTAGTACTCTGACTTTTTCCAATCGCCGAGTTTGAGGTACAACAGCGCGAGCGTGTACACGGCGCGAATGTCATTCGGTCGTATATCGATCGCTCGTTTCATCCACTCCTTGGCTTCGCTGACGTTACCAATCTTATCCAGGACGAGACTGATGTTGTACAGCGCTTTGAAATAATGCGGCTCACGATCGAGCGCCGCGAGGTAGCTCGACCTGGCGTTGACGTAGTCGCCGGAGATGAAGTGCGCGTTTCCGACGTTGAAGTGCCCCACGGCGCTCGCCGGATCACGACGAATCGCCATGGAATACACCGCGATTCCCTTTTCTATCTTACCTTGGGCTAATAAGACGTTCGCGAGCGTGATTTGCCGCTGCGGCGTCTCGCCCAGGCCGACGCTGCGCTGCGCGAAGGCGTGCGCATATTTGGCGTCGCCCGCCATGGCGCGCACGACAGCCAGTCCGTGCATGACGTCCGGATGGTTTGGATTGCGTTCGGCGATTTTGGTGAGCACAGCCTCCGCTTCCTGCACATCACCTCGCTTGAAGCGCGCCATGGCGAATCGCAAATCGTCCTGTTCAAAGTCTTTCAACGTGCCGCGCGTCGCCAAGGTGTTTTCCATAGCCGGCGCGATCGAGTCGAGAAACGTGTCATTTTCGGCAAAGCGTAGCGTGAGGTTCTCTTTGACCCAAATTCGGCGAGAGAGAACGCACATGGCGATCAGGTACGCGCACATGGCGATCGCACCGGCGGTCCAAGACGTCGAATCCGCCACGCGTTCGCTCGGCGGGGGCGCCGGAGGCGCCGGCACCGTGTACGTTCCGTCCGGAATGCATCGCACGCCGTCGATCGCCTCCTGAACCTCGACGCTGAGCACGCCGTCTGCGCGCATACGCGGTGTTTCGCCGACCCAAGCCGGGGCGCCGCTCACGAATCCGGCCGGACACGGAACACACTCGATGGACCCGAACGCGCTCGCGAAAAAGTTGTCCTCGCACTGCGCGCACGACGTCATCCCCGTCGAGGGTTGAATGGTGCCGCGCGGACACAGCGCGCACGCGTTCGATCCCAGCGCGGGCGCAACGGATCCTGGCACGCACGCCTCGCAGAACGACGCGCCTCGAAACGGTGATGCGGTGCCCACGGCGCACGGCGCGCAGCTCTGCGCGTTCGTCCCCACCGAATACGTTCCAATGTCGCAGAGAGCGCACTCGCGCACCGCCGCAGACGGTGCCGACGACACGTACGAACCGGGCGCACACTCTACGGACAATGTACCGAGCACGGGCGCGCCCACGCTGAGCGTATTGGCGGATATCGCGCTCGAGAGTCTCGCCGTCGCCGTCATCAGGTACGTTTGATTCCAGTCGCCGCCGAACGTCGGCGGTAACATCGCCGTCGAGATAATCTTGAACGTGACGATCACCGAACCTTGTCTCACGCCGACGATTTCGATGTCGTCGGTCGTCGTGCCGTCGTTGAGCGCGGCCGCGACGCCCGCTTTAAAAGTCGTCGCCTTTGCCTCGGACCACTGTGAGACGTTTCCTTGAACGCGAAGACTGAGCTCAGGCGCGCCGACGGTTGCGTTCAAGGGTGGCGGCGCCGGTGGCGGCGGTTTGGGGGGCATCGGTGGCGGTTGCGGCGGCGGCGCGGGCGGTGGCGGCGCTTGGCCGCACGACGTCTGCCCCAACTCGCCGTACGTGCTCGTGCCAGACGGGCACGCCTCGGGCTCGACGGTGCCGAGATTCGGACACTGCGTGTCCGCGGGACACAGCACGCACGACTCGGCGTTATTACTCCCGGTAATCGTGCCGTATGTACCTCTCGGGCACTTGGTGCAATCTGTCTCGGATATCGCCGCCGTCGTCGTTCCGAAAGTCCCGGCGGGACACGCGTCGCACGCGCTGCGACGCCCGGTGCTAAACGTGCCCGCCGCACAGTCATATTGCGCCGCCGCGGACGTGACGTTATCGCAATACTTTCCGGGCGGACACGGCGTGCACAGCGTCTGCGCGCCTTCGCTGAAACTTCCCAAGGAGCAGGCACTGTTTCTCGACCCATCCGTCGCGGGACATTCGAATCCCTTGGCGCACTCGGTGCACGCGCTCACTGTGCCACCGAAACTAAAGTAACCCAATTGGCAATCAATCTGTACGTTTTTCGTCGTGTCGACGCAGTAACGACCCGGCGAACAGTCCGTACACGACGTTTGGTTACCGACGCTAAATGATCCCGCGACGCACGCCGTCGTCGATACCGGTAATGGCGTCGGACACTTGTACCCGGCGGGACATCCTTGACACTCGGTTTGCGCGCGCGTCGCCGTCGTCCCAGCGGGACACAATTGCGGCGTCGAGGATTCCGCGGGACAGTAATATCCCACGGGGCAATCCAAACAATCGCTGACTGCGGTATCCACGGCGGGCTGACGAACTGGATCGGTGGGATCGTACGGGACACTAAATGCCACGGAGTTCGCCTTGATGGCCCAACCGCTATATTTCCCCACCTCACACGATTGCGGGGCGGTGAGCCCACGCTCTGGACACGACTTTCCCGCCGGACACGACTTACACTCGCCCTGCGCGGTTTCATCTTGATAGGTTCCGATTTCGCACTGCTGACACGCATTCGACCCCGCCGGGGCGTACGTGCCCGCGGGACACGCCTCCGGCACAGACTTCGTCGCTGGGTTGTAACACTTGTATCCCGCCGGACACTGAGCGCAAGATTCAGAACCGACGGTCGCCGTGTACGTACCGTCGGCGCACGTCGAACAGGCGATCGAGCCCTCCGGCGAGTAGGACGCCGCGGCGCACTTTTCCGGCTCGGTCGTTCCCTCATTCTTACAAATCGATCCCGCCGGACACGGCAAACACGCGCCCGCCCCGTCCAGCGCCGCGTACGTCCCGATGGAACACGTCGTGCACGACGCCGAACCCTCGGCGGCGGCCGTACCCGCGACGCACGTCGTCAGAGCCGTCGTCGCGATGGTCGGACACGCGTTCCCCGCGGGACACTTTGCGCACGAACCCGCCTCCTGCGCGTTGTACTCTCCGATCGCGCACGGCACCGCGATCGAATGCGTCGTCGTGTCGCACTCGGTGCCCTTTGGACACGCGATACACGCGCTCTGTTTCCCGTAAAACGTGCACTCCACGGCTGATCCCTCCTTGCTCAATCCTTGGACGTTGGCGCCCGCCGGTTGCCCGCAACTGCTATCCACCGCCGCCGACTGCGCCGTGGTCGAACACGTCAAACCGAGCGTCCCGGTCGACGGCTCGATCGTCGCGACACATCCCGTGAGCGTCATCGTCGCCCCATCCGTGACCGGAAACACGCACGTCGCCGTGGACTGTCGGAAAAAGGCTAAACCGCCGTTCGCGCCGAAATCGCACTCCGCCACCACGTTCGTCGCCGAATCCTCGTCGGGGTACGCCTCGGGATGCGCCGCCGCGATGCTCGGCGCCCAATCGTCTCCAGAACAATCGCTCGATATTCCCGTCCACTCGCACAGCGCCTTGGACGCCGTCGCGTAGTATCCGACGCCGCACTCGTCGCACGTCGTCGCCGCGCCGCCCGCGCTCTTCGTCCCGGGCCCGCAATCCGCGCACGCACCGTTCGACGCGTACTGCCCCGCCGCGCACGTCTGCGCGACAACCTCACGCGCGCTCAAACCGACGAAAACCGCCACCGCGACCATCGCGCGCGCGAGACGACGCGTCGTCATCTTTTCGAGCCGCGGGCCCATCGAACGAGCGATATTATCGCGGCGTCGCGGCGTCGCGCGCGCGCATCTCGCGCGTCGAGAGACGGTGTGACAACGGTCGACCGTCGTCGCGCGTTAGAAACGTATCGCCGCGCGCGTGCGTCCGCGCGTCGACGCGGTGTGACGACCGGGACGGAGAAACCGTTGGAACGGCGAGACGCGACCCCTCGGGACGCCGCGACGGCGGTCGGCGTCCCCGGAGACGAGCGCGCGGGCGACGCGAGGCGGCGATCGCGCGAACAACATCAATACGATTACATCAACGCTCGAGCCAGGCGTCCTCGTCGACGGCGACGCCCGTGTGCCGAGCGACGCGGTCGAGCGCGACGAGGACCTCGTCGCCGGCGACGAGTTCGGAGACGGAGACGTGGTCGCCGTTCGGACGCACGAGACGACAGGTTTCCGCGTTTTGAAGGAGCACGGCGAGCGTACCCGGAACGTCCGGGTGCTCCGCTTCAATCATGACGAGCGAACGGCGCTCCATTTTCACACGCGCGACGTTGGCGACGCGCGCGCGGCCGCTCGCGTCGACGACCAAAATTTCGCTCCCAGCGCGCAATTCGGATAAATAATTCGTCCTTCCACCCGGCGCGCGACAGTAACTCGCCGTTGGACCGGCGTTGACGCGAAACGGCCGGGTGTTGACGTAGCCGCACTCGACGTTTTCCGCGTGCACGAGGAACAGTCCGCTCGCAAAGGAGCCCACCAACATGCCCTCGCCGAGCTCGAAATTGACGCACGCGTCCACCGCGCACCGGTCGCCCGCGCCGACGCGCGACACACCAGTCACGCGTGCGCCGACCAATGAAATCTTTTCCGCACACTCGCCCCCGAAGTGTTCGCGCATCATCGCGTCCAACGCGCGCACGTCGCTCGGATCGTTCGTACGCAACACCACGCCGTCGACGCCCGTCTCCAACGCCTCCAACATGACGCGCGCCTCCGTCGCGTCGCTCACCGACGCCATCAGCGTCCCGGCGTTCGCGTTCCCGGCGAACGCCGCGACTAAATTCTCCGCGGGTATGATGGACCACGCGCCGTCGGCCGCCTCCATGACGACGACGCCGTTCGCCTCGCTCGCCGCGCGCGCCGCCGCCGCGCAATCCTCCGGCGTCGCAATCTTCACCACCGCGCCTCGCGTCTCCCCGCCCGCGTCCACCAAAGCACCCGTGACATCATCGACGCGCAACACGTCCACCGCGCACGCGCGCGAAAACGTCCCCCCGCGCGCATCGTCGCGCGTTAAGAGCGTGTGCGTCAGGTTGAGCTCAGAAGCCACTGTGACGCACTCGAGCGAATCCGTGTCGAGCCACACGTCTCGACGTCGACCCACGTCGCGACCGGCGCGCGCGATCGGTGCGCGCGAGTTCCTCGCATCGGTTCGTCGCGTCGACGCGCGCGAAACCGACGCGACGGAGGCGCACGCGCGCGCGCCCATCGAGGTGTGGGGACACACTCAATTCGTGGGACAAGACCGACACCATGTGCACTTTATCGCGAAATGTGCACATTTCGCGACGCGTTCGAGACTGTTCGACATGAAATTCGCACTGGTGATGACGATGATTTTGGGCCTCCTGATTAGCGCGACGGAGGCGTCGCGCGCGATGCCGGCGATGCGTGATGGCGATGATGATGACAGTAAAATGGACATGCTCTCGGACTTTTTTCAGACGCTCACAGGCACGTTTGAATTTACGATGACGAACGCGACGACGGGCGAACCGATCGAAGGGGCCGGTGCCATCGTCGTGCCGACGTTTTCTGGATCCACGGTAGACGTCGGGGTGTTTTTGCCGGAATCGTTCATGGGGACGAGGAACGGAAGTCTCGTCGACGTGAGCGTGTGCGACTTCTCTAATCCGGAGGCGTGTCTCAACGCCGAGCCGTATCCGGGGGCTCCAGCCGATTACGCGTGCGGAATCAGCGATGTACGACGTGAAGAGACTGGATTTGATTGCGATACTATCAGTGTGCGAGTCGAACCGGACGGAGATTTGTCCTTTGAGGCTGAAATCGAGGAAGACGACGTCGACGTCGTCGATTACGAGGACGCCGCGCCGGCGCCCGCGCCGGACACGGCGCCCGCAACCGCGCCGGAACCGACACGACGAAAATTACTCGCGAGCGCACGGTTCGGTCGCGCGAATCCGACGCGGTCGAGGACGTTGCGCACCGCCGGTGCGCGAGGATTCGGGCGCGCGAGAGGGTGATTCCCGAAACCGAGAAGACGACATTGATGAAAAGACTTCTCGAGACAAGACTACCAGATGACGTCCGCTTTACTCCGCCGTGCAGTTCATTTTACACTTCAAACTGTAATGTTACAAATCATATGTAGTTTACGAGACGACGGTACCTCGCGACATGCAATCGCGAAGTTGATACAACAACTGTCCGCCGGCGGCGATGCTCGCCAACACGGAGAGAGATTTTCCTTTTGATCCGTGACCGAGCCACGCGGCGACGGCGAGCGCGTTCGCTTCGTGCGCGACGTCGTCGCTCTTTGCCTTGGGGACGAGAATCACGCACCCGTCTGATACCTTTTTCAAGTTTTCGATGGACTTTGCGTGCGAAATCTCCTCTGGAACGTCGTCGTCGCTCGACCGCGAGGCGGACGATCTCGCGCTCGGTTCGTCCTGTTGACGCGCGAGAATCCTCTCGAGCTCGTTCGCGCGCACGCGAACGATTTGTTTCTTCAGATGCGGCAACGCGGCATCCAGACCCTCTTGTGTAAGTCTGTACGCGCACTTGACGCCCTCCACGACTTGGCGCTCGAACGCGCGCACACCGCACGCGACGACTTGTAATCCCGCGTTTTTTCCATCCTTGTTCGGCGCCGTCAGAATTTTCCGAGCGCCCTCGGATAAATAGTATAAACGTTTCGGCGACACGCCGGGAAGATCGGAGTGCTGACGCGTCATAAGCGCCTCGTCTAAATCAAAACCGGATCGAACGCCGTAGTGCTTATTAATGCTCTCGACGATACCGCGGTCCTCCACCTTCATCACCGGCGCAACGCGTTTCTTTTCGTTCCACTCCGCGTTCGCGCGTTCCATTCTGTACGCCGTGTTTGCGTCCACGCGCGGCGTCGCCTCCATCTCGTCCGGTAACTCGCCCTTCTTTTGAAACACGGTGATGAAAAACCCACCCGTATCGTCGAGATGTGGAAAAACGCGCACGCATCGTTCGAGCGGCATCGAATCGTACGATGGCTCCCAAAACATCGTCTTCGCGACAGTCTTCTGGCGTTTCTTTCCAGTCTCCTCGAACGAGTTGTGCCACGCGAAGACGTCGCCGACTTTCCACTTTTTCATCCCAGGCCGCCGTTTGAGCTCGGGCAAACTCTTCGACACGTCGACGAGCTCCACCGATCCCTTGGCGCGTTTCAACAGCGCCGCGACGACGGATTCGTTCTCCAACGGATTCAACGAACACGTTGAATACACCAATCGTCCACCGACCTCGAGCAAACGAAGCGCGTGGGTCGCAATCTCGAGCTGAAGCGAGTGTAAATCGACGCCGCTCGACGCGTTCCACTTTTTCCACAAATCCGGCGATTTGCGCAACGTGCCGTCCCCACTGCACGGCACGTCGGCCAGGATTCGATCGAATCGCAGCTTTTTCTCGTCGTCGTACAGAATCGGCCACAACTGCGCCTGATGATTCGTCACGATGAGCGCCGGACTGTGACTCCGCTTGCACTGATGCGTCAACAAATTCGCGCGTTGCAACGACGCGTCGTTCGCCACCACCACCCCTCTCGGCGTCGCCTCCCCCGACGCGGTGTGCAACATCTCCAATAACTGCGACGTCTTCGATCCGGGCGCCGCGCACATGTCCATCACCCTGTGCTCTGGCTTGACGTCTAAAAACAACGGAGGAATCATCGAGACGAGCTCTTGCCTCGTGAGCGCCCCCGTCTCGCCCGCGCTCTTCAAAAACGCGTGTAAACGCAATACCGCCTCGGACTCGCTCTGTTTCAACGATGCGCTCTGAGACACATCAATCTGCCAACTCATACGATCCGGATACCACGCGACGCACTTGGGCGGCTTCATCCCGCGCTCGCGCGACAGCGCCGGCAACACCTCGCCCTCGAGCCGACGCATCGTCGCCCCGACCAATCGCCCGCTCGCGTTCACGCGAAACGTCAGCGGCAACGGCTCGCGAAAAGAAGACATCATGGCTTGAAAATCCTCCTCGGATCGACACACGCCCTGCTCGCGGTAGTAGTCCTCGAACTTGTCGTTGTCGAGTTGTCGTCTCTGGGTTAGGTCGGCGGCGGCGTACGAATCGTCGTCGCGCGCGCGTTTACGGTCGTCCGCGCGCGACATGGCGACCACGGAACGACGCGTGCGAGAGTCTTTTCTCGCGTCGTGCGGTCGCACGGACCGAGAGCGCGCTCGCGCGCGCGCGTGTGCGGACGCCCACGCCGACGTCTCGCGCGGCGTCTCGGTGAGTGCCAACAATGAATCGACAGATTGTCGCGCGTCGGCCATCGCGCGACGCGACTCGAGGAAAATCTCGCGCGTCGAGACGCGCGACGCGACGCGGTCCGCGCGATGGCCGACGCGCGCGACGACGAGGACGGACCGCGCCTGCGTTTAGCCGCGCCGGAGCATCAACCGGAATGGTTAAATGGGAACGACGAGCGAACGATCGCGGCGCGCGAGACGGCGCGCGTGATGGCCCTGTTCCGTTCGAAGCCGTTCGCGAGCAGTTTTAAAACGGCGGACGCGCTGCCGTCGGCGGTGTGGCTTCGCGAGAGGAAGACGCGGTTACAGAGCGCCTATCTCGAAAAGGTGGAACGCATCGACGAACAACTCGCGGCGCTGCGCGCGAAGTTGGAGGACGCCTCCGTCTCGGAGACGCGGAAATCCGTCATTCCGAGTCACATCGAGAGCACGAAGAAGATGCTCGACGAGGAGGACGCGCGGGTGCGGGCGACGAGCGCGGATTTGGACGAAGTGGCGGAGGCGGTGGAGCGCTTGCCCGCGAATGTCGAGGCGGCGGCGCGAGAGGGGCGGAAGAGGCGAGCGCTTCACGAGCGACGATTGGCGAACGATCCGCACTACGGGATCGAGTGCGTCGAGGAGGCGATGGCATTTATTCAAGAGCGAGCGATGATAGCGTCGCGCCGACGGTCGGTCGATGCGCTGCACCGTCACGGACATCGACACCCGAAGCTGAAGGACATACATCGAATCGGCGCCTTGTGTTGCGATGGATCCGCGCCGGTGACGATCGTTCGAGAGCCCACAGCGTTCACACGCGTTGATTCGCGTATGTCATCATCAAGCTCAATGGCCGATCGATCATTCGAAGAACGAGCACTGCGATTCATGCAATGGAAGTCAATCAAAACGGGACTCGCCATGCAGGCGGCGTTTCCGAACGCGCAAGACAACGACGCGTGCACGTTCTTCAAGCCGGATGGATGTGCGTGT
>Ga0181581_10001871_pt1 | contig 16391 bp, 9 predicted proteins | sample 071ome_22_FD_132433 | JGI IMG/M metagenome (GOLD analysis project Ga0181581, IMG submission 132433) | Coastal salt marsh microbial communities from the Groves Creek Marsh, Skidaway Island, Georgia - 071404AT metaG (megahit assembly) | ecosystem: Environmental > Aquatic > Marine > Intertidal zone... | reverse complement strand
TCCACTCCGCGATGTAGCGAAGCCGTATTGAGAGGAACCGGATGCGTTAATTGCGCTCGTCCGGATCTGCGGGGGGCCTCGTCTGACTCCTATGAGTCAGGCGGGCCTATCCCGGACCTCCATTTTGTCATCTTGAAATCTCATTTTGAATTCACTCTTCCAACGACTTGATCCATGGCAGGATTTTCTCAGCCCAACTCTGTGCATGTTCTTTGAGTCCTTCAGCGCTGAAATGCACACCCTGGCCATTGTTCTCTCTCAAATCCCCTTTCAAGGCATCCGAATCAGGCCCCTGTAATGCGATTCCATCCTGCCACAGGGCGGCTTGGGCGGCACGGATATCGGGTGACGCTTCATCCCCCGGCACATGATAACTGACCTGTGCCACGAACCAGGGAATCTCCCATTCCATGTCACGGCGCGAAGATTGGATCAATGCTTTCAGGAAATCCTGATATAACGATCCCGGAAGCGTTCTTATCGGGTCTTTCTGGTTGGCGTCACTCTCACCCTGATGCCAGAGAACTGCTCTGAAGCCTCGCTTGCCCAGAGGCTGCATCCGCTGAACAAACATGGTGTAGGCCCTCCCATCACTTGCCCATTGGCCATCGTCGAGTTGTCTCACACGTCCGGTCAATGTCGGAGGATTTGGAAAACGGAAACCCTCGGGCATCCATTCGCGCACACTCGTCGCCCCGATGCCACAGGCCACAAAACCCACCGGAACCAGCAACTCATGAGCAAGCAGATCACCCAAAGGTGGCATAAAACTCCCTCCTCGTCCGCTGGCTCCAGGTTGTGGATCTTCACACAAGCGCCAAGCCTTCCCATCAAAGGAAGCCACCTTGCCTGTGTTGGTTTTTTGTTTTTCTTCACCATGATTTGCCGAGTTGGATTGCCCAGCCACCACGAAAACCTCCCCCACCCCAACGTGATCAACGACGTGCTCAGCCACTGGTTGATCATCCAAAACAATCCGCAACTGAATGCGATGCCAAGCTCCGGATTTCATCGGGTGTATAAAGGAAAAAGATTCGCCACTAACCACATCACCTAGCAGTGTCCATGGACCTTGCTCTTCATCATCGATACGGATTTCCAAATCTCCGGCTTCACCCGCAGACCAGGCAACGATCCCTTCAACAGGCAACATCCCACTCTGCAATTGGTTTCTTTGAACTACCTGGAAATCTGTCGGTGATTGAAGATTCCATTCTTTTCCCAAGCAAATCGATGAACAAACAAATAGAATCCACAGTTGAATAACAACCAACCTGGCGAATTGGAACTTTCGTGAGATACCATGATGTCCTTTACTGTTTTCGTTTGAACGCTGCATGAAAACCATACTCCTCAGAACTCACCCCCAGGTCAAAAGAAACCTCCACAATCATTCATCACCACGTCGCTGCAACCTTGACGCAGTATTGAAATTCGCAGCATACTTTGAGATCAGTGTCATTCGTTTATTTTAAACCGCAGATTGCACAGATGAACGCAGATATAATGAAATGAAGCCCATGATGGCGTGTTCGTTGTCGGTCACCTTTACCTAAAGACATTCGGATAAAAACTATCCGCCTTTGACAAAACATCTGCGAAAATCTGCGCAATCTGCGGTTAATAACAAATAGTATCAAGCAAGGGCTACCAGTCATCATGAAACAAACCTTTCTCGCCAATCTATACACACGTTTGATTTTAAGTTCAGGCATGCTTTGCATTGGGGCGACCAGCCTCCAGGCGCAGCCTGCAGCCGAAACACTTCCAACGTTCCGGAAAGTTGTGTTGGAAACCGATGTCGACAATCCCATGGAATTGGAAGTATTGCCGGACGGGTGTGTGCTGTTTGTGGAGCGCTTCGGCAAGGTCCGGATCTGGAAACCGGACACACAGCGAACCGTTCTGGCTGCGACATTGAACGTACACGGCAACCTGAACCCAGGTGGCACTCAGGGCCCCGACCCAGGCAGTTGGGAATCCGGTCTGATCGGTCTTACCCTGGCTCCCGAATTCGAAAAGACCGGATGGATCTACCTCTACTATTCACCTGCGGGGGATGTGTCGGAAAATTGGGTTTCCCGATTTACCCTTAATGGCGACACACTCGATCTCCGTTCGGAAAAAATCGTGCTGCGCGTCCCGGTGCAACGAGAAGTCTGTTGCCATGAGGCTGGCTCACTTGCATTCGATGCCGAAGGAAATCTCTTTATCTCTACCGGTGACAATACCAATCCCTTTGCTTCCAGCGGATACAATCCCACTGATTACCGTGATGGACGCTACCCATGGGACGCAGCACGGTCCGCCGGTAACGCCAACGATCTACGAGGAAAAATTCTGCGCATTCATCCTGATCCGGACGGTTCCTACACTATACCTAAAGGGAATCTATTCCCCCCCGGCACACCCAACACGAAAGCGGAAATTTTCGTCATGGGATGTCGCAACCCTTTTCGCATCGCCATCGACAAGGAGACCGGAACACTCAGTTGGGGCGAAGTAGGACCAGACGCTCGCGAGCTCGACGCGAGTCGAGGCCCCGCCGGATTCGATGAGATCAATCGCACTCGAACCGCCGGCAACTTCGGTTGGCCTTTCGTGATCGCTGACAACAAACCCTATCGTCAATACGACTTCGACACCCGGTCATCAGGTCCGGCACAGGATGTCAACAGCCCCAAGAACCACTCCCCACAGAACACTGGACCGTTACAACTTCCTCCCGCTCGTCCAGCCTGGATCTGGTATCCATACGCGCCCTCGATTCGCTTTCCCACGACAGGCAGCGGTGGCCGCACCGCTTGCGCCGGTCCGTTCTACCATTACCAGGCAGAACTGGAATCCGATCGTAAACTCCCGCCGCTATATGACGGCGTGCAGTTTATCTACGAATGGGAACGTGGATGGATCCTGGCGGTTCGCACGGATGAAAATGGAGCTCCGAGCCTGGAACCGTTCGCGCCTGATATCAAACTAAAGCGACCGGCAGAAATGGAATTGGGTCCCGATGGAGCCCTGTACATCATCGAATTTGGAACCGGCTGGGAAAACAACAAGGATGCACAAATCGTCCGTATCGAACATGTCCCTTCTTCTTCGGGGCAGACATTGGTCAACACGCCTGGAGCGGAACTTTCGGATGAAGAATTATTGCGGTTCTATCACGATTGCCTGGAAGGTGGCAATGCAGACCGAGGCAAACGTATCTTCCTAGAGAAGATCGAGGCATCCTGCTCCAGATGTCATCAGGCAGGAGCCATCACCGACGGCATACTGGAGGGTGATGGGGTTGGCCCCAACCTTGCCACCATAGGATCCCAACGTGATCGCACCTACTTGCTGGAAGCGCTGTTGCTGCCCAACAAGGCGATTGCCCCAGGATATGAAAACCTTCTGGTGACCATGAACGACGGAAAGGCTTTTGCGGGACTCCTCAAAAGGGAAACACCGGAAGCCATTGAACTGACCTCACCGGAAGATGGTCCTGTGACGCTTCGTAAATCGGATATTCGATCGCGTGAATTGGGACTATCCCCGATGCCGAATCATTTGCGATACGTTTTAAGCAAAACAGAATTCCGGGACTTGATCGAGTTTCTCGCAAATTTGAAAGAATAGTCCGAAAGATGCACTGCTTAACGTAGACAAAGATCAACACGAAATTGTCCTCATGAATCAAGAAATCAGCAAACGGCGCTTTGTCACCGCTTCGGAGAAAGTGGATGTCCCTTCACCATGGACACTCGATGAGTGGCTTTGCCGCGAAGACATCGTCAAAAACGAACATCTCCTCATGGTTCGCGCGAACATGGAGCCAGGCAAATGCCATCCATTTCACCACCATCCCACCAGGGAGGAACTGATTTACGTACTCAGCGGAAAAGCGGAACAATGGGTTGGGAAAGAAAAGCGTATTCTCAATCCGGGGGATACAGCCTTTATCCCCATGGGTGAAGTGCATGGAACGTATAATCCTTTCAACGAACGCCTGGTCTTCCTGGCCATTCTCTCACCCTCCAAAGCGGATGACCCGGCCATGGTGGACGTGTCTACAGAAGAACCATGGTGTCACCTGAGGAGTTGAATGGTGAATGGTTGGTGAGTGGTGAGTTCAAGACATCGGTAACACTTTAGGTTCAGAACAGGCGTCAAGCTTTCCAATCCCCACCCTGAATCTCGGGGCCACAAATAGGTCAAACGACCGTTTAAACTCACATTCCAGAATCCCATCATGTCCCAGGGGCTTTGTCTGAGCATAGATACCAGCACTTATATGTTTCAGCAAATCTTGACAATTCACAGCAATTATTTAAAAAAAGATCAATCCATGAAACTCTCAAACCGAACTCCAGATCGTTCAGGTTTTACCCTGATTGAATTGTTGGTGGTGATTGCCATCATCGCCATTCTTGCCGGCATGCTTTTACCCGCACTGGGCAAAGCCAAGAACAAAGCCACCGGTGCGGCTTGTCTGGGAAACCAGAAACAACTTGGGTTGGCCTTTTTCATGTATGCCGGGGACAACGAGGAACGTGTCGTAGGGATGAGCACCTATCGACAAGGCCGAGATTTTTGGACGGGGCCGAAACCAGCTCAGGACAGAACTTTAACCGGTAAAGCCAAAGCATTGGCTGAGGTCCACGAAGGATTACGCCAAGGCAAACTGTTTACCTACGCTTCTGCCGTGGGTTCATGGCATTGCCCGGGTGACAACCGCACCAAATTAAAGCCAGGCCAAGGTTGGGCATATGACAGTTATGGTGGCGCGGGTGGTTTGGATGGAGAGGATCAGGCCAACTCCATTCAGAAAATGGACTCCATTGTTTTCCCTTCCCGCAATTACGTATTTGTCGAAGAAGCCGACAATCGCGGATGGAACCTGGGATCCTGGCTCATCAATCCTGATCCGGCAGCATTGACTTGGGTGGACGCCGTGGCCCTGTGGCATATCAACATGAGCACCTTGAGTTTCGCCGACGGACATGCAGACAGCCATAAGTGGAGAGGCGAAGGCATGCTCGAAGCATCTAAAGCCGCACCTCGCGGTTCCAAGTTTGGGGTCACCGCCAAGTCCGATGCAGATAAGCAGGATATCTGGTTTATGAAATACGGCTACACCCACAAACGTCAGGCCCAGTTCGAAGAGAAGTGGCGAAACATTGGCTTCAAACCTTGATACATATCCAATTTTCCCAAAAGCGCGGCAACCTTCATGGCTGCCGCGCTTTTTTTTGACTGATGCTCCCGTTTCTAATGGGAAGAGATCGATGTAAAAAAACTCACCTGGCACCACGCAGTTCAATGATTAGACGATGGAGGGACCGGTTCCACCCGGTCCCTAACTTTCTCCTCATCGTGTCCTTAAGCAAAGGAAATGGAACGCGGGACGACTGAAGTCAATCGAATGACTGTGTCGATTCCATTGCAGCGTAAAAATGGCTCCAATGCTCTGAGGTTTGAAGTGGGAGTAAGATGGAGCTTACCCCTACGATCATGGGCTTCTTTTTTTAACCTGCGCCCCAGGGTATTCATTTTGGGAATCAATATGGACTCAAAAGCAGGTTCATTCCGCTTGATGCGTTTGTTCGGGTGAGGCTATCATGGGGACATACCCGAACTATGTTTTTCAATAAGCCATATGATCGTTTGCCCGGTGTGTTCGTCATTATCATGGCATTTGCTGTGTCCAGGATAGACTGTATGTTCGCAGAGGTGCCTAGCTTGCAGCATTTGTTTCCCGCGGGAGCAGGCGTCGGTCAAACGCTCACGGTCAAGACGATCGGGAAATCGGAACCATGGCCTCCACAGTGCTGGGTTTCTGGTAGAGGTGTCGTCTTTTCACCTCTGGAAAAGAAAGATGAGTGGAAAGTGGAAGTGGCTTCGGATGCTGAACCGGGTCCCAGGTTGGTTCGTTTTTTCAATGAAGAGGGTGCTTCAACACCACGTTTTTTTCTGATCAGTCAAACAACAGGGAGTCTGGAAACCGAACCAAACAACCGCATCGAAGAGGCTACGAGCATTTCGGATCTTCCTCGTTTCGTACACGGCCAGATGGAGCGTAGCCAGGATGTCGACACATTCAAGGTCCACCTGAAAAAAGGTGAAACGTTGGTAGCTCGAATGGACGCTTACGTGCTGGGTTCCACCACCGATCCTTTGTTGCGAATTTTGGATCAGGACAACCGTGTGCTGGATTGGAATCATGACAGCTATTACCTCGACCCGAGGGTCGCCTTTGAAGCTCCGAGGACGGGCAACTATTGGGTCCAGGTCATGGGATTCCCCTACCCGGCCACGTCCAGCGAACGTTTGGGCGGTGGAAGCGGTTACATTTATCGTTTATTACTAACCAATGAGGCGTATGTTCGATCAATTAATCTTCCCGGAAACGCCCCTGACCAGTCACTCCAAATGCAAGGGTGGAATCTCGGCAAAGCTTCAATCAATCAATCATGGGTGGGTGCTTTGGATTTATCTACAGACTTGCAACATAGCCTGATCGAAGCCACCGGAGTGTCGCAAGAACAGGAACCGAATCAATCGGTGGAAACGGCCACAGGTTTGGAGTCCAATGGAAGCGGAATTATCGAGGCATCGGGAGATGTGGACTGGTTCTCATTCAAGGCAAATAAAGGCCAGTGGTATCATTTTGAAATTCAATCCGCCCGACTGGGATATCCTTGCGACCTGACACTGAAACTTTTCGACAAAGACCAGAAGGAACTGAAATCCGATGACGACAGCGCCACGATGAGTGATCCTCGCATCTATTGGAAAGCTCCTTCGGACGAGACCTTCTATCTCCAAGTCACTTCACTGACACACGATGGGGGCAAAGATCATCATTACCGACTGATCACGAAGGAGAGATCACCTCGTTGTGAACTGAATGTGGATGCCAGTGAATTCACTTTAAAGCCAGGTGAATCCACCGAAATCAAAGTCACCATTCAGCGTGATTTTGATCATGATGCCACGCTCAAAATTCAACCTTTTTTGCTGCCAACCGGCGTATCCTGTTCACCTATTTTAGCGGACAAGGGAAAGAAAGATGTCAAACTGGTGCTCCATGCCGCTCCTTCTGTGCAAGCATTTCAAGGTGAGTTACAGATCATGGGAAGCGAGGTGAATCAGCTCAACAGGAGGTATCCAGCGGGAAAAATCACCGTCACGACAACGGTCAACAACGGTGTTCCCAACGGCTATATGGATCTGGTCTACCGGAAGATTGATCCTTTATGGCTGACCATCCCTCCACGCCCCAAACCCGAACCGGAAACAGACGAGGAAAATAAAAAAGAATAACCGTAAAAGATGAACGCACAACACCGAATGAAACAACGTCCACCTGGTAGGGCCCTGCTGCCGCAGGGCCGTGGCGCGTCCATCAACGCTATCAATCCCCACAGGTTCAAGAACACCTCAACCTTACCCAGCGGACGAGCAGCAGCTCATCCCTACCCTACCTCCGGTAGGGCCCTGCTGCCGCAGGGCCATGGCGCGTCCATCAACGCAATCAATCCCCACAGGTTCAAGAACACCTCAACGTTGCCCAGCGGACGAGCAGCAGCTCGTCCCTACCCTACCTCCGGTAGGGCCCTGCTGCCGCAGGGCCGTGGCGCATCCATCAACGCTATCAATCCCCACAGGTTCAAGAACACCTCAGCGTTACCCGGCGGACGAGCAGCAGCTCATCCCTACCTCACCTCCGGTAGGGCCCTGCTGCCGCAGGGCCGTGGCGCGTCCATTAACGCAATCACCCCCCACAGGTTCAAGAAAACCTCAACGTTACCCAGCGGACGAGCAGCAGCTCGTCCCTACCCTACCTCCGGTAGGGTCTCCGTCATGACTATCATACTGTTCTGCATGATCGCTCTGTTTGGAACCTTGTCTTTTACTCAATCAAACGCCGGCCCCATCAAGGCCGCTGCTTTGGAAGTGGATGTCACGCCTTCTTACTTGCCGGTAAGGATGGCTGGATCGATGCGTCCGAATCAGGCGACCGATATTCACGATCCTCTCAAGGCCCGGCTGTTCATCATCGATAACAAAGCAACCACTTTTGTCATCGGCACCATCGATAATTGTGTGATACCACGAGAAGTGTTTGATGCGATCAAGTCCAATGCATCCGCAGCCACGGGCATACCCACCTCACACATGCTTCTTTCGGCAACGCACACGCATTCAGCGCCACCATTGACCGGACTCTTCCTCAATGATCCGGAAACAGACTACATCCCTGAACTCATCACAAAAACAGCTCAAGGGATCATCAAAGCCTATCACCAACTCGAACCCGCCCGCGTTGGATGGACATCCATTGACAATGACAGACACGTATTCAACCGTCGTTGGCATCTCAAGGAAGCCGCATCATACGAAAACCCGTTTGGTTCCAAGGCGGATACCGTGCGGATGAACCCCGGCTATGGAAACCCGGATATCGAACGCCCTGCCGGCCCCAGCGATCCTGAAATCAACATCCTCGCAGCCGTTCGCCCGGATGGTTCACCAATCTGCATTTATGCCAACTACAGCCTTCACTATGTTGGAGGTGTGCGTGGGTTATCGGCTGATTATTTCGGAGCGTTTGCCAATGAGTTGAGTAGCAGATTGAAAGAGAAATATCCAAACAACCCCTTTGTTGGCATCCTTTCCAATGGCGCCAGCGGGGATATCAATAATTTGAACTACGGATTAAAAAAGGCTCCACCTCGCAAAGAATTATATGAGCAGATCCGGTTTGTCGCCAATGATGTCGCCCATTCAGTGCTGGGAGCGTTTCAGAAAATGGATTTGCGGGAAGACACAACCATTTCCATACGCGAACGTGAAATCCAACTGGGCGTTCGAAGGGCGGCAGATCATGAATGGGAACGCATCCATCGCATCTTGGAGGAAGCTCAGAAAAAAGACATGAGCAAATGGTCTCAGGCTGAGATCTATGCACGCGAGTCCCTGCTGCTTCGCGATTTCCCGGACAAAGTCGCGATCAAGCTGCAAGCTGTTCGGGTGGGCGATTTCGGAATCGTATCACTCCCAACGGAAACATTTGTAGAGATCGGACTTCAATTAAAGACCGAGTCACCACTCAAACAGCAAATGGTCGTCGAACTTGCCAATGGTTACAACGGCTACCTGCCAACGCCCCAACAACATGACTGGGGCGGCTACGAAACCTGGCGGGCCCGCAGCAGTTATTTGGAAACCGAATCATCTCCCAAAATCGTGAGAAACCTTCAGGAAATGTTGAACGAACTCCACCCATAGGAGCCAGGATGACAAATACATCAGGCAAAGGACATTAGTCATGATTGCTCGCATCCATTTTCACGCCAAAGTTTCGCTCTACCTCCTGACCTGCTGTTGGCACATTTCCCTGGAAGCACAGTCCCCCATCGACCTGTCCGAATTTCAAACCAACGACGATGTCATCATTGAATGCGTGGCTGCCGAGCCACTGGTAATCGATCCCGTCGCCATGGCCTTTGATGAACATCAACGCCTGTGGGTGGCGGAAAACCGCGGATACCCGCAATCACCCGCAGGCATCAAAGCAGGCACGATTGCCTTGTTGTTGGACACTGACGGGGACGGCTATTACGAGCAGCGCACAACCTTTGCAAAAGATCTCAACTATCCCAATGGTCTGCTTCCCTGGGAAGATGGAGTGATCGTTACCGATGCACCCGATGTTCTCTACATGAAAGACACCGATGGAGATGGCGTTTGTGATATCAAACAGGTTCTGTTGACCGGATTCGACACTTCAAGATCCACCCAACTGCGCGTCAACGATCCAACCCTGGGGCCGGATGGATGGATCTACCTGGCGGGTGGATTGAGCGGAGGACGCGTCAAAGCACCCTGGCAATCCGATGAACACATAGTGGACATGCGGCGGCATGATGTGCGTTTTCACCCTTACGACTGGCGGCTGAAACCCACCACAGGCAAATCCCAGTTCGGACTGGATTTCGATCGGTTCGGCAACCGTTTCATCTGCATGAACCGGATTCAGGTGCAACAAGTCATGACGGAAGACACCACCTGGGGAGCCAACCCTCACTTTCACTTCAACAAAACAGTCGAGAATCTGCCCGAAGAACGCATCGATGATCTACTCAAAAGCTACAATGCCGGAGCCCGCATCTACCCTCTTACCCAGCACCTCACTACCGCGGACTCTCATGCGGGAACCTTTACCGCAGCCTGCGCCGTGACGATCTATGAAAGCAACGGGCTCCCGGAGCGTTATTATGGTCACGTGTTCTCGTGCGATCCGACCGGCAACCTGATTCATTTTGATGAATTGATTCCAAAAGGCCCGACCTATGTAGCCCGCCGCGAAAACCCCCAGACAGAGTTCGTGGCGTCCACGGACCACTGGTTTCGGCCTGTCTTTCTCACAACAGGGCCCGACGGCGCATTATACGTCTGCGACATGCGACGCAAAACCATCGAGCACCCGGATTACCTACCCCAGGAAGTAAGAAAGCGAACGGATTTTGAATCCGGCAAGGATATGGGAAGGATTTATCGTATACGGGCGGTTGAAAAAGTTGAACGGGAAATCATCGATTTTGGGAAAAACGATTTTTACCCAGCTGTATCAGAAATGGAATCAGCCGTTAAAAGCAAAAACCAATGGGCCAAGGAAACCAAGTTCAGGCAAATCGTAAAAGGACTGAACGATGAGAAAATTGGTAAAGGAGTATTACTTGAAATCGAAGACAACCACACTCTCGCCTTTCATGATGATGGCTACATGTGGCTCCTTTTCCGTGAAAACGCACATCTGGTTGATGAGAGCGACAAGTGCTGGACCACGCCAAACGAATTAACAAACACTTCGATCAACATCCAACTCACCAAAGCGGAATATGATGCTGCCCTGGAAGCCTCTTTAAGAAAATTTGGATTAATTGAAACAGATCCGGAGTCACTACTCCCAAAGCTTACGAATTTTGAAATCATATTTTACAGTTCGTATTCCCCCTACATTCCACGGAAATCCAATCCACACTTATCTGACAATTTAAGGTATTTGTTCCAGCTCAGTATGGCTTCACGCTTCTGGGATCATCCCCTGCGTTCGGTTTTTCTGGGAAGAATCTTGGTTCAGCACTGTGATTCCGCATGGATCAGAGCCGCCTGCTTCAATGCTTCTTCCGGTTATAACCGAGGTATCTTAAAAGAAATATACAGTTTCCCCCATACCGATGATTACATAACTGATCATCTAAAAGCTTCATTTGCGATCTTTAACAAGGTTGGAGCTTTGACATCGGTGGAAGATCTTTCCAGGATGGCCATTCTGGATGGCTCCCATTCAAACGAACTTATAACAGACTTGATACAGCGAAAACTAGCCTCTGGTTTCGGATTGCGATTTAGCGCAAATGATCTTAATGGTCGAAAATTTTTCGAACAATATGACCAACCAGCAAACAGTGCCATACTTTTCGCCGCACTCCTGCTTGGCATGGATGGTTCCGGCAAACTACCCCCAGCAAACCCCAACCTGCCCTGGCTTGGATGGGGATCCCCAGAACAAGAGGAAACATGGCCATCGGTACGACAACGTTTGGAAGCATATCCGATGGAGAATATGAGAGATGAAGAGATTTCAGTCCTAAGGCGTTTCCGAGTATTGGCCGGTATGGATCGGTGGGTTTGGAAACTCCATCAGGCGGTCGATCTTCATGATGATGCTTTGCTGGATCTGGTGTTGAATGCCACCACTTCGAACCAAGGACATGAAATCCTGGAAGCCGTTCTGGAGCCAACCATCTGGAATCGACTTCCCAACGATGCACGCAACCGTTTCATCCAATCCGCCTGTTCTGATCGTGTCCATGCCGACCTGGTCTTACAAGCACTTGAAGACTCCGTGATTCCTTCCGGCATGCTAAACGTCAATATACGCAACCAGTGGAAACGTCTACTTACCGAAGAACAAAAGCTGCGGCTGGAAAACATTTTAGGCAAACAAGCCTCCCCGGATGCCGCTGCGTCCTATGATCGATACAAACCAGCGGCGAAATTGGACGGAAACCCCGCCATTGGAAAAGTCCTGTTCACCACCATGTGCAGTTCGTGCCATCGGCTTGATCAGGAAGGTTACGCGTTGGGGCCCGATCTGTTCGGCATACGCAATCAGGCCAAGGAAAGCATCCTGCTTCACATCGTCGATCCCAATCGTGAAATTGCCTCCGGCTTCGAAGGCGTGGAATGGACCACCGAAAACGAAGAAGCCTACGTAGGACTGCTCAGTTTTGAAAACATGGATCAACTCACCCTGAAACTCCCCAACGGCCTGGAACGAACCTTCCAACGCAACCTAGGAGGCAGCCTCCGCAACATCCCCTTCTCCTTCATGCCGGAAGGAATCATCGATGCACTGAGTGTGCAACAAGTGGCTGATTTGCTGGCGTATTTGCGTGGGGAATAAGGTATTAAGACAGGATTTACTGGATGTTATTTTCACGTCCATGCCATGCCCCTTTGAGTTTTCTCTAAATGAGGCCAAAATCTAGGTTTCGTCCAGGGATCGTGGTAGTATGCAATGTATGACAATGGCGGAACTGCAAAAAGAACTTAGTTTATTGCCAAATGAGCAGCAAGACACGCTTGCCGCCTACCTGACAATGCTCAGGAAGAGTCGTGATCCGAATTGGGAAAAAACTCTATCAACAAGGATTTCAGAAGTTAAAGTCATTGAGTTGCTTTTGTCAGATTGACAATGCTTTTACTCCCCAACTTCGGCAACACGGATATACAACTCCTTTGCATTTCTGAGATCATCGGGAATCACCAACAGTGCGGACACATCGTCTCCGGTTCCATGCAGGTGCCCTTGGTCACTCACACCGGCTCCGTTGACAGCCAAAATGTCATCCGCCTTGAGTGGCAACCAGGTTGGATTGGACAAGTCACGGGTTGTTTCGAATTGATACTCTTTTCCCTTCTCCGTTTGGAATGGTGGAAATACGAATCGATTTGAATGTTTGAGTTGCGATCTTTGAAGGGTGAGGGCTTGGATGAATTTATCCGGTTTCACTGTCAAATCAGCTCCCTCTTTTTGAACCACAAAGGAGCGGCGTGCAAAGAGTGAATCGGTTCCTTCATCGGATTGATGCGATAAATCAGTGAACACATTGCTGGTTTTAATTTCACGAAACTCGCCGGTCACCGCTTGCGCGTCCACATCAACATACAGATACCCCTGGGTATTGGCATTCAGGTAATCCAATTGGTCGGAATTATGAACAATCAAGCGCTGAATGATGGATAAAAATTCGTCACGATTCTCAAATTCAAACTGAATGGAAGGATCTTTCATCGCCCTTCGGTATTCGCCGGCAATCAGGTTCTCCATGAATTCCAGAGCGGCGTTCAGCGCGCGTCCCAATTCGCTGGATGCCGTTGAAGGAACCGTAAAATCAATCACGGACTTCCCTGTTGAAGCCCTGTTTCGGCCCAACATGGATGCGTGTATATCACCAGAAAGCAACACAGCGTCGTGCCCGGCAAACAGGTCGATCATTTCTTGACGGTAGGATGGAAAACCGGACACTTCATCAGCGTTCATCAAAAATGGAATTTTAAATTCATTCGGAATCTCCTGCGATACGATGCGTTCTCCGATCTGATCACCCACAATTCTTCCCCTACGCGGCAATTCCACATCATCGGGAAGATCAGCGAGGTTGAGCATGATGGGCGTAAAAGGTGATGAACTGCACACCAAACGCCATTTTGCACCGCGTTGAACACTGGTGCTCAATGCATTCTTCAGAAAAGATTCCTGTGTTTCACCATAAAAACTTTCGTCCTTGCCGAGCAGCCCCCCGGTACTGCGAAACGCCTGGTATTGAAATCCAGCCAACAATTGATAGGACGGATCAACCACCTGATATCTCGAGCCAAGTTCTGTAAAGTGAGCCGCTTTCCCAATGAGGAAATAGGAAACCCCACGCCGCAGAGTGCCGATTGTCTCCTGGGATATGGGCGTCGGGAAACCCGCCGATGTGAAAAGAAAATTGATCCATGTTGCCGACATCGGTTGATTGACTGCGTTGAGCGCATACTCTTCGGGTGAAGTTTCTGGTTCCATCCCTGCAGGCAAAGTCGACAACTCCCGGGCTGTCTGGTCATGTATGAGGGCTTGGAGCACTTCAGCAAAAGTGAGGCCTTCAAATGAAGTCCCTTGAAATGCGGGATTGGGGATATCGAAGTTTTCTTCCGGTTCACCGAAATAGGAGACACTTTGCCCAAAGAGAACATAAGGATCCAACTGGTCGCGGAACACGTCAAAGGTTCCGGCTCCAAACACCGTATCGACGGCCACTTTTGTAAACGTTTCTTCCATGACAATTCCACCAGGGAAGGCGTCCTCCGGAATGATGTGATCCTGACGAAAAGTTCGATTATCCGTCATGATCAGGTCCAGATTGGATCCAAAAGAAAGTGTCCGGTAGATTCTGGTGTTCGGAAAAATATGCTTTCATTGATTTCAAACCGCATACCGGCATCATCCAGGCCGATATTGCATGGAATATACTCCAGCCAAGCCTGCTCGGCATGCCGCTTGCGATCTTCATCCAGCTCATCAACCTTACCGTCAAAATAGGTCGCCGTCGCGCCATGATGATCCCCTGAGAATTCATGGTCATCCCAGATCACGACCCAGGGAAACAATTCGTGGGCACGCATCAGAGGCGCATCGGTGCGGTAGGTTTTGTAAAGGTCCCGGTAATTGGAAAGTGATCGGGCTGCTCGAGAGTTACCAAGTGAAATGGCTTCGGATGCATTGGAAAACTCCGTGCGTCGAATATCCGATTGTGTTTGAATGCCTGGATCCGCGGTCGTTTCGTAAATGTAATCCCCCAGATGAACGACAAAATTCAACGAGTCCGACTCCTGGTCCACCAAATGCTTCAATGTATTGTAATAACGTCCGCTGTAATCAGCACAGTTCAGCACGGCAAACGACACCTCCTGATCACTGTCCGGCGCAGGAGCTGTTCGGGTTCTTCCGACCGCGGAGAACACAGGGCCATTCCCGGTCTCGTAACGGAACTGATAATAATAATAAGTATCAGGCATCAGGGATTCCACCCGGACTTTGACACACCCATCATGAACACTGGTAGCAAGCAGAGCTTCGCCTTGATAAACGTTGTTCCCGCTTAATTCCGCCGTAGCCCCCACTTCAATCTCCTGCTGTGATTCGGATACCACGGTGAGTCCAACCGGATGATCCGACGCGTCATCCCCATCAACCACACACCGTGTCCACAAAACAACACTGCTGGATGTGGGATCACCCGAAGCCACCGATTGGGGAAAATATGAATTACCGATACCGAACACCTTCACATGCAACATTCCGAACATGCAAATGGCGGCACAAATCAATAAAAACCTCTCCGTTCTCACCTGTTGGAGCATGGCTGTATCAATTGTTTTTTTAAGCTCATATCGGCCCGTTCAGGATGTCCTCACGGGAATGACGCATTAGGTGTGCCTCAACTTGACGTACGAGACGGATATTCTTACCGTAAGCGTCATATTTCCATGAACAAATTGACCAAATTAATCTCCTCGAGTATATCGATCACATCCTTCCTGATGATCCTTTCAGGATCTCAGCTTCTGACTGCGGATTCCGGACGCCCTGAAAAAGCGGTTCCAGTCTTCAAGGACGGCGAGGCACAAGTGGTGGATCGGTTCAATGATCCCGACATGTGGATTCGACATGATCTTTGGGTGGAGACGGAGTTTGATTCCGACGGTGACGGAAAACTTGATCGTATGCATGTCGATGTAACCCGCCCCAGACAAACGGAAACAGAAGACCTGAAACTACCGGTCATTTATGTTACCAGCCCTTATTTCGCAGGAACAGCGGGCGCAGGCAGAGAATACTTTTGGGATCCCAGACATGAAGTAGGCACCCCTCCACCTGAGAGAAAGGTGGCTCCCGACATCACAAGGCGCGGAGAACGTCCGATCATCTCAAAAAGCCATACCAAAACCTGGGTTCCAAGGGGGTATGTCGTCGTGCATTCCTCATCTCCGGGCACCGGACTCTCCCAGGGTTGTCCCACCGTTGGGGGTGACAATGAATCTCTGGCCCCCAAAGCAGTGGTCCAATGGTTGACCGGTGATGCCAAAGGATACACCAGTCCGGAAGGTGACACGACAGTTGAAGCCTTCTGGTCAACCGGAAAAATCGGCATGACCGGCACTTCCTACAACGGCACGCTCCCACTGGCGGCGGCGACCACCGGAGTCAAGGGATTGGAAGCGATCATTCCCATCGCGCCGAACACTTCTTACTATCATTACTACCGTTCCAATGGACTCATTCGACATCC